>OGUO01002379.1_pt1 | contig 11419 bp, 9 predicted proteins | sample 1553641 | NCBI WGS metagenome assembly OGUO01 (sample SAMEA2579980, study PRJEB22360) | human gut metagenome | biome: human gut; feature: human-associated habitat; material: faeces | place: Denmark | collected 2008/2010 | reverse complement strand
AAGCACCTGCCGGCGGGACCTCTGTACAGGCAGCATATGGATCAGATTTCAGCTCTATGCGGTTTCCTTTGAGCTTCAGTTCATATTTATAGATATCTCCGACCTTCACACCTGGGATAAAAAGTTCAAAAATACCCGACATTGGCATTCGGTGCATCGCATGGCGTCTTCCGTCCCATTCATTGAAATTGCCGACCACACTGACACGCACTGCATTCGGTGCCCATACGGCAAAGCTTGTTCCCTTAACACCATTGATCTCCATCGGATGTGCCCCCAGCTTCTCATAGGCATGATAATAAACGCCCGCGCAGAATGCCTTCTCCTCTGCTTCTGTGATCTGTCCTGCAAATGCGTAAGGATCCGAAAACTCCTGAACTTCTTCTCCTCTGGTAACGCGATATTCATATTCCGGGATCTTTCTGCCCGGGATCATTGCCGCAAAATATCCCGCCTCATCTTCTTTTTCCATTTCATATTTACGGGATCCGACCAGAACCTCTGCCTTATCTGCCTCCGGAAAAAATCCCTGGACCAGAACACCGTCTGTGGTCAGCCGCGGAGCCATGACATCCTTCGGGGATGCTTCTTCTCCATATACGATTGCTTCAATCCGCGGCCAGTCCATATACTCATATGCCATGTGCATGTCCCTGGCTGCCATAACCGATCACTGCAATTGTTTTACCTTCCAATAAAGAAAGGTTGCAGTCTTCCTGATAATAAATCTTTGCCATACTTGCGTCCTCCTGAGAGTTCATCTCTTTAAAAAATAGTTTATCATTTTTTCAGGTAAAAATAAAGAATAGAACGAAATTTGTTTGACAAAACTGCTCTGGTGCGATAAATTGAAATTAACGTTTTTCTGATACACAGGAAACAGAATTCAGAAATCCAAGGAGGTTTTTTTATTATGGAAAACAGAAAATTTGACGTAACCGCTCTCGGCGAATTACTGATCGACTTTACAGAAAACGGATCCAGTTCCCAGGGAAATCCTGTGATGGAGGCCAATCCCGGCGGAGCTCCCTGCAACGTACTCGCAATGCTTGAAAGACTCGGCAAGAAAACAGCCTTTATCGGCAAGGTTGGTAAGGATATGTTCGGTACACAGTTAAAGACCGCTGTTGAAGAAGTCGGTATTGACACCCGTAACCTTATCATGGATGAAAACTGCCACACTACTCTTGCTTTTGTACATACTTATCCGGACGGCGACCGTGATTTTTCTTTCTACCGTGACCCGGGTGCAGATATGATGCTTACTAAGGAAGAGGTTCAGAAAGACCTGATCGAGGCTTCCCGTATCTTCCACTTTGGTACCCTTTCCTCTACTCATGAGGGCGTTCGTGAAGCTACCCGCTATGCCATTGAACTTGCAAAGGAAGCCGGATGCATCGTTACCTTTGATCCAAACCTCCGCCCGCCTCTCTGGAAATCTCTCGAAGATGCCCGTGCAGAGATCGAATACGGTATGTCTAAATGCGACGTATTAAAAATTTCCGACAATGAAGTGGAATTCATGTGTGGAACCACAGATTACAATAAAGGTGCTGCCATGCTCCAGGAGAAATATAACATCCCGCTTATTCTCATCACCATGGGTAAGGACGGAAGCCGTGCATACTACAAGGACATGATCGTAGAAGCAGCTCCTTTCCTTCAGGAAAACACCATCGAGACAACCGGTGCCGGAGACACCTTTTGTGCAAGCACATTAAACTATGTTCTCGATCACGGTCTTGAGAATCTCACAGAGGAAAATCTCAAAGAACTCCTCACCTTCGCAAACGCGGCTGCATCTCTCATTACCACACGTAAGGGTGCGCTCCGTGTTATGCCGACACGCGAAGAAGTTGAAAGTTTCATTGCAAGCCGTAAATAATTTTTCATATCATTTACATACAAAAATCCCGGACGATTCTGCTGAAGAATTTCCGGGATTTTTTTTGCCAGAAGGCTTTTAAACTTTTTATTTGATTACACGAACCTTGGATACACCTTCGATTGCTCTAAGCTCATCCAGAGCTTCTTTGGATGCTGCACTTTCCAGATCGATGATGGTATACGCATAGCCTCCGCGGCTCTTATTTGTCATGTCAGCAATGTTCAGTCCCTCACTTCCGAGGATCTTGGTGAACTGGCTGATCATGTTCGGGATATTTTTGTGGCAGATGGCGATACGTCCTACTGCTACGCAGGTTCCCATGTCGCAGTTCGGGAAGTTTACAGAGTTCTTGATATTTCCGTTCTCGAGGAAATCTCTGACTTCTTTTACAGCCATTACCGCACAGTTTTCTTCGGATTCTTCTGTAGATGCTCCAAGGTGTGGAGTTACCAGGATTCCCTTATGTCCTGCTACTGTATGGTTTGCAAAGTCTGTCACATATTTCTTTACTTTTCCGCTGTCTAATGCTTCGATCAGAGCATCCTCATCAACCAGAAGATCACGGGCAAAGTTCAGAAGTACTACGCCGTCTTTCATCTTGTCTAATGCTTCTTTGTTGATCATCTCTTTTGTGCTGTCAAGAAGAGGTACATGGATGGTGATGTAATCACACTGGGAATAAATCTCATCCAGGCTCTTAATATGTTTGATGGTGCGGGAAAGATTCCATGCAGCATCAATAGAAATGTATGGGTCATATCCGTATACTTCCATTCCAAGTGCAGAAGCAGCGTTTGCCACCATTGCTCCGATGGCACCAAGACCGATGATACCCAGCTTCTTGCCCATGATCTCGCATCCTGCGAACTGCTTCTTCTGCTTCTCAGCAAGTTTATCGATGTCTTCCTGGTCTTTCTCTTTGGCAACCCATTCGATACCACCTACGATATCACGGGAAGCAAGGAGCATACCTGCAAGTACAAGCTCCTTAACACCGTTTGCATTGGCGCCCGGTGTGTTAAATACTACAACGCCTTTCTCTGCACAGTCCTTTACAGGAATATTGTTGACACCTGCACCTGCACGTGCGATTACCTTTACGCTCTCAGGAAGCTCCATGTCATGCATTTTTGCACTTCTTACAAGGACTGCATCACACTCCTGCAGATCTTCGCTTTTCTTATATTCTTCATCAAATAATCCCAGACCTTTTTCTGCAATGGGATTCAGGCAATGATACTGAAACATTATGCATTCTCCTCCTCAAACTTCTTCATGAAAGCAACCAGTGCTTCCACACCTTCTTTTGGCATAGCGTTGTAGATACTTGCACGCATACCGCCCACTGTACGGTGTCCCTTTAAGTTTACAAGTCCTGCCTCTTTTGCTTCTTTTACAAATTTGGCATCCATGTCCTTGTCACCTGTTACGAATGGTACATTCATGAGAGAACGGTCTTCCGGTACAACAGTTCCTTTGAAAAGCTTGCTCTGATCAAGGAAATCATAGAGGATTTTCGCTTTCTCAATGTTACGTCTCTGCATTTCTTCCAGGCCGCCCATTTTCTTCAGCCATTTGAAGACCTTACCGCATACATAGATGCAGTAGCAGTTTGGAGTATTGTAAAGAGAACCTGCGTCTGCCTGTGTTTTGAATTTCAGCATAGTAGGTGTTCCTTCCAGAACATCGTCTGTGATCAGATCTTCGCGGATAATGGAGATTACCATACCAGCAGGTCCGATATTCTTCTGTACACCGCCATAGATGATGCCATATTTGGACACATCAACAGGCTCAGATAAGAAGCAGGAGGAAACATCTGCTACCAGAGTTTTTCCTTTTGTGTTGGGAAGTTTCTTGAATTTTGTTCCGTAGATTGTGTTGTTTTCACAAATGTATACATAGTCTGCATCCGGGCTGATCGGAAGGTCGCTGCAGTCAGGAATATAGGAGAAAGTCTTATCCTCGGAAGAAGCGATCTTGTTTGCTTTTCCATATTTCTGTGCTTCCTGGTATGCTTTCTTTGCCCACTGTCCTGTTACAATGTAATCAGCTACCTTGTTCTTCATAAGGTTCATAGGGATTGCTGCGAACTGCTGGGAAGCTCCGCCCTGAAGGAATAATACCTTATAGTTATCCGGAATCTTCATCAGGTCACGAAGATCCTGCTCTGCTTCGTCGATGATCTTCTGGAAATCAGCACTTCTGTGGCTCATTTCCATTACAGACATACCAGTTCCCTGATAGTCCATCATCTCCTCTGCAACTTCTTTCAGTACCTCTTCCGGCAGTACAGCCGGTCCTGCGGAAAAATTATACACTCTGCTCATTGTTTTTCATATCCTCCTCATCAAAAATATCATCAATGCTTGCGCCTGCCGGTACCATCGGGAATACGCTGAGATCCTGATCGATCATACAGTCAAGTACGATTGGTCCCGGACATGCAAGTGCTTCTTTCAAAGCAGGTTCCACTTCATCCATGGTAGTGATACGGATTGCCTTCGCACCCATAGCCTCTGCCAGTTTTACAAAATCAACGGAATCATTTAAAATTGTATGGGAATATCTGTGGTCGTAGAACAATGTCTGCCACTGACGCACCATTCCAAGTACATGGTTATTAAGTACGATTTCAATCAATGGTTTGCCGCAACGGACTGCTGTGGCGATCTCATTCATATTCATACGGAAGCATCCGTCACCTGCGATATTTACTACCGTCTTGTCCGGTCTTCCCATTTTCGCACCGATTGCCGCTCCAAGTCCATATCCCATCGTTCCTAATCCACCGGATGAAAGGAATGTTCTTGGTTCTTTATATTTGAAATACTGAGCTGCCCACATCTGGTTCTGGCCTACTTCTGTGGTGATGATCGCGTCACCTTTTGTCAGCTCGTAAAGTTTCTCGATAATGTATGGACCTGTCAGCTGGGAATGATCATACCTTAGCGGATATTTCTCTTTCAATTCGCTGATATGTGCTGTCCACTCCGGATGTTTCATCTCCGGGAGTTCTTTCAGGATTCGTTTCAGAACTTCTTTCTCATCTCCTACGATACTTGCATCTACGATAATGTTCTTATTAATCTCCGCAGCATCTACATCAATCTGGAGAATCTTTGCATTCTTAGCGAAAGTCTTTGTATTTCCTGTGACACGGTCGCTGAATCTGGCTCCCAGAACGATCAGAAGGTCACACTCGGAAACGCCGAGGTTTGATGCTTTTGTTCCATGCATTCCAAGCATTCCTGTATAGAAAGGATCTTCGCCGGAAAATCCACCTTTACCCATAAGGCTGTCACATACCGGAGCATCGATTTTGTGAGCAAGTCCTGTCACTTCTTTGGATGCTTCGGAGATAATTGTTCCGCCGCCTGTGAAGATGAACGGTTTCTTTGCATCTTTGATCATCTGGACTGCTGTTTCGATGTCCTTATCTTTGATTGTATCTACTTTTGGTGTAATGGCTGCCGGAGTGCAGGCATTGTATTCATATTTCGCGCCTGTCACATCCTTTGTCACATCTACAAGTACAGGACCCGGGCGGCCGCTCTTTGCAATATAGAAAGCTCTGCGGACGGTATCTGCCAAAGTTGTAATGTCTTTTACGATAAAGCTGTGCTTTGTGATCGGCATTACGATTCCTGTAATATCAACCTCCTGGAAAGAATCCTTTCCAAGAAGCGGTGTTCCCACATTACATGTGATTGCTACCATCGGTACGGAATCCATGTATGCAGTAGCAATTCCTGTTACCAGGTTTGTTGCACCAGGTCCGGAGGTTGCAAGGCACACACCGACTTTGCCGGTTGCTCTTGCATATCCGTCTGCTGCATGGGAAGCTCCCTGTTCATGGGAGGTCAGCACATGTGTGATCTGGTCTTTATATTCATAGAGGGCGTCATATACATTCAGGATGGCACCGCCCGGATATCCGAATACAGTGTCAACGCCCTGTTCTTTTAAACATTCAACGATGATTTCAGCACCTGTAAGCTGCATCTTTACGTATCCTCCTAACTTTTCAGGCAGGAATCACAGGTTATGCCGCAATTCCCGCCGGGTACTTGTTCATCTTTATTTTGCTTTTGGTACCTCAAGGATTGCTCCTCTGTTTCCGGAAGTTACCATAGCAGCATATCTTGCAAGATATCCTGTTGTTACCTTTGGCTCACGAGGCTGCCATTTAGCTTTTCTTGCCTGCATTTCTTCATCAGAAACCTTGATCTCCAGTTTCAGTTCCGGAATGTTGATGCTGATGATATCCCCCTCTTCAACAAGTGCGATCGGTCCGCCGACTGCTGCTTCCGGTGATACGTGTCCGATGGATGCTCCTCTGGATGCACCGCTGAAACGTCCGTCTGTGATCAGGGCTACGGAAGATCCCAGTCCCATACCTGCGATTGCAGATGTAGGATTCAGCATTTCTCTCATACCAGGGCCGCCTTTCGGTCCTTCGTAACGGATAACTACTACGTCACCCTCTACGATCTTGCCGCCTTTGATAGCTGCGATTGCGTCTTCCTCGCAGTCAAAGACTCTTGCAGGTCCTTCATGGACCATCATCTCTTCTACAACTGCAGAACGTTTTACAACACCGCCGTCCGGTGCAAGGTTTCCTTTCAGTACGGCAAGTCCGCCTGTCTTTGTATACGGATTGTCGATCGGGCGGATAACTTCCGGATTCAGGTTTACACAGTTTTTGATATTCTCGCCGACTGTTTTTCCGGTTACTGTCATGCACTCTGTATGGAGAAGTCCAAGCTTGTTCAGCTCGTTCATAACCGCATAGACACCGCCGGCCTCGTTGAGGTCTTCCATGTAAGTCGGGCCTGCCGGTGCAAGGTGGCAGAGGTTCGGAGTCTTCTCACTGATCTCATTTGCAAAGCTGATGTCAAAGTCCATTCCGATCTCATGTGCAATAGCCGGAAGATGAAGCATACTGTTTGTGGAGCATCCAAGTGCCATATCTACGGTAAGAGCATTTAAAACTGCCTCTTTTGTCATGATGTCTCTTGGGCGGATGTTCCTTCTGTACATTTCCATTACCTGCATTCCTGCATGTTTTGCAAGACGGATACGCTCGGAGTATACGGCCGGGATGGTACCGTTTCCTTTCAGTCCCATACCGAGAACCTCTGTCAGGCAGTTCATGCTGTTTGCAGTGTACATACCGGAACATGAGCCACAGGTCGGACAGGTTTTGTTTTCGAACTCTGCCAGGTCATCTGCTGTGATAGTTCCTGCTGCGTAGGAACCTACTGCCTCAAACATGCTGGAAAGGCTTGTTTTATGTCCTTTTACGTGGCCGGCAAGCATCGGACCGCCGCTTACGAATACAGTCGGAACATTGATTCTTGCTGCTGCCATCAGAAGTCCAGGTACGTTTTTGTCACAGTTCGGAACCATAACCAGGGCATCAAACTGATGAGCCAGTGCCATAGCCTCTGTGGAATCTGCGATCAGGTCACGGGTTACCAGGGAATATTTCATTCCAACGTGTCCCATTGCGATTCCGTCACATACTGCAATCGCCGGGAATACAACCGGTGTACCGCCAGCCATTGCAACGCCAAGTTTTACAGCGTTTACAATCTTATCAAGGTTCATATGTCCCGGTACGATCTCGTTGTAAGAGCTTACGATTCCTACCAGTGGTTTGTCCATTTCTTCTTTTGTCATTCCAAGGGCATTGAACAGGGAACGGTGTGGTGCCTGCTGTGTGCCTTTTCTTACAGTATCACTTCTCATTTTTTAAGGTTCTCCTTTTTATTCTTTACGATATGGTTCTATATCTCTTCAAATTTATTTATGCGATGGCATCTGCGATCAGATCGCCCATCTCTTTAGTTCCCACAAGTTTGCAGCCCTCAGACATGATATCTCCGGTTCTGTAACCAGCTGTCAGAACTTTCTGTACCGCTGCTTCCACAGCATCTGCCTCTTTGTCAAGATCCAGAGAATATCTCAGCATCATGGCTGCAGAAAGGATAGTTGCGATCGGGTTTGCCTTGTTCTGACCTGCGATATCCGGTGCGGAACCGTGGCTCGGCTCATAGAGGCCAAGTTTTGTCTCATTTAAGCTTGCGGAAGAAAGCATTCCGATGGAACCGGTTACCATACTTGCCTCATCAGAGAGGATATCTCCGAACATGTTCTCTGTAAGGATGACATCAAACTGTTTCGGATCACGTACCAGCTGCATTGCACAGTTATCAACCAGCATATGCTCCAGTGTTACATCCGGATAGTCTTTTGCAACATCTTCCACAACGCTTCTCCAGAGTCTGGAAGAATCCAGAACGTTTGCCTTATCTACACTTGTAACTTTATTTCTTCTCTTACGTGCGATCTCAAATGCCTTGATGGCAATACGGCGGATCTCATTCTCATTATAGGAAAGAGTATCTACGGCTGTGCGGACTCCGTTCTCCTCGGTAGTCTTTCTGGCTCCGAAGTAAAGACCTCCTGTCAGCTCTCTTACGATAATCATATCAAAACCATCTCCGATGATCTCATCACGAAGCGGGCATGCATCACGAAGCTCATTGTAAAGATATGCAGGACGAAGGTTTGCAAAAAGGTTCAGTGCTTTACGGATTGCAAGAAGTCCTGCCTCCGGACGTTTGGACGGCTCCAGTTTGTACCATGGAGATGTCTTGGCATCACCACCGATGGAACCCATCAGTACAGCGTCAGAAGCTTTTGCCTGAGCAATGGCTTCCTCTGTAAGAGGTACTCCGTGAGCATCAATGGATGCACCTCCTAAAAGAACTTCTGTGTATGAAAATTTATGGCTGTATTTCTCGCATACTCTGTCTAAAACTTTTTTGGCCTCGGCAACAATCTCCGGGCCGATTCCGTCTCCCGGAATCAGGGCAATTTTGTACTCCATTTTATCTACTCCTCCGATTTCCCCTGTGCTGTAAAATTTTAACGCACTGGTGTGGATAATTGTTATTATCATAACGCACTTTTCGACGGATTTCAACCTATTAAATAGATAAAGTTATTTCCGGAATGCAAAAAATAAACGGCAATTCCCTGTTTCTGCCGCCACAGAGACATACTTTCGCACACAGAAAAAAGAAAAACTGCCCTACCATTCCGGTACAGCAGTCTTTCTTTTTTTATCATATTCTGTTTTTCCTGATGATCTTCTCAGAATTTCCCGCTGGAACCACCGAAGGTATCACCGGAAGATGAGGTATGGGTGCTGGAACCACCGTTATTATCCTCATTTTTCGGTTTTGCAGATTTTGATACCGTACTGTAGAGGTAAAAATCATTACTTCTGGTCACATTCATACTGCCCTGCCGCACATAAGAAGCCGCCCGATCCTGTTTTCGCACAGTTTTCAGCTTTCTTCTCATATTTCCGGTCACCAGTAATCCTGCCACAAGCCCCACAGCAAGAGCGATCAGCAGGTTTATCCCAACCGCAAAAGGCTCATCCGGAAGGTTTTCCACATCGTATGGCTCTGCCTCATTTGCCTGCGTGATAAAATCATCGCATTCCGTGGCAAACTTATGAAACGCTTCGTTATAATCACCGTCACTTAAATAAGGCTTCACCTGATCCATGATGTAGGACTGTCCGGCATCCGTAAACACTTCTATCGCATATCCGTGTGTTGCAATGGCCCAGTTACGGTCTCCCATATCCAACAGGAATAAAATACCGTCACCATTTTCCCCCTGCCCATATCCATGGTCAATAAAATAATCCTCCGCATACGCCTGGGCTGTTTTTCCCTCAAGACTGTTAACGGTAACGACCACAACATCTACCAGATCCCGCTCACTGATCTCATCCAGAGTACTGCTCAGGCTCTCCTGCTGCTCTGCATCCAGAAGTCCCGCCTGGTCATCCAGACGGCTTACGGTGCCTGCCCATACCGGAAAAGCACATGCCAGACACAAAAGGATCGATATCAAAAATACAGATATTCTTTTTTTCATGGCATCCACCTCCCTACAAAGCCCAGATCAGATACAGGATAATATAAGTGATCACACCCACGACCCCCGTTATTCCCAGGAACCATCGTGCAAAAGCGTTCTTGTCTGTAGGCAGATTTCCCACAAATTTCCCTGTCTGACCATTCATGGCAAATATGTAATTATCACCCTTCCACTTCGTCTGCAGGATCCATACGGGATATAACGCATATTTCGTTGTCCCGTTATGAAGCCGGATACTGGTATTCTCCGGTACCACACTGGCGTATCCTCTCACCGTATCCCGGAATGCAGCCTCTGTGCTGCGGCGGATACGCTCATTGGCACGTTCCTCACACTCGCTGGCTGTCACATCATATTTATCTGCAAAATATCCAGCCAGATACGCAGTCTGAAAATCCACCGCTTCTTTGAAATCAAAAGGCTCTATAGACTCCATCAGATCATTTTCCATGCTAGCAGAGCCATCCACCGGTACATGATCAAAACCAAGAGAACCACTTCTATGTACTGCATAATAGCTGGTCTCCGTATAATCATAATCACTATCGCTCCAGAACCGGGTCTTTGTTGCACGGTAACGGATATCTGCATCTGCGTCTGTGTCATACAGCCAAAACGGAACGTAGATGCCCTTAACCTCGCTGATATGATTCTCTGACTTAAATGCTTTCGGCAAAAGCCTCTTACCGGTAAGATGCTTTTTCAGCCTCTCCTTTGCCGCTTTCTTGTCCAGCTTAAACGGGATCACATAATCCGGCTTCAGTGCACCGGACAGCTGCCCGGTCATTACCACCGGACTTCCACAAAACGGGCAAGCCGTTGCTGCCGTATTGGCATCTCCCACGATCTCACCGCCACAGGACTTGCACACATAGGTACGCAGACTCTCACTCTCTCCGTCCTGCCACTCACTGCCGGCCTCATCCGACCAGCTCATATCCTCAGACTGCTCTTCCTCCACAGTCTGGGCATATTCCGATAATGTCCCGACATCAAACTCCGTATCACAAAACGGACACTTCATCTTCTGCACAGAACTGTCAAACTCTATGGAGCCACCACAGCACGGGCACTTAAACTCCTGCATCTTCGCCATATATTCACCTCAATTCATCATTCTGTATCCAACAACCGGCAGGAGTTATCCTGTATTTTGCTCCTGACCATCTCTCTTTCTGATCTATACCGCATCCTCCGGTCCGAACGGATCCCCACACTCTGGGCAGAATTTCGGCGGATTCTCCGGATCTGCCGGTTCCCATCCGCACCTGCTGCAGCGATACTGCATCTTCTTCTCCGGCTTCTTCGCTCCGCAGTTCATGCAGAACTTTCCTTTATTCACCGTACCGCAGGAACAGGTCCAGCTGTCCTCCACCGGACGCGATGCACCACACTCCGGACAGAATTTTCCTCGCACCGTTGTTCCGCAGGAACAGGTCCATGTATCACCTTGTGGCTGTTCCGGCTCTGCCGGCTGTGGAGCTGCCTGCGGTTGCGGTGCTGCCTGCGGTTGCGGTGCTGCCTGCGGCTGGGGCGGGGCCCATTCCAAAAAGTTGAGGTATT
>OGUO01002378.1_pt1 | contig 11425 bp, 10 predicted proteins | sample 1553641 | NCBI WGS metagenome assembly OGUO01 (sample SAMEA2579980, study PRJEB22360) | human gut metagenome | biome: human gut; feature: human-associated habitat; material: faeces | place: Denmark | collected 2008/2010 | reverse complement strand
ACAATCAAACTTATAAACAACAACATCAAGCCCGCCGATATGATCCGCATCAGGATGGGTACCTATAGCGTAGTCAATCTTCTCCACATTTTGACTATCTAGATAAGACTGTACCGCTGTTCCTTCGCTGTTGTCTCCTGCATCAATAAGCATCGCATGGCCTCCGACCTTTATTAAGGTAGAGTCCCCCTGTCCCACATCAATAAAATGTACCTCCATACCAGACCATTCTGGCTTATCTTACCAGCCGTTTCATCTCCGCTTCCTGAAATTGCAACAGAACTGCCCTCACTGCATCCTGCCATACAGAATGCAAGTAATAATGATAACAAAAGTATTTTTATCCTTCTCATCTTCGTCCTCCTCTTACAAACATATGTTTGTATATTATCATATCGTATTTTGAAGCAAAGGTCAATAGCATTTTGCCCTCTTCCTATCATACCTTGCCATATTTTGTTTTCATATCCCCTCTGTTTTTATTAATTTTTTACAGGAACACATCATATAAAGCGATTGTTTTTTTACAAAAAATACGATATGATAATATACAATTAAGAAAGGAATGTGTGCTATGTTTGAAATGTTTGCTACCATTGTAGCTGCCTGTGCTGCCGCTATCTATGGTCTTTCACGCTCAGTTTTTATGTCCGGCGTACATCGTAATCTTTATCGCGCCGCATTTATCGGTATTATTATTCTTGTGTATGTTACTTACCGCATTTATCATTACATCAAGTTTAAGAATATCAAAAAACTGAATGTCGATTTTGATGATTATCTTTACTATGATAAGTACACCTCCCCACTTTACCGGGCAGGATATTTTATCAGTTATCTCGTACAGAATATTCTCTTTGACTATACATACATGAAGAGAAACTACAACTTCTGTAAAGGTCTTGACGTTTACGATGGTGGAGTAAGCGAATACTATATCAAGTTCCGTAATACCTGGTATCGCTATTTAAAACTCACTATGATTCGTCATCGCATTTCTTTAAAGAAATTGCAGGCATTTTCCTGTGATATGAAGAATGAGATGATCATTGCTGCTTTAAATACACCAGAAGAAAAAGAAATGCATCACCAGTTTACAAAAGATGCTGCGGCATATTTTCAGGAACATCAGTCTTTTAACAAAAAAGTTATTGAACAGTTTGCAAACTATGCGGAGATTACACCAATGTTTCGAAAGAATGTGTTAAAGCATTACCGCGCTCTTGCTTATACGGCGAAGAAAGAACCTGAGATGGTGGCGATGGTGAAGAAGCAGGAATTCCGCAGAGAGAGGGATGTTAACGACTTTAAAAAGATGAATTTCCGATAAACGGAAATTTGTTATTTAATTCATTAAGAAACAGCCAGCCCTCGAAGAAAAAAGATACCCTATATTTATGGCCTCGGAGCAAGGTTTGGATGCGAGCGCTTAAAGCGAGCATTCAAACCGCCGCGACTAAAGTCACAAATATAAGGGCTAGACTCTCTTCGGGGGGCGTCTCTTTGCCTGCGGCAAATTCCTATTTATACTTTTTCTGCACCGGATGTTTTTAGATGGAGTCTTGTTTGTACTGTTGATTTATAAAATCGTAGTAATATTTCTTCTAGTTGTTTTGTAAAGTTCTCTTTGTTAAGACTTTGTAATGCTTTTAAAAGTGCTGGTTCTTCTAAGAGCGCACCGATTACCTCACTGGTTACCGGGGCAGCAACTTCACTTGCAGGTCCCGAGGGAATCAGAGATACAATAGCGCCCCGGATAATATGTCCACGTTCATAGATTGGTGGTTCAAGCCGGACGTAACCGAAGCAGGAGGTAGAAATTTCTGTACTTCTTCCGTGAAGGAGAAGTGCCTGAAATGGTTTGATATAGGTATCAGCCAGGTTATCTCTGTCTTTTAATATTTTGTATAAATGTGCCTGCATGTCGGAAGTGTCGGCATACAGGGAGGAACAGTAAGAGATTATTTCATCTCTGTTTTTCAGGATTGGAGCCTGATTGATGTAAATATTGCCGAGCAGTTCATAGATTTCGCTTCCAATGGCGGAGAGAAATTCTACATCTTTTCTACAGATTGAGGAATCAGAAGGAACTTCGGGTTCTTTGATTTCTTTTTCCTGTGCCTGCCTTTTCTGTTCCTGAATGACTTTGATGCGGGAATCGAGCAGTATTTTATCCTGACGGGTTAATATTGGATTGACGTGGATGTATGGGTAGGCAATCTCTAGCTTTACAGTGGAGATAACAAGGTCAACGCCTTCTTCCTGTAATCGAATATTATCTAATTCAAAAGCGGAGGTTATACCGCGGATATCAAGGTCAGGGTATTCTTTTTTCAAGCTCTCTGTGAGAAGTCTTGAACTTCCGATTCCAGTTGGACAGACAATCATAACAGAAAGCTTTTTGATTTCTTTTTCAATACGTTCCATTGCCATTGTGAAATAAAGGGTAATAAAACCAATTTCGCTGGCGGGAACTTTTTTTATGCCAAGAATCGGACAGAGGAGAGAAAGTCCCTCTTCACAAGCCTTATATACAGAAGGATAACTTTCCTGAAATTCCTTTAACAGCGGATTTTCTACGGGGATTCCAGCGCGGAGTCTGGCAATGGTCGGTTGGATATGTCCGCTTAATTCTGTGAGGAGCCGGCTGTCTCTCATAAAGTTTATATGTAAAATTTCGTTGACTTTTTTTATGATGGACAGGGTAATCTGATGTACGTCAAGGTTTTTTATATCAGTTAAATCTCTGCTTCCAGATGGCCATATACGCTGTCCGGAAATAAAGACAGCCATATAGATGGTCTCATCTACAGAAATAGATAAATGGAAAAACTGGCGTAGTTCCTTCATAATATATTCGGAAACGGCATACTCCGGCTGGATAGATATTTCTGCATAAGACTGTTTGAGTTCTTTGATAAACCGTCCTTTTTGCATTCTCTGTACACAGAGGGAAGTGTATACAAGCAAGTGTAAATATCCATTGTCAGAAAGCTGCATACCAAGCTGTTTCTGACAGCCGCCAAGAATGTGATTAACCTCGGCCATTACTTCGCCATCAATTTCATTGATAAAATTTCGGTCTGACAGAAACTTCTTGTCCTGGAGATTGCCAATGGAGTGATGTTCATTTACCTGTTTACATATGAAAGAAGTCAATGCCTGTCTTCTTGCGATTTCTGTTCCTTCTATAAATACACCAAGTCCGGGACGGCGGACGAGCTTTAGCTGATACTTTGTAAACCAGGTTTCAAGCTGGTTAAGGTCAGCAGTAAGTGTACCCTCGGAAATCTCGAACTTTTCTGTGAAGTAGTAAGATTTAATCGGCTCTTCTGCGAGGAGAAGGTCATGACATAAGAGAGTCAGCCTTTCTGGGCGGTTATCTGCAGGAGCGGAGTTATTTGTATCTTTTTCATCTAAAAGAGCAGCTAACTCTTTTAATCGTTCTGGTGTCTCGTCAATTAAAAGTCCTACACTTCGTTTGCGTACAAAGCAAAAGCCATTATGCTTCATCCATTTTTCAACGGTTGGTAGTTCGCGCTGGACGGAGCGGTCGCTGACACCGAGTTCTTCTGAAATGATACCGATTGTCACAGGGCTGTCCGGTGAAAAGCGGAGCAGAATGCGGATTATTTTATCTGCGCGTGGTGTGAGCTGCATGATTTTTTCTTCCTTTCCTATTCTTCCTCTTATTATACAATATTTTACTGACAAATACTTCTTGTGAAAATGCACAAAAGAGCGACAAAGAAATTGGGTATATTGATGATAAAGTGACAGTTTGTCGGGAAGTCTTACCGACAAAGTTGCGGTATCATTCCTTTGAATTTTGGCATTTTGTGCTTTACAATAGAGACATAGAAAACAAGGGCAGTGCAAAAAAGCACAGTGTCAATATCCCAAAGCCGGAGGCAAAACGTAAAACGGAGACAGGTATTAAGCCGATGGGGAGGGGCAAAAAAGAGAGGAGATATGTAACATGAAAAACGCAGTACAACGTTTTGGTAAGTTCCTTAGTTCAATGGTAATGCCAAATATCGGAGCATTCATCGCATGGGGCTTCATCACAGCATTATTTATCGAAAAAGGATGGCTTCCAAATGCACAGCTTGCAACTTTAAACGGACCAATGCTTAATTACTTACTTCCAGTCCTGATCGCATTCCAAGGTGGTAAGTTAATCGGTGGAGACCGAGGCGGAGTAATGGGTGCAATCGCAACCATCGGTGTAATCGTTGGAGCACCTGATTATCCAATGTTGATGGGTGCTATGGTAATGGGTCCTTTGGCTGGTTTTGTTATTAAAAAGTTTGACCAGGCAATGGACGGAAGAATGCCAGCCGGATTTGAGATGTTAATTAACAACTTCTCCATTGGTATCTTCGGTATGTTATTAGCCATCGTTGGTTACTATGCAATCGGGCCTTTCATGAGTGCCGTACTTGTAGTATTAAAAGGTGGTGTTCAGGTACTTGTAGATCATAGCCTTCTTCCGCTCGCAGCAATCTTTATTGAGCCAGCGAAGGTATTATTCTTGAACAACGCAATCAATCATGGTATCTTTACTCCTATCGGAATTGAACAGGCAGCAGAAGCTGGTAAGTCCATCATGTATATGTTAGAGGCTAACCCAGGTCCAGGTCTTGGATTACTTCTTGCTTACTGGGCATTTTCTAAGGATAAAGCAACAAAGGATTCCGCACCTGGAGCAATTATCATTCACTTCTTCGGTGGTATCCATGAGATTTATTTCCCATACATCCTTATGAATCCATTAGTAATCGTTGGACCAATCGCAGGTAATATCTGTGCGATCCTTTTCTACAGTATTACAAAAGCAGGTCTTGTAGGACCTTCCGCACCTGGTTCCATCATCGCATTTATGTCAATGTCACCAAAAACATCTATCGCAATCACAGCACTTGGTGTTCTGATTGCAGCAGCAGTATCTTTCTTAGTTTCTTCACCGATCGTTAAGATGGCAGGAAGCAAGAGTCTTGAAGATGCACAGAAAAAGACAAGCGACATGAAAGCTGAGTCCAAAGGACAGGCAGCAGAAGTTCTTTCCGGAGCAGATGTTAAGACAGACAACATTAAGAAAATCGTTTTCGCATGTGACGCTGGTATGGGATCTTCTGCAATGGGAGCAACAAAGTTCAGAAATCGTATTAAACCTTTAAATCTTGGAATTACAGTAACAAATACATCCGTAGATAATGTTCCTGCAGACGCAGATGTCGTTGTATGCCAGTACATTTTACAGGACAGAGCAGTTAAGAGTGCGCCACAGGCAAGATTAGTAGCAATCGGAAACTTCCTTCAGGATCCTAATCTTGATACATTCTATGCAGAGTTAGAGGGACGTGCAAATGGTACATCCGCCTCAGCTCCAGCAGTAGAACCTGAAGTAAAAGAAGAAAAGAAAGCAAAAAAAGCCGTTCTTAAAAAAGAAGGTATCAAAACAGGATTAAAGAGTGTAGACAAAGAAACAGCAATTCGTGCAGCAGGTCAGCTTTTATGTGACCTTGGCTTCACAAATGAAGATTATATTCAGGCAATGGTTGACCGTGAAAATATGGTATCTACATACATGGGTATGGGAGTTGCAATCCCTCACGGAACATCCAATGCAAAAGAAACCGTTAAAAAATCTGGTATCGTAGTAATGCAGTATCCAGAAGGTGTTGACTTTGGTGATGAGAAAGCATATCTCGTAATCGGTATTGCAGGTGTTGGTGATGAGCATCTTGAGATTCTTGGAAACATCGTAGCAAGTCTTGAGGACGAAGAACTTCTCGAAACACTGAAAAAGAATGCTGACGTTGACACTATCATGAAAACTTTTGGTTAAAATAAATAACAAAGGTGAGTAATTAAATTAAGTAAAAACTATATTAAAAAATCATATTGAAATAACATCGGGAACAATCCCGAAGGCTTAGATTTAAGAAAGAAGGAGTCAGATTATGAAAAAGGCAGTTCAGTTTGGAGCAGGTAATATCGGTCGTGGTTTTATTGGAGCTTTACTTAGTCAGTCCGGATATCATGTAGTATTTGCAGACGTTGTAGACAAGATTATCGATAAAATTAATGAGGATAAAACATACACAGTTCATGTAATGGACGTAGAATGTGAAGATCAGAAAATCGAAAACATCAGTGGTGTAAATTCTACAAAGCCAGAAGCAGTAGATGAAATCGCAAGTGCTGACCTTGTAACAACAGCTGTTGGTCTTGTTATTTTACCTCGTATCGCTCCTACAATCGCAGCAGCTATCGAAAAACGTATGGCAGACGGAAACAAAGAGCCGATGAACATCATCGCATGTGAAAATGCAATCCGTGGAACATCTCAGTTAAAGAAAGCTGTTTACGAAAACTTAAGCGAGGAAGGAAAAGCATTTGCAGATGAGTATGTCGGATTCCCAGACTGTGCAGTTGACAGAATCGTACCTCCTGTAAAGAGCGAAAACTTCATTGATGTAGTAGTAGAAGAATACTACGAATGGGATGTAGAGCGCGCAAGCTTCAAGGGCGAGATTCCAGAAATCAAAGGAATGACTCTTGTAGATGACTTAATGGCATACATTGAGCGTAAATTATTCACATTAAATACAGGACACTGCATCACTTCTTATCTTGGAAAGCTTCGTGGATTCCCAACAATCGATGCAGCGATCGCTGATGAAGAAATCTATGACATCGTATCTAAAGCAATGAAAGAGAGTGGTGACGGACTCATCAAGAAACATGGTTTCGACCCTGAAAAACATGCAGCATACATCAAAAAGATTATCGGACGTTTCAAAAACCCATACTTACAGGACGATGTAAGCCGTGTAGGTCGTGAGCCACTTCGTAAATTAAGCCCAACAGACCGTCTGATCAGCCCATTAACAACAGCAGCAGGATATGGACTTCCAGTAGACCACTTACTTGTTGGTGTTGGTGCAGCTTTACACTATGATAATCCAGAAGACAAACAGAGCGTTGAACTTCAGGCAAAAATCAAAGAGCAGGGCGTTCGTGAAGCAGCAAAAGAAATCACTCAGCTTACAGATGAAAAGCTGTTAGATGCGATTGTTGCTGAATATGAGAAATTAGCTTAGTTTTTATACAATATAACACAACCGTGGGACACACGGGGATAGCTCGCTTATGCTTAGCACAGAAGTGTTATCGAACGAGAACCAAACTTGCCGAGGTTGGGAAGCCCCCACCTTTACAGGTGAGGGAGGATGTCACTTAAACGGGTAAAAGTTATATGGTTGTTGTGAGTCTGTAATATGTTAAGTAATTTGGAATAAAAATAAGCAGAGGGAATAAGTTTTAATATTAGAAAAGTAGCTATTCAGAGAAAAGCAGTATTTATTAAAAAGGGATTACGGGCAAACTGCAAGTACTCTGAATAGCTGCATATATAACAATTGTAGAAATCCGACAGAACAAAGAAGAAAATAAATTAAAACCGGATACTAACCTAATAAAAATAACAAACTGTTTCCGAAAAAATCAGGAAAGTGAATTGGCGCGTAAAATCTTGCCTTTTCCCGATAGCCATGCTACACTTAAGGATGAAAAATTTAAATTGTTTCAATCATTTTAACTTTTAAAGGAGATTATATATGTGTGGAATTGTTGGATACACTGGTAGAGAGGCGGCAGCGCCAATTGTACTGAATGGTTTATCAAAACTGGAGTACAGGGGATATGATTCAGCCGGAGTAGCTGTTTTCAATGAAGCTGAGAATGACATAGACATTGTAAAGACAAAGGGACGTCTTAAGAATCTGTTAGAGAAGACAGACAGCGGAAAAGCGATGCCAGGTGGATGTGGTATTGGTCATACCCGTTGGGCAACACATGGCGCACCTTCTGAGAAGAACGCGCATCCTCATTGTAGTGATGACAAGATGGTTGTTATGGTTCATAACGGAATCATTGAGAACTATCAGGAATTAAAAGACCATCTCACACAGAAAGGTTATACTTTCTATTCTGAGACAGATACAGAAGTAGCAGTGAAGCTTATCGCTTATTACTATGAGAAGACAGATCATAACCCATTAGAAAGTATGTCAAGAGCATTACTTCGTGTTCGTGGTTCTTTCGCACTGGGTATTATGTTCAAAGATCGTCCAGGTGTTGTTTACGCAGCACGAAAAGACAGTCCATTAATCGTTGGACAGAATGAAGGTGGAGCATTTATCGCATCTGACGTTCCTGCTATCCTTTCTTACACAAGAAATGTATACTATCTTGATAACATGGAGATGGCAGAACTTCACGAAGACAGCATCCGTTTCTTTAACATGAACGGTGACGAGATTGAAAAAGAAATGGTTAACATTAAGTGGGATGCAGAAGCAGCGGAAAAAGGCGGTTTCGAGCATTTCATGATGAAAGAGATTCATGAGCAGCCAAAGGCACTCAAAGATACAATCAATACATATGTAAAAGACGGTAAGATTGATTTAAGTTCTGTCGGTATTTCACCAGAAGAATTTGCACAGTATCATAGAATTTGTATCGTAGCCTGCGGTTCTGCTTATCATGTTGGTATTGCAGCCAAATATGTGATGGAAGACCTCACAGGATTAATGGTAGACGTAGATTTCGCTTCTGAATTCCGTTACCGTAATCCAAAGCTTTCCCAAGATACATTAGTTGTCATTATTTCACAGTCAGGAGAGACAGCAGATAGCCTTGCAGCACTGCGTCTTACAAAAGAAATGGGAGTAAAGACATTAGCAATCGTTAATGTAGTTGGTTCCAGTATTGCAAGAGAAGCAGACCACGTTATGTACACTTTAGCCGGACCTGAAATTGCCGTTGCTACCACTAAGGCATACAGCACACAGTTAATTTGTATGTATATCCTCTCCATGTACGCTGCACAGGTAAGAGGAGAGATTGAAGAATCTACCCTCAATAGCATGCTCAAAGAGATCGTGCTCCTTCCAGAAAAGGTTGCAAGCATCTTAGCAGATAAAGAACGAATTCAGTGGTTCGCTAATAAATTTGCATCCGCACACGATGTATTCTTTATCGGTCGTGGACTTGATTACGCAATCTGTCAGGAAGGAAGCCTGAAGATGAAAGAAGTCAGCTATGTACATTCCGAAGCTTATGCAGCAGGTGAGTTAAAACACGGAACCATCAGCCTGATTGAAGATGGAACACTTGTAATCGGTGTTCTTACTCAGAGCCACCTTTGCGAGAAGACACTGAGTAACATGCAGGAAGTAAAGAGCCGTGGCGCATACCTGATGGGTGTTGCAGAGAACGGAAGTTACTACCTTGAAGACATGGTAGACTTTGTTGTATATGTGCCTAAGACAGATCCGCATTTTACAACGACACTCGCAATTATTCCATTACAGTTAATGGGATATTATGTAAGCGTTGCAAGAGGACTTGATGTTGATAAACCTAGAAACCTTGCAAAGAGTGTTACTGTAGAATAATTCTGGGTTGCTACAGGCAGGGAGAGACGCTCCCAAAAAGAGAAAATATCCTATATTTGTGACTCTATCACTGTGGGTTGAATGTTTGCCTTCGGGTTTACATTCAATCCTCGCTATAAGGCCACAAATATAGGATATCTTCTCTTTTTGGGAGCTGTTTTTGGATTTAGAGCGTGTTTGAAAAACCATTCCTCTAAGAGGGGGTCTGCTTTCCTGTGGCAAATTTTATATTTTAAAGGATAAGGAGATTATTATGGAGATAAAAACATTTCATGGATTTGAAGATTTCTGTGTAGAGAAGTTCGAAAATACTGATGAGTGGTATTACGGTATTTATCCAACGTGGATGTCTAATGTGGAAGTAGCGGAGGAATATGGAAAAGGAAGAGAGTATGCTGGAAGTAAGTTATGCTTTTTTAATAAAACTGGCAAGGCATATGAGCCGATAAAACAGGAGAAAAATGTGTATCTGGAGACTCCTGTGTATGACAAGGCAAGTAATTCTTTTGGGATTTTGAGATATAATTTTAATAAAAGAATCCTTCAGGCGATTGCCTATAAACCAGATGAAGAAAGTGTTGAAGTAATCGAAGAAATTTCGCTTTCGGAAATTGATGACTTAATGAATATCAGATTAATTGAAAGCCCCTTTATGATTGTACGAAATAGTATGGAAGAAAATGGCATAGAATTTTTGGCTCCGAAACGGAAAATATATCTGGAAGAAAATGAAAGCATTGAGTTTGTAGAAAACGAGAAAATGTATAGTTCTAAATGGAATGAGGATTTACTGGATGTATTGGATTATGGATATGGAGAAGAGGTCATCGTAAGAGATTTAGAGACAGGAAAGATTCTGGAAAGGTATAAAGGGTATCTGAACAGAATGCCAGATGGGACAGCATGGCTTATGACAGAATAGAGTTGGAAAAAGTAAGTTTTAACTTGGTTATATCAATAAATTTATATGGAAAAGAGAAAATTAGATGTAGGTAAAGAATGCTTCTGGGTAAAATCAGAGGCATTTTTGAATATAAGATAGAAGATAAGTTTAAAATTTTAAATGGAATTAAGTTTTGCGCTGTTTTTAGGAAATTAAGCGAGAATTTCCGCTAATTCAGTTGCTGAGTAGTTCACCAATTTTTGAAGTAGGATAAGCTTAAAAAATAAATTGAGAATTTCCGGAAATTTGATTTTCGGCTCTGTTTTGTCTATAGGAGCATTAGTAGTGTTTACTGTGATACAGATTGATAGGCCTGACATTGTAACAACAGAAATGAAAAAGCTATCTTTATCATCACAGGAACCTTTTACGTTGTTTATATGCTTGCTTATTAATTGTATTAGTTTGTTTTTGGTAGCCAGGTTTACAAAGCAGATTTTTGAATGGATAGAGCTAAGTGAATCTCCATTTATCCCCCAAATATCAAATCAGATTAATAAAATATCGGCAGCGTTATTTGTTTATATTATTGTCCCAACTGGTTCAGTTAATGAAATTAATCTTTCTTCTGTAGTATTGGGAATTGTGATTGTGCTTGTTTTGTATTGCCTTTCGGCAGTATTCAAATATGGATGTAGTTTACAGAAAGAAGTAGATGGGATGTTGTAGGTGAAGTATGGCAATTATATTGAGATTAGACAGGGTAATGGCAGATAGAAAGATTAATTTAAAAGATTTATCTGAGCAGGTAGGAATCGCCAATGTAAATTTGTCGAAGATTAAAACCGGAAAAGTAAGCGCAATTCGATTTTCGACGTTGAATGCTATTTGTAAAGCATTGGATTGCCAGCCTGGAGATATCTTAGAATATCAGGAGGATGAGGACTGATTTGTTAAGTTGGTATATATACGAGCTGGCGAAACAGATGAATCCTCACTCTCTGTAATATAAAGGAGAAAATTTATCCTTTTACAACAAGAAGACTCCGACCTCTAAGGTGGGAGATGAATTGCG
>OGUO01002375.1_pt1 | contig 11430 bp, 8 predicted proteins | sample 1553641 | NCBI WGS metagenome assembly OGUO01 (sample SAMEA2579980, study PRJEB22360) | human gut metagenome | biome: human gut; feature: human-associated habitat; material: faeces | place: Denmark | collected 2008/2010 | reverse complement strand
CCCCCAGCCGCTGGTCCACCGCTGCCAGCGCCAGCTCAATGGGAATACCCACATTGTCCCGTATTCGGGTGGGCGCCGCGCCGGTGCCGCCCCGAAAGCCGTCGATGGCGATGATATCCGCACCGCTGCGGGCGATGCCGCTGGCGATGGCGGCGATGTTGTGTACCGCCGCCACCTTGACGATGATCGGCTTTTTGTACGCCGTGGCTTCCTTTAGAGAGTACACCAGCTGCCGTAGGTCCTCAATGGAGTAAATGTCGTGGTGCGGAGCAGGGGAGATGGCATCCGCGCCCTCTGGTATCATCCGTGTTTTGGACACGTCGCCCACGATCTTTGCGCCAGGCAGATGTCCGCCGATACCGGGTTTGGCGCCCTGGCCCATTTTGATCTCGATGGCCGCGCCGGTGTTCAGGTATGTCTCATCGACGCCGAAGCGGCCGGAGGCCACCTGTACGATGGTGTTGGCGCCGTAGGGATAGAAGTCCCGGTGCAGTCCGCCCTCGCCGGTGTTGTAGCAGATGCCCAACTCCCGGGCAGCCTTGGCCAGCGCCGCATGGGCGTTGTAGCTGATGGAGCCATAGCTCATAGCCGAAAACAGAATGGGCACCGACAGCTCCAACTGCGGCGGTATTTCGGTGCATAGGCTGCCGTCACCGTTCCGCCGGACGGTCTCCGGCTTCTTGCCCAGGAATACCCGCGTCTCCATGGGCTCCCGCAGGGGGTCGATGGGCGGGTTCGTCACCTGTGAGGCGTTGATGAGGATGCGGTCCCAGTATACCGGCAGGGGCTGGGGGTTGCCCATGGAGCTCAGCAGCACGCCGCCGGTGGACGCTTGCTTGTATATCTCCTTGATGGTGGCGCAGGACCAGTTTGCGTTTTCACGCAGGCAGTTGTCGCTTTTTACGATCTTAATGGCGTGGGTGGGACAGAAGGACACACAGCGCTGACAGTTGACACACTTGCTCTCGTCGCTGACCATGACCTTCCCATCCGCGTTATAGGTGTGCACGCCGTTGGCGCACTGGGATTCGCAGATGCGGCAGCGGGTGCACCGTGCGTCGTTTCGTACCACTTCAAATTCCGGTATGATGTAGTCAAGAGCCATCAATAGGCACCTTCTTTCACTTTCACGATAAACGGCTCGCCGCCCATGGGCGCATACAGGTTCTCCGCATCCGGAGCCATGACCCGTATGGCGGCCTCCTCGCTGGCGATAAATACCTTGTCGTCCTTCTCAGCCGTTACCATGGAGCGCAGCTTCAGTCGGTCGTTCAGCGCCATCAGTCCGCCGTTGAACCCAAGAATGATGGAGAATGGTCCGGTGATGAGCAGGCTGGGGTATATGGTCCGCAGATAGGTCAGCTGCCGTGCCGCGGCCGGCTCTCTGGTGCGTATGGTACTCCAGAAGGGCGCCGCGATCACCGACGCCATTTCCTCCAGTGTCAGCCCCTGACGCCGCAGCAGATAGTCGGCGATATAGGTGATGACCTCCGTATCCGTCTGCAGATTGCATTTGTAGCCATACATCTCAATACAGCGCCGATTGGCGTCGTAGGAGGATATCTCTCCGTTGTGGACGATGGACCAGTCCAGCAGGGAAAAGGGGTGCGCGCCGCCCCACCAGCCGGGGGTATTGGTGGGATAGCGCCCATGGGCCGTCCAGCTGTATCCCTCATATTCCTCCAGCCGGTAGAAGCGTCCCACATCCTCGGGATATCCTACGGCTTTGAAGGTCCCCATGTTCTTTCCACTGGAGAATACGTATGCACCTTTCAGCTTGGTGTTGATATCCATCACCGTCCGTGCCACAAATTCCTTTTCGTCTAATTGTAGCCGTGCCAGCACCGAATTAAGGGGCCGCACAAAGTACCGCCAGATGTAGGGAATGTCCGTGATCTCCGGGATGATGCGGATGGGGATTAGCTCCGCGTCTACAAGCTCAAAGCCCTCCTTCAGCATAGCCTCGCACTCCCGCCGGGTGGTGTTATCATCAAAAAAGATGTGGAAGGCGTATTCCTCCCGGTGTTCCGGGTAGATGCCGTAGGCGGCGAAGCCGCCTCCCAGACCGTTGGACCGATCATGCATGGGGACCATGCTCCTGATGATGTCCTCACCGGTCATGCGCCGCCCCTCCCGGGAAATGACCGCCGAAATGGCGCACCCGGATGGGATACGTACCTGTCCCTCCAGCTTCATAGTTTCTCACCCTTTCTTTATGTGCTTCCGTAGGTTCCAGCCGTTCCACGGCGTGATCCGCTGAAAAGCCGCCCCGGAAAGCAAAAAACGCCCATCCGGCAGGGACAAATGTCCTGTCCGGATGAACGTCTTTGCTCATCATGGTTCGGCATTATAGCATCAGATGTGCATAAAGTCAATGAATAAAACGCCAAAAATTGTGTAAAAAGCTGATTGACAAATCCGTCACAACCGCCTATAATTTCGCACATCAAAGGCAAAGGCGTCTTGAAGCTGCGGGCTTCCTGACGCCTTTTTCTATTTTCCAAATCTACAAAAGATCGGGGTGGAACACATGAAAACCGTATCGGACATTTTCGGCACACTGGTATTTGACGACCGACAGATGAAAGCACGCCTTCCCCATGACGTCTATATTTCCCTGAAGAAGACCATTGACGAGGGCGGAAGCCTGGACAACCAGGTAGCGAATGTGGTGGCGGATGCCATGAAGGATTGGGCCATCGAGCACGGCGCGACCCACTTTACCCATTGGTTCCAGCCGCTGACCGGCATTACCGCCGAGAAGCACGACAGCTTTATTACCCCCTCGCCGGATGGCGGCGTCATCATGGAGTTCTCCGGTAAGGAATTGATCCAGGGTGAGCCGGATGCCTCCAGCTTCCCCTCCGGCGGCCTGCGTGCTACCTTCGAGGCCCGGGGCTACACTGCCTGGGATCCTACCTCTTACGCTTTTATCAAGGACAAGGCACTGTGTATCCCCACGGCGTTCTGCTCCTACGGCGGTGAGGCGCTGGATAAAAAAACCCCGCTGCTGCGCTCCATGCAGGCCCTGAACAAGCAGGCCATGCGTGTCCTGAAGCTGTTTGGCAACACGGATGTCAAATGTGTTCGCACCTCTGTCGGCCCCGAGCAGGAGTATTTCCTGGTGGACCGCGCCATGTACCGCAAGCGCAAGGACCTGATCTTCTGCGGCCGCACGCTGTTCGGTGCCAGACCCCCCAAGGGTCAGGAGATGGACGACCATTACTTCGGCGCTATCAAGCCTCGTGTGGCGGAGTATATGGCCGATTTGAATGAGGAGCTCTGGAAGCTGGGTATTCTGGCCAAGACGGAGCACAATGAGGTGGCCCCGGCCCAGCATGAGTTGGCGCCCATCTACACCACCACAAATATCGCCACCGATCACAACCAGCTGACCATGGAGATCATGCAGAAGGTGGCTGCCCGCCACGGGCTGGTCTGTCTGCTGCATGAAAAGCCCTTTGACGGTGTCAATGGCTCCGGCAAGCACAACAACTGGTCTATGGCCACGGATACCGGCGTGAACCTGCTGACTCCCGGTGAGACACCCCACGAAAACGCCCAGTTCCTGCTGTTCCTGTGTGCTGTTATTCAGGCGGTGGATGACTATCAGGACCTGCTGCGTATCTCTGTGGCCACCGCCGGCAATGATCACCGTCTGGGCGCCAACGAGGCGCCGCCCGCTGTGGTGTCCATCTTCCTGGGCGACGAGCTGACGGCCATTCTGGATGCCATCGAGAAGGATGAGCCGTACAGCGGCACGGAAAAGACCGTGATGAAGCTGGGAGCCCATGTGCTGCCCAAGTTCCTGCGTGACACTACCGACCGGAACCGGACGTCACCCTTTGCGTTCACCGGCAATAAGTTCGAGTTCCGTATGCTGGGCTCCGCCAACTCCATTGCCTGCTGCAACATCATGCTCAACGCCGCCGTGGCGGAGTCTCTGCGTCAGTACGCGGACAAGTTGGAGAAGGCCAAGGACTTTGACGCTGCACTGCATAGTCTGATCCGGCAGACCATCAAGGACCACAAACGTATCATTTTCAACGGCAACGGCTATGACGATGCCTGGATCAAGGAGGCTACCGAGGTCCGCGGCCTGCTGAACCTGCGTACCACGTCGGACGCTATGCCCTATCTGCTGCACGAGAAGAACGTAAAAATGCTCACGTCCCTGAAGGTCATGTCCGAGGCGGAGATACGCTCCCGCTATGAGATCACACTGGACAACTACCGCAAGATCGTCAATATCGAGGCCGAAACGATGGTGGACATGGCCCGCCGTCAGATCCTGCCCGCCGTGGAGAAGTTCTCCTCTAAGCTGGCGCAGGATATCGCCGTAAAGAAGTCCATCGCGCCGGTGGTGTCCGGCATTTATGAGACGACGCTGGTCACGCGCCTGTCCGATCTGGTAGAGGACATCGACGCTGCCGTGGAGGACCTGGCTGCCGCGCTGGCCACTTTCCATAAGATCGATGATGTGACCGAGAGCGCCAACATGGTCCGCGACGTGCTGCTGCCCAAGATGGCGGCGCTGCGCGCCCCCTGTGACGAGGCCGAGCAGCGCACGGCCGAGGGCTGCTGGCCGTTCCCCACCTACGGCGATCTGCTGTTTGGCGTGGAGTAACTTTGCTTCCGATCCCACCGGGCTCCGCCAGGCCCTGTGGTTCCGTACCCTTGCAAACGGGGTACTTTCTCTCCTGAAAAGTGGAATGCCGTGTGCCTATGGGGCACGCGGCATTTCGCTTTTCCGATCATGAAAAATAACTTGATTTGAAGCCGGGTTTATGTATTAGAATAGAGCGGGCAAAACGAAGAACAAGGAGCTTTTATCATGGATAAAAAGGTTTTAAAGCAACCGCAGGTCTTAAAACGCTTAAAATAAAAAATCTCACATCAGATTTTAGGTAGCCCGCCATCAGAATGGATTGACAATTCGACAAAATGTGATATAATCCCACTGTCTGGAAAAATATAAAGTTGTAGCACAGAGGTGTCTGCTCAAAAGCAGATGAAAAGGGAATCCGGTGTGAATCCGGAGCGATGCAGTCACTGTGTACGGGAGCGGTCTTGCAAACCACTGGGAAACCGGGAAGGGCAACGCCGTGATGAACGAAGTCAGGAGACCTGCCTCTGTGTGGAATCTCAAGCCTGCTGCCAACAGGTTGGTTTTCCTACGAACTTATGATCCGTCGCGGAGCGCCGCACGGGTGTATATGTAGTAAGAAGCACCGAGGGCGGCTGTATGAGACACAGCCGCTTTTATATTTCTTTCAGAACAAATATTTGGAAAGAGGTAGATCAACCATGAAGAAAGCACTTGCCTTTCTGATGGCGGCTGTGATGCTCATGAGCATGCTGACCGCCTGCGGCAACAAGGACAATGCCGACGACAAGGACAACAACGACGTGAGCACCGAGGAGACCGACAAGGCCGCCGCCGACAAGGTCGCCGCCCTCATCGACGCCATCTACGTGCAGGAGCGCACCGAGGAGACCGACGCCCAGTGCGAGGCCGCCAAGGCCGCTTGGGACGCGCTGACCGACGCCCAGAAGGCGCTGGTGGAGGGTGAGGAGGCCAGCCCCGATTATTTCGGTCTGGACACCGGCGACGCCTCCAAGGACGATCCCCGCAACCAGGACGAGATCGGCGAGAAGGAGCTGCTGGTGGTATCCTTCGGTACCTCCTTCAACGACAGCCGCGTAGCCGACATCAAGAGCATTGAGGATGCCCTGCAGGAGGCCAACCCCGATTGGTCCGTGCGCCGCGCCTTCACCGCTCAGATCATCATTAACCACATCCAGGCCCGTGACGGCGAGAAGATCGACAACATGGAGCAGGCTCTGGAGCGTGCTGTCGCCAACGGCGTGAAGCAGCTGGTGGTGCAGCCCACCCATCTGATGCACGGTGCTGAGTACGACGAGATGTGCGCCGCCATCGACAAGGTCCGCGACAAGTTCGAGTCCGTTGAGATCGCCGAGCCCATGCTGGGTGAGGTGGGCAGCGACGCCACCGTCATCAACGCCGACAAGGAAGCCGTTGCCAAGGCCGTTGTCGCTGCCGCTCTGAGCGAGAGCGGCTACGAGTCCACCGCCGCCGCCAAGGATGCCGGTGTGGCTTACGTGCTGATGGGTCACGGTACGGCTCATGTGGCGAAGGTCACTTACAGCCAGATGGCCGCCCAGATGGACAAGCTGGGCTATGAGAACGTGTTCATCGGCACCGTGGAGGGTGAGCCCGAGGATACCTCCTGCGAGGCTGTGATCGCGGCCGTCAAGGAAGCCGGCTACACCACCGTGGTGCTGCGTCCCCTGATGGTCGTGGCGGGCGACCACGCCAACAACGACATGGCCGGTGCGGACGAGGATTCCTGGAAGACCATGTTTGAGGCCGCCGGTTTCACCGTGAACTGCCAGATCTCCGGTCTGGGCCGTATCGCGGACGTGCAGGCTCTCTACGTGGCACACGCCAAGGCTGCCATCGACGCTATCGCGTAACAAGGACTGAACGGGCTCCGGGGCGGTATATTATCGCCCCGGAGCCTTTTTCAAAGTAAGGAGGACCTTGACCATGAAGAAAATTTTTTCGTTTCTGCTGGCCGCTGTGATGATGGCGGCGCTGCTGGTAGGCTGCGGACAGCAGCAAACCGATGCCCCCGGCAACGATGAGCCTGACCAGCCCGCTCTGGCGGACGGCGTGTATACCGCCGACTTCAACACCGACAGCAGTATGTTCCACGCCAACGAGACCTGTGACGGCAAGGGCGTGCTGACCGTGAAGGACGGCCAGATGACCATCCACGTCAGCCTGGCCTCCACCAGCATCGTCAATCTGTTCCCTGGTCTGAAGGAGGACGCCCAGAAGGACGGCGCCGTGCTGCTCCAGCCCACCAAGGACACCGTCACCTATCCCGATGGCCTGACCGAGACAGTCAATGGCTTTGATATCCCCGTTCCCGCGCTGGACGAGGAGTTCGACGTGGCCATCATCGGCAAGAAGGGCGTATGGTATGACCACAAGGTTTCTGTCTCCAACCCTGTTCTGAAGAAGGATGACAGCGATGACGCTGCCGCCATCGCATTGGCGGACGGTACCTACACCATTGAGGTAGGCTTTGAGGGCGGCTCCGGTAAGTCCCATGTGCTGACTCCCTGCACCCTGAAGGTGGAGAACGGCGCTGCCACCGCCACCATCGTGTGGAGCAGTGAGAAGTATGACTATATGCTGGTGGACGGCCAGCGCTATGATGTCCTCACCACCGAGGGCGGCTCCACCTTTGAGATTCCCGTGCGGGCGCTGGATACCCCGCTGACGGTCATCGGCGACACCACCGCCATGAGCACCCCCCACGAGATCGAGTACACCCTGACCTTTAAGTCCGCCACGGCGGTGGAGGCGGCCCAGTGAGGCGTTTTCTCGCCGGGTTGCTGGCGGCGCTGATGGTCTTGTCCCTCTGCGCCTGCGGCGCGGCTGACGCCCCCGGCAAAACAGACGGACAAACCGCCGCCGTGTCGTGGGACGAGCTGGTCTTCGACCGTACCATGCCCCTGCGCTACGCGGAGCAGTTCTCCGTGGAGTACGCCGGGGACAGCTACAAGCGCATCACCATCAACAACGACCGGGTATACCTGCTGGTGGCGGAGGGTGCAGCTGTGCCTGACGGGGTACCTACCGGTGTCACCGTTTTGCAGCAGCCGCTGGACCAGATTTATCTGGTAGCCGCCGCTGCCATGGACTACTTCGACAAGCTGAACGCCATCGACTGCATCACCCTCAGCGGTAAAAAGCAGTCGGACTGGTATATCCAGCGCGCCAAGGACGCCATGGACAGCGGGGCAATGACCTACGCCGGCAAATATTCCGAACCCGATTATGAGCTAATCCTGTCGCAGGGCTGTGATCTGGCGGTGGAAAACACCATGATCTACCACTCCCCGGCGGTGCTGGAGCAACTGGAGCGGCTGGGCATCCCCGTGCTGGTGGAGACCTCCAGCTACGAGACCCAGCCCTTGGGCCGGATGGAGTGGATCAAGCTGTACGCGGCGCTGCTGGACAAGGAGGACGAGGCCGAGGCGCTGTTTAATGAGAAGATGGACAGCGTGGCGGACGTACTGGAGCAGCAGCCCACCGGCAAGACCGTGGCATTTTTCTACATCACCAGCAGCGGCGCTGTAAACGTCCGCAAATCCACGGACTATGTGGCGAAGTGCGTCGCCATCGCCGGCGGCGACTATGTCTCCTTCGACGAATCGGCGGAGGACAACGCTCAGTCCACCATCAATATTCAGATGGAATCCTTCTACCATGGTGCAGTGGACGCCGATGTGCTGATCTACAACAGCATCATCGACGGCGAGCTGCACACGCTGGACGAATTGGTGGCACTGGATCCACTGATGGCCGACTTCAAGGCCGTCAAGAGCGGTAACGTGTGGTGCCTGACCAAAAACTTCTATCAGGAGTCGCTGGAGCTGAGCGACCTCATTCTGGACGTCAACCATGCGTTGAACGACGCGCCGGATACGGCGTTTCACTTCCTGACACGGATGAAGTGAGCATTTTTTACATCATTGCATTATAAGGAGGAGCGGCATGAAGAGGACCCGAACACTTCGCATCTGGGGAGGCTTTTGGCTGCTCCTCCTGCTTTTATTCACATTTCTGATTTGGAACATCTTCGCGGGAAGCGTTTCTCTTTCCGCGTCTGAGATATGGCGGATCCTGCTGGGGGGCGATGTTGGCTTTACCCAGAGCCAGATCATCGTAAAGATCCGTCTGCCCCGGCTCCTGTCGGCGCTGATTCTGGGCGGGGCGCTGTCCCTGTCCGGCTATCTGCTGCAAACTTTCTTCCACAACCCCATCGCAGGCCCCTTCGTGCTGGGCATCTCCTCCGGCGCAAAGATGACGGTGTGCGTGGCCATGCTGGCGCTGCTGAGCCGCGGCAAGACCACCTCCTCCGCCATTCTCATCGCAGCGGCCTTCGCGGGAGCTATGGTATCCATGGGCTTCGTGCTGCTGATCTCCCAGCGGGTCAAGCGCATGAGCCTGCTGGTGGTCTGCGGCGTGATGATCGGCTATATCTGCTCGGCACTGACGGATTTTCTCGTGACCTTTGCCGACGATTCCAGCATCGTGAATCTGCACAACTGGTCTCTCGGCTCCTTCTCCGGCATGAGCTGGGACAACGTAAAGACTATGGCCGTTGTCTGCGGCATCACGCTGCTGCTGACCTTCCTGCTTTCCAAGCCCATCCGGGCGTACCAGTTGGGCGAGGTCTATGCCCAGAATATGGGCGTCCCCCTGCGGGCCTTCCGGACGGCGCTGATCCTGTTGTCCAGTGTGCTGTCCGCCTGCGTCACGGCCTTTGCCGGCCCCATCTCCTTTGTTGGCATCGCAGTGCCGCACCTGATGAAGTCCCTGTTCAAATCGGCGGAGCCGCTGTGTATGATCCCAGCCTGCTTCCTGGGCGGCGGCGTGTTCTGCCTGTTCTGCGACCTCGTCGCCCGCACCGCCTTTGCCCCCACAGAGGTGAGCATCAGCTCCGTCACGGCGGTATTCGGCGCACCCATCGTCATCTACATGATGATCCACAGAAAGGCGGCGTGAGTATGGCATATCTGGAAACAAAAGGCCTGTCCGTGGGCTACCACGGCAAGCCGCTGATCGAGGATGTCGCCCTTCATGTGCAGCGGGGCAAGATCGTCACGCTGATAGGCCCCAACGGCTCTGGAAAATCCACCATATTGAAAACCATCATCGGCCAGCTCTCCAAGGTGTCCGGCACGGTGTTTCTGGATGGAAAAGCCATGGAGGCGCGCAGCCGCAATGAGATCGCCCGGCGCATGGCCATTTTGATGACGGCCCGCATGGAGCCGGAGCTGATGACCTGCAGGGACGTGGTGAGCAGCGGCCGCTATCCCTATACGGGGCGGCTGGGCATCCTGCAGCCGGAGGATCAGGCTATCGTGGAGCGCTCTCTGGCGCAGGTAGGCGGCATGGAGTTTGCCGACCGCCCCTTCTCCGCCATCAGCGACGGACAGCGCCAGCGCATTCTGCTGGCCCGGGCGCTGTGTCAGGAGCCGGAGATCATCGTATTGGACGAGCCTACCAGCTTTTTGGACATCCGCTATAAGCTGGAGTTGTTGACGGTGCTCAAGCGCATGGTGCGGGAGAACGATCTGGCGGTGCTGCTGTCCCTCCATGAGTTGGAGCTGGCGGAGCGCATTTCCGACACCGTGGTATGCGTGGCCGGGGATAGGATCGACCGCATCGGTCCGCCGGAGGAGATCTTTACCCGCGAGTATATCGCAAGGCTGTACCGGATGGAGCACGGGAAGTACGACCCCTGCTTCGACAGTCTGGAATTTGTGCCGTAAGGAGTAGCGACATGGAAAAACAGGGTGTTTTTTACGCCGTCAGCGTGGGCCCCGGCGACCCGGAGCTGCTGACCCGGCAGGCGTGCCGGGTCTTGGCGGACTGTCCTGTGGTGGCAGCCCCCCGGATGAAGTCCGGGCGGATGCTGGCGCTGGATATCGCCGCCGGGGCGGTGGATACGCAGGGCAAGACCATCTTGCCGCTGGACTTTACCATGGAGCGAAGCGAGGCAGTGCGGGAGGACAGCTACCGCATGGCGGCAGGCGGGGAGCGCCGCGCCGGGGGGCCGCCAGCCGCTATCGAAGCGGAGTTGTCGGCAGGACGGGACGTGGCCATGGTCAATCTGGGCGACGTATCCGTGTACGCCACTGCCTACTATATTCTGGAGCGCATCCGCGCTGATGGGTTTGAGACGGTGATGTGTCCCGGCGTCACCAGCTTCTGCGCCGTGGCGGCGCGGCTGGGACGGAGTTTGACCCGCATGGAGGAGCCGCTCCACATCCTGCCGGGCAGCACGGATCTGGACAACGCGCTGCCGCTGCCGGGAACAAAGGTCGTGATGAAATCCGGCAAGGCCATCTACAAAGCGGCAGCGGCGCTGGAGCGCCACGGTCTGCTGGCAAATGCCGGGATGGTGGCGGACTGCGGACTGGAGACAGAGCAGGTCTACACCGACCTGCGGCAGCTGCCGGAGGAGATCAGCTATTTTGCCACCATCGTGGCGGATTGAGAGGGCGCTATGGAGCAAAAAGTCCCCCGGCTGGTGCTGGCCGGCACCAACAGCGGCTGCGGCAAGACCACCGTCACCTGTGCCGTCTTGCAGGCGCTGGTATCGCGGGGCCTGCGGGTAGGCGCGGCGAAATGCGGCCCTGATTATATCGACCCCATGTTCCACAGCCGGATCATTGGCGCGAAGAGCTCCAATTTGGATGCCTTCTTCTTTGATCCCGATACCCTGCGCTATCTTCTGGCCCGCAACGCCCGGGGCTGCGATGTCACGGTGATAGAGGGGGTCATGGGCTATTATGACGGGCTGGGGCTCACCTCTACCCCGG
>OGUO01002370.1_pt1 | contig 11459 bp, 9 predicted proteins | sample 1553641 | NCBI WGS metagenome assembly OGUO01 (sample SAMEA2579980, study PRJEB22360) | human gut metagenome | biome: human gut; feature: human-associated habitat; material: faeces | place: Denmark | collected 2008/2010 | reverse complement strand
ATCACCTGCCCCAACCAACGGTTTTTTTCTTTCCCCGTAGTCGGGGCAGGTTCATGCGCTATGCAATTATTCTTCTTTAGCTTCTATCAAGCCGATATTTTTTGCTCTGCGTTCCACATAGCAGCATATTTTCCGCCTTTCGCAAGCAATTCCTCGTGGGTTCCAGATTCAGCAATCCTGCCATCACCCATTACAAGAATTTGATCAGCGTTTTTGACAATGGAAAGGGTATGAGCAATCATTACCACTGTCTTTTTCTCTTTTAATAGATTAGCGATGGCCTGCTTTACGGCAAGCTCATTTTCAATGTCAAGAGATGCTGTTGCTTCATCCAAGAGCAGGATGGGGCTATTTTTCAGTATAGCGCGGGCTATTGAAATTCGCTGACGCTCACCGCCAGAGAGAAGATTTCCGTTCTCACCAGTCGGCGTATCGTATCCCTTTTCCATCTTACGGATGAAGCTGTCACAGTTAGCCTCCCGGCAAGCATCCTCGATTTCCGTGTCCGTAGCATTAGGGCGGGCGTGTCGGATATTATCCCGGATGGTATCGTCAAAAAGAAATACGTCCTGGTCTACCATAGAAACTTGTTCCAGTACACGCTCTGCGGCAACATGGTTAATGGGTTTACCTCCAATAGAAATCGTCCCGCCCGTTGCTTCATAATATTTTGCAATCAGATTCAAAATAGTAGATTTGCCAGAGCCAGAGTCTCCGACAATGGCCGTGAGCTTTTGATCCGGCACCGTAAAGGTGGCGTGTTTTAGTACAGGTTCACCGGGAACATACTCAAAATCTACATTGTCAAAGGTGATTTCATGGGTAGCTGTGTGAAGCGGCTCCATGCTGCCAGTTTCCTCCGGCTCATTCATTACACCCCCAATTTTGTTTTTTGAGATCATCAGGTTCTTATAACTGGTGAGATCTACAAAAATCGAGTTAGCCAACTTTGCACAAAACAGGGGTAACATACAAATCAAAAGGTAGTCTACTGTGTTCAGTGTCCCTGCGATCCAAGGTGCATAGGACAACCAGATAACCAGCGGACAGGACAGCCAACTTAAAATGCCAAAGCCCGCACCAATTGGAAGCACCTTTGCTTCGTATACAAAGCTGATCCGGCAAAACTCCCGCATGGCGTTGATAACGGTTTTGTTCTTCATACCGCCTACACCATAAGCTCGGAAAGTCTGAATACCAGAAACATATTCAACAATGCTGCTGACATTCTCCGCACAAATATCGTTCTTTTCTTTTCCATATTTCCGTACCATGCGGAAAGAAAGCCACAGGCCGGGGATTAAAAGAAGGTCTGCTATCAGCAGGATAATTCCAGCCGGAACATAAAGCGTCATAACAAAGACAATCAACATCAATGACAGGGCAAAATTCTTTGCCAAATCTCCGACTTTATGGGTCAGGATTTTTTCGTAGTTGTTTACATCGCTTGTGATGGTGTTGATATAATCGCCGGTCTGCCCCTGTGTAAATCGGGACAGTGGGATGCGCTTCAAATGGTCACCCATAAAAAGCCGAATATTCTTACTGACCTCCGCACCGCCAATCTGCGCTTTGGTATAACCGTAGCTGTAAATCAGGATACGGAGAAGAAAAACCACTGCAATAATACCGGTCAGAGCCAGAACGCGGTTCATGTCAAATTGACCCGACCACAAAAACTGCATAACAGAGTAAAGCAGCATAAACAGGCTGCCGGAGAGAAGTCCTTCCAGAACGGTTCCGCCGACACCAATATAGAAATTGCGGTTTTTTTTCAATACATCATGCTCATTCATGCTGCTCGCCTCCCTCCAACTGATAAGTGATATTCCGGGCTGTCTCGTAGTCTTTCCACGCATTTCGATAGTAGGCGTTGTTCTTCCGAACTTCCTCATGGGTGCCAACGCTGGTAATTGTATGATTTTCCACCACAGCCACCCGGTTGCACATTTTCAAAGCACTCAAACGGTGTGCTACTACAATGACTGTTTTGCCTTTGCATAGATTTTGAATAGCTTTATCAATCTCCATCTGATTTTCCGGGTCAGAGGCACTTGTGGCCTCGTCCAAAATTAAGATAGGTGCATTTTTCAGAATTGCGCGGGCAATCGCAATCCGCTGTTTTTCACCGCCGGAGAAGCGAGAGCCAAAGCTGCCCACTTTCGTGTCATATCCATCTGGCAAGGACATGATAAAATCGTCAATCTGCGCCTCTTTTGCAGCAGCCCGCACTTCTTCCAGAGTGGCGTTGCTGCCCATTCGGATATTTTCTAAAACGCTGTCACGGGTCAGGAATGTCTTTTGAAATACGATGGCTACATTTTTCAGAATGGTATCGTAGTCAAGCTCCTTGACATTTTTTCCACCAATCAGCACTTCGCCCTCCTGCACATCATAGAAGCGGGAGATCAGTTCAATCACAGTGCTTTTGCCGGCACCAGACTGTCCCACAAGAGCCACGCGTTCCCCGTCATTGATTTTGAGGTTGACACCTTGCAATACATCGGTCTTGCCGTCATAGGAAAACCGGACATTGCGAAGTTCAATATCGTGATTTTGGGGAAAGTCCGTTCCACCCTCATAAATCGGAATATCCAGGATTTCTTTGGTCTTGGTAACAGCGTTCAGTACATTAGCAAAATTAGTCCCCAGTTCTTGCAGGGGGCGGATTTCCGTCAGATACATGGAACCTACATAGACGAACAGCAAAAATGCGCTGGCCGCCAGTGAGCCTTTGAGGAAAAACATTCCGCCGATTGGAACCATCAGCAACATCCCACATTCGATGATAACAACAAAGGCCGCATAAGGTGGCCCCATGCGCCGGGAAGTTTCATTCCACATGGCGTTTTCTTCCTGGATAGCGTCTGAAAACTTTTGAAACGATTTGCTCCCCATGTTGTAGGCTTTAATCAATTTCATACCGCTGATGTACTCAATCATAACCGAGTTCAGTGTGGTAATGGAGCGATTGGCCCGTTCCATCAGGTCATCCGTGTTGCGGAACATCATCCCCATTACAACAACAGCAAGGATCAGCGGAACCAGGGAAATCAATGCCAGAGGAATATTGACGGTCATCAGGTAAATAAAGATGACTACCGGCCCAACCAGATAGCACACAAGGTCAGGAAGGTTATGGGCCAGGAACAACTCCAGCTTTTCAATATCTTCATTCAGAACCGTTTTTATATCCCCGGTGCGCCGTTCATTCAAGGCCCCCAAAGGCGCTCTGGCCATGTGTTCCGCAACCATGCAGCGCACTTTGAACAGTGCGCCGTATGCGCCTTTATGGGCTGCCACGCCGGAACAGCCGAATAATGCAAAACGCAGGGTGACAGCGGCGGCAATCATTGCCACAGTCTGTACCACAAGTTCTTTTGTGCAGGCATTGTTAAATGTGGCATCCATCAGCCTGTAAATCCCAATATACGGAACAATAATGCAAAGCCCACTGCACATGGACAGCAGGATTGCCAGGAACAGCCAGATTTTCTGGCCTCCGGCCCAATGGAGCAGCAGTGCTACTCTGTTTTCTTTTTTCTGCTTCATAGACTACCTCTCCTTTCCATCTGAAACAGAGAACAGCTCTCTCAATTTCGGGAGGGCATCCATTGTAACTGGTACATCATCGGGCATTTCGCCCTCGTCAAAATGCAGGACACGGGAGCAGGTACAGCAGACAAATTCAAAATCGTGGGTGACAATGAAAATAACCTTTCCCATATTGGACAACCGGCGGATCAGTCCCGCCACCTGCGTCATACTGTCAAAATCAAGGCCGCTGGTCGGTTCATCGAATACCAGCAGATCTTTCCCACAAATCATGCTAACAGCTACAGCTACTCGTTGCTTTTGACCGCCAGAAAGCGTGTTTGGATGGCGCTCCCGATATTGGGTAAGGCCTAATTCCTCCAAAGTTGCATTTACCAGTGTTTGATCTGGATTGCGTATACCAAAGGAGCACTCTGCCTCCACGCTGTCAGCGAAAAGTTCATAATTCACATCCTGCATAACCATGTAAGAGCGTTTCAGCCTTTCCTTACGCTCAATCGGCTCGCTTTCCCACAAAAATTGTCCATCGCAGTCTTTGTGAAGCCCACAGAGAGCGCGGGAAAATGTAGTCTTTCCAGCTCCGTTGTGGCCGACCACACCAATCACTTCGCCCTTTCCGGCGGATAGCTCAATGTCATGCAAAATTGTTTGCTTCTTGTAACGGAGCGTCACATTCCGCAGCTCCAATACAGGGGGAGGCGCAGGCAAGTGGGCTTTTGGCGGGAATACCGCCTGTAGATCAACAGCTCGCAGCCCCATGTGTTCACGATCAGGTTCAGATAGCTGCCGAAATTCTTCCGGGGTGTATATTCCTTTGATTTCTCCGTTTTCCAGATAAACAATTCGGTCAGCCAACTCCATCAGGTAGTACAGACGATGTTCCGCTATCAAAACTGTTTTGCCCTGTTTTTTTATCAGCCGCAAATGTTCCTTTAGTTCCTGGATCGAAGTCATATCCAGATTAGAGGATGGTTCATCCAATAGATAAATCTGTGGGTTCATGGCATAAACAGAAGCGAAGGCGATTTTCTGCTTTTCACCGCCGGACAGTTCAAAAATATTCCTGTTCCGCAGCTTTTGAATACGCAGATCGTCGGCTGTCTGTTCCACTCGCTCTATCAGCTCTTGTGGAGGACGAGCCTCGTTCTCAATGCCAAAGGCGATCTCGCTGTCTGTGTCCACATTGAAAAACTGTGTCCGTGGATTTTGGAAAACGGAGCCGACCTTAGCGGCAATCTGATACATAGGGATATTGCTGATTTCCTGACCATCTACCAGCACACGGCCATGAAGTTCCCCTTGATAAAATTGAGGAATTAAGCCGTTCACCAGCCGTGTGATCGTTGTCTTTCCGCACCCACTGCGGCCACAGAACAGGACACATTCTCCGTCCGAAATTTTCAAATTGATGTCATGCAGCCCGCCATGTTCCTGTCCTGTATAGGAAAACGATACATTTTCAAACTCAATCAACCGATCACACCTCCCCGCACACATAATTCAAAAATCAGATAAGCTACGGCAACGGTCATGACGCCCCAATCGGCAGCTCCGCATTTTATCTGGACAAGGCAGGTGCGTGGATTGGGATTTTCAATTCCACGGGTAACAGAAGCAACAGAAAGATCATCCGCTGCTTTTGAAGCTGCCATCAATAAAGGTACATAAATACACTCAACCGTCATGCCCGGATGTGTTAAAAAGCCCGCCAGAGATGGTGAAACATCTCTCATCCGCATAGCGTCTGTGATATAGCGCCAGTCCTCTTGAATAGTTGGAATGTACCGCAGCATAACTGCCATAGGAATTACTAACTTTTTGGGTGCGCGGACACGGTTCATAGCAGACAGGAACTCATTGACTTTTGTAGTAGTCAGAACAATCCCAGCCAAGGTTCCGCACGCATAGACCTTATGAAACAAGCCTAAAAAGGCAATAAACATTGTCCGCAGCGTGCCTGTCATTTCTGCCATGATCCAAACTGTCAGGGCACAGATGACCGCATAAAAGCATACAGCCTTAATGACATATTTCCACTTTCCAAAGAAAGCCCCCAATATCGCAATCAGCATAACAAGGATAAATTGATATGCAAGTGAGGGCGCAAACATGGACGATAAAACACACATAAGAATAAGAAAGAGCTTGGCCCGTGGGTCGAGCCAAAGCTCTTTCTTGTGGCGTTTACCGCTCATGCTGTAATACCTGCTTTTTCAAACTGCTTTTTCAGCATTTTGCAACCTACAAAAGCGCTGATTGCAGATGTAATAATAGCAGCGGCAAACATGGCAATCAGGATGCCGGTATTAGCGGTTGCCTGCATGGTGTCGATGTAGCTCTGTTCGGTTCCATTACCCAGCATTGTCTGCGCCCAGCCGTTGGGGTCAGCAAAGAAAACGATATACGATCCAGTGCCGCCGAGAGAGAACAGGATATAAGACAGGCTGTTGAGTTTTTTGCTTTTGTACTGCCCTGCACCAGCAACAAAGTCCGCGACAATCGCCATGATCATGTAGCCCAATGCAAAAGCCCAGTGCATACCAGTCACGAACCAAATAATACCCATGATAACGCCCATTATAGAAAGGCTCCAACGCTTATGTACTTTTGCAATCAGCAAAAGATAAATGGGGCCAGCAAGCAGCCCACCTCCTGCTGGCATGAAAAAAGTAAGTACAGGATTCGTTGCAAAAAAGACACCGCCCACCAATACAAAAACAAATAACAGTGCAGTAAAAATACCTGTTGTTACAAGGTCTTTCACTGTCAGACCTTTGTTCATAGAATTTACTTGATTACTCATTTTGACCTCCTACCTTTCATTGTCTTGACTCGACAAGTGGTTTGTGATATTCTTCGGTTAGATACCTCTAATCTTCGCCTAATACAATACGCATTTATCGAACAACATTCAATAGGTTCCGGCAATGTTCGTCTGTTCCTTTCAAAAGTTCGTCTAATCGTTGCAAAAAGGAGGCGGTCTGTTTTCATGTCTGAAATTATTGACCAGTTTTATACACCGCTACTGATTGAACACGGTTTTATCCGTGACCCAGACAACCAGCAATATGGGGCATTAGGTGACTGCTGGAAACTTTCTCCCGAAGTTGGAGAAGGCACCTACTGGACTTATGGACAGAAAGACTTATATGATATTAAAATCCATAACTTTTCCTTCCACGAAGATTTCATGTTGGAATGCTCCATGCCGGAATGTCTGAGTATCACTCGGTATGACTCTATTTCCGGGGAGGAATTATCTCCATACCGTAGACTGTCTGCCGGTTGTATCAAAACATTTATTGGAGGCTACGCTCCATACAAGGCTTTGATACATAAAAATATTCCAATCCGTTCGGTTGGGATTGAGATTGCACCGGCATATTATGAGGACTACCTGAAAAAACTGTACCCGGAGGCACAGATCAATCCTGTGGATGCATTTCGGAAGATCGACCAAACATCCGACTTTCCAGAAATGTCACGGTTACTCACAGAAATCAAAGACTATCGTGGGGAAGGGATTGCCGCAAAACTTTTTTATGAGGGTAAAGTCGCAGAAGCTGTTTCAATGGTGGTGGAATATCAGAAGAAACATCCTGATAAACCAGCCCATAAGCTCTCTCAACAGGATATTGAAAATCTCCAAATAGTTGCCGCTTATCTTAGCGATCACTATGCTTTTGATATTCCTCTGGAACGGCTAACACAGATTGCCTGCATGGGAACAACAAAGCTCAAAAGCTGTTTTAAGAAATACTACGACTGCACCATCACGGAATATGTTCAACAGCGGCGCATGAGCCAAGCAGAATATCTGCTGGCATATACAGAGCTGACAGTCGGGCAAGTTGCCCAAACAGTAGGCTATTCCACTTCAAGCCGATTTGCAGAATTATTCCGAAAAAGCACGGGATTGTTGCCATTAGAGTACAGAAAAAACGCACAGCGAAAGTAAAATGAGCGCCAGAGGGAACTCTGGCGCTTGTAAAATTTTTCACCCACATTCTAGTCGGGCTTAGCCATGTGTTGTGGAATATATACGGAATGCATCGTCAATATTCCACTGCTGCTTGCGGTTGTTACCAAGATAGTGAGATCTCATCTGAACACAAAGTTACCATTGCCCTTTTTCGTACCTAAACGAAGTAAGATTTCATGTGCATGCTCATCACTAAATTTTTAGAATAATCTGTCCTAGCACGAAAGTAAATATGAATAGTTTCTAATAGTTTTTTAATAATATCCTCTGGCTTCTTGCCATCCTTTTACATACCACCTAATTCCAACATATACCAGTTGCACCAATAATAAGAGAAATAGCATATTGATCGGCAAGACTGTCTTTATCCAATCTCCAAAGTAGATTGCTATTTCCAGGCTTATAAGTGTTACCAGTATGGTAATCATATCCCAACAGTATTTCTTATATAGCCCTGCAATCTTTATCCCTATAAACGCTACAAGTATTCCCACACCCACCAGACATCCACCGGAAATCAGTATTCTTATCATCCAGTATATAATTCCGGCAACGACAGGATTGGATATTCCATTACTAATCTGTGCCATGTTCTTTCCTGTCAGTATAATCCACCCTGCAATGGTCTGTATAAAAGTGGCGATTGTATCAAAGAATACCACGCAATCAGAAATAAATATTTTTGACCGTATCATCTGAAAAAGAGTAGTTGATACGGAATACCATATCAGCAGAAACATCAATGCTTCATACATGGCTGTTTTTGTTTTATATCTGCCTGCCAGTTTTTCCCTCTGCATATCATACTTTTCCTCAGAAAATTACTATCCGTGATCATCTTGCCCTATTACAGAAAGAGCTTGATGAGGCAGTGAAATAATGTGGAGATTTTTTGCGGCTGAGTATTCTTACTGTAAGGAGCTTGTTGATTTCTTCAGGCTCAGAAAGAGAATGTCTGAGCCGCATTTTCAGATTTTCACAGGCAATACCCAGGCTGGTACAGATATAGAGCTTATTATAACAGGAGCTTCGGGGGTGAAGGCTGCGATGGCAGCAGGCTATGTGATGGCGGGAAAAAGCGTTGGTGATGATGACGTCTGCGTCTGCGTGGAGCCTTCATTGAGCGTTGAAGCTTCGACTGTCAAAGAAAAACCTGCTATATGTGTGGAGATACATGACATGTCATCTGACAGATATTTTTATCCCGATATATGTCCTGTTCATGATTATGAGGAGTACAGCTCACATAGTGAGCTTTTTGCGGCATTGTATGAGAGCCTTGTATGTTTTTTTAAGCAGCATCAGCTTGTATTTTTTAAGTGTGCCGATGGGTGGAGTGGAAGCTTTGCTGATTTTATGAAAATTTTTCAGAAAAACAATTGCGGAAGACATCCGTTCCATCATGTGTATATTGAGCGCAAGCTGGCAGAAAATTATGATGTTGATAACGTGTTGAAGAAGCTTCCAGGCAGCAGAATTGTGTGGATTAATCACTATAAAGATGTATTTAACAGAAAGAATCAGAGCCTTGAAATTCAAAAAAAGTCCCCGGCATTGATACTTGCTAAGAAGGAAGGGCAGCTCATATATAGTGGTTCTAAAGAGTGCCAGGACTTTGGAAATGATAATTTTTATTATACAAGCTGTATGATGAATTGTCTTTTTGACTGCGAGTACTGCTATCTTCAGGGAATGTATCCTTCTGCGGATGTGGTTCTTTTTATGAATCTTGAGGATATTTTTAATGAAGTTGTGAGAATGCTCACTGTACATCCCGTATATCTGTGTGTATCGTATGATACGGATTTAATCGCATTGGAGAATATCACGGGATATTGCAGAAGGTGGATAGAGTTTTCGGAGGATAAGAAGGGGCTTACAATTGAACTTAGAACCAAGGCACAGCTCCCGGAGAACTTCTTTCTGAAGCTGGATAAAAAAGAATGTGAAAATATTATCTTTGCTTTCACTTTGTCAACGGACATGGTACAGTTATTGTATGAACATAACACGCCATCTGTCCGGTCGAGAATCGACTCTGCAAAAAGAGCCATACAAAAAGGACTGAATGTGAGACTATGTTTTGACCCGCTTCTCGTGGAAAATGACTTAGAAGGACAGAAGACAGCGTACCGAGAGCTGGTTGACAGGTTATTTGAATATGCTGATTCAGGTTCGGTGTATGATGTAAGCCTTGGTGAGTTCAGGGTACCATGTGATTATATGAAGCGTATGAGAAAGCGCAGACCGGGTTCTTCATTGTTAGCATATCCGTTCGAGATTGAGAACGGAAGCTTCTGCTGTGGTGAGGCAGGGGAGGAGCTTGCAGATTATGTTGAGGAATGTCTGGAAAGATACCTTCCTCAGGAAAAAATATATCGTTGGAGACAGTGACGGATGGAAAAGGCAATTGTTACAGGTGCGTCAAGCGGGATAGGAGCTGCAACGGCATCTGCTTTGTTAAAATCAGGATATGAGGTATATGGAATCGGAAGAGATTTCGCAGGACAGAGTGAGCTTTTAGAAGCACCACTGTTCCATGAAAGAATCTGTGATTTGAAAAAGCATGCGGATGTAAAAAAGGAAATAGAAGCTATCAGGTCAGAGGCAGGACAGATAAGTATTCTTGTCAACTGCGCGGGTGTGGGATATTTCGGACCGCATGAGCAGGTGAATCCGGATAAGATACATGAGATGGTTGCTGTCAATATAGAGGCACCGATGATTATTGCAGGGCTTTTGCTTCGCGATATGAAGAAAAACGGCGGAATCATCATAAATATTTCCTCCGTCACGGCAAAGAAGTCAAATACATACGGATGTGCTTATGGTGCAACGAAGGCGGCACTCACAAGCTTTGGAGAGAGTCTGTTTGATGAAGCGAGAAAGTATGGTGTGAAGGTTGTGAATATCCATCCGGATATGACACAGTCGCAGTTTTACCGGAATGCAGATTTCACATCATGCGATGAGCCTGAGGCAAGACTGGCTCCGGAGGAGGTTGCACAGTGTGTTATGGGAGTTATTCATATGCGCGAGGGGGCAGTGGTCACGGATATTACTATTAAGCCTCAGAGACATGGAATAAAGAGAAAAGTAAATAAACAGAAATGAGGACATTATATGATACTTGATATGTTTAGCCTTAAAGGCAGGGTGGCTGTAGTAACAGGTGCGAATACAGGCTTGGGACAGGGAATGTGCGTTGCACTTGCACAGGCAGGAGCGGACATAGTTGGAGTTGCAAGAAGGGATTGCGACGAAACTAAGACACTTGTGGAGGAGGCAGGCAGCAGCTTTTACCAGATTAAAGCGGATTTGTCGACCATGGAACCTGTTGAACAGATTATAAACGGTGCGGTGGAGCACTTTGGACATATAGATATTCTTGTCAATAATGCCGGAATAATTAAGAGAAATGATGCCATAGATTATACGGAGGAGGATTGGGATCCGGTTGTCTTTTTGAATCAGAAGTTCACATTCTTTCTGTGCCAGGCAGCAGCAAAGCAGTTCATTGCACAGAAAAGCGGCGGAAAAATAATCAATATCGCATCAATGCTTTCCTATCAAGGCGGAATCAGAGTTCCTTCATATACGGCAAGCAAGAGTGCTGTGTTAGGTCTTACAAGGGCTATGGCAAATGAATGGGCAAAGTACAATATCAATGTCAATGGAATAGCTCCGGGATATATGGCAACGAATAATACACAGGCACTAAGGAATGATGATGACAGAAGTGATGAGATACTGTCGCGTATCCCGGCAGGACGTTGGGGCACACCGGCTGACATGGCAGGTGCGGTTGTGTATCTTGCTTCAGCAGCATCGGATTATGTAAATGGATTTACGCTTGCTGTTGATGGAGGATGGCTTGCAAGATAATTAAGAATAAAAAAGCGTTTCAACTTTAACTGGTTGA
>OGUO01002356.1_pt1 | contig 11511 bp, 9 predicted proteins | sample 1553641 | NCBI WGS metagenome assembly OGUO01 (sample SAMEA2579980, study PRJEB22360) | human gut metagenome | biome: human gut; feature: human-associated habitat; material: faeces | place: Denmark | collected 2008/2010 | reverse complement strand
TATCCAGATCGCTACAATTGCTGCTGCTTTCTGCGTTTCCAGACAAGGCGTACACTCTGCCTTGATTGACAAAAACAGTCTTGAAATGTATCTTGCAAAGAAACACCCGGATCTCTTAAAGCCAGATCATATGATCGCCGGTTAACCCGGTCAGTTTCGCGTAAAGAGGACATAAGCATTCCACCGCTTAGTGCTCCGCGCACTTGAAGCGGGGGAATGCTTACCTGCGTTCAATACAAGAGCTGGATCAGAAAGCAGAAAAAGAGCTGCTGCTCTACATCCGAAAACAAAAAAAGAGCTGCTGCCGTACAGATTTCTCTGTACGGCAGCAGTTCATCACGGTCACTACGGGAGAAAAACTTTAGTATTTCGATTACTTATTCAGCCGGACGTACCAGCACCTCTTCTGTCGTGCCAAGCAGGATAGAATATTCTGATGGGCGAAGCTGTCCCTTATTCTCATCTCTGCCCTGAAGCACAAAGCGTGCATCCGCATTTCCGATCGTCTCAGCTGCCTCAGCAGAGCCCTGCCAGATCGGATCACTTGTCTTACGGTAGCGGTTGAAGATAACGCCGAGCTGTGTATCTCCGCTCTCCATCCAGTCAGTCATCATGTTCCAGTCACCTGCACTGTCGCCAAATACCATCAGAGGTCCTGCACCGTCATAATTCGGAGCAATAAAGTTGGTGATTGTTGTGCTCTTTCCTGCAGCCTGGGTCTGTGCACATTTTCCTTCGCCGCCCCAATTGTAGTCATACTCGTTCGTGTAGGTTCCGTCTTCTCCAAGCACGTTGCGCATTGCGAATACATGATCCTCCGGAATATTGTAGCCGAAATTATCATTTGCTGCGCGGATTACATCGATAAACGATGCGGAAATGATATATACATCAATATCATTTGCCATCAGGGTCTGATAGAGATCCTGCAGCTCATCCGTAAACGTTATGCCGGTGATAAAGCTTGTGGAGATAATGCCGCTTTCGCCCTCAAGCTCAACCGGTGAAGTCCAGGTCTCCTTGCTGTATCTGCCATACTCAGACCAGTAGGTGTGGGATGCAAGTGCCAGATCATATACTTCGTCCGGTGTCATTCCGGTGAAGAGGTATGTGACCCACGGATAAGATACGGATGCATCAAACGTATCTCCGACTGCACTGCACATATAACGCAGCTTGGCTGCAAAATCCTCATACTGATTCGTTGCATGAATGTAAGTCAAGTCGTGCGTTCCGCCTGCCCCAAAGCCCTCATAATTTTCATACAGCCACTGATAATCTGAAGTGATATCGGCAACGAGATTTGCTACCGTCACATCACTGTCTGTCAGATTCTTTCCGACCGGCTCATCCACCGACGGAATCTGCGTTTCCAGAACGTCTGCAAGATTTTCCGGGGCAATCTTGAACTCCAGATTTTCAATCTGATAAGCAAGAAGCGCTTCTTCTACGTCAAAAATAGCGGAAGTGTTATCAAAGTCAAATACTACATACCGTCCGCTGCCTGCATTGGCATCGATCACTGCCTGAATGCGTGCGCGGGTGGCCGGAGCCCAGTTGCCTTCCATCAGTGTTTTGGCATCGTCCTTGTCTGTTTCCTCACTTACAACAGGCACCGCAGCTTCGGTTGTTTCTTCCGCATATACCGAAACAGGCCAAAGACTGGTTGTAGCAAGCATGATCATGGACAGGAATAATCCGGTCTGCTGGGTTCTCTTTCTCATAGCTTCCCTCCTTGAATTATTTAACCGGGTATCTACCCGGTTATGAGTCAGCAGGCAGATATTTTCAATCTGCCTTGGTTCCGCAGTCGGTATTTTCACGGAGACTTACCTGCCGAATCCTCTTCGGCTGTGATTTACTTCCCGCCAGTGTGGGATACCGCTTTCTCTCCGCCCTCCACTGACACTGTGTTTCTCCCGCAATTCCATGAGCCGATTGTAACATGCCCGTCTCCAGTTTTCAATATAAAAAGCGTAATTTGCACTTAAAATCTGTTATTTTTTTATCAAAAATATTTTATTCATGTTTTTTACGTTACAATTTGTTTTTTTCAGAAAAAATACCATGCTTTTCTGTCAAAATACCTGATTTGCAGCATCAGAAAAATACCAGTTTTTTCAACTTCTCCGCTTGCAGAATTATAAGAAATCCACCGCTTAGTGCTCTGCGCACTTGAAGCGGTGGAATGCTTATCTGCGTTCAAAAAGCAGACTTATGATTTTTCCACAAATCTGCTTTTCGATTACCGTTTATTTTTTTCCTGTGCTTCTATCATCAGCCAGTTCTAATTCAAACTCCTCTCCAAAAAACTCCTCATATTCTTCTTTGTATTTTTTCCATCTCTCCTTTCGTTCTAACGTTATCTTCTTAATCTCCTCCGGGGTGAGACGATTTTCACGCATCGGTTCAGCATAATCGTTCGGATAAGGTTCACTATCTGGTAAACTATCTGTATAAGCGCTATCTAAGTCTTCTCCTTCTGCATCTAAAATTTCTTCCCAATCAATTCCCATAACGATTGTCTCCTTTTCGTATTCGTATTAATGTTGTTTGTTTCTTGTTGATGTTATCTTATCATAGCCCTTCTTATTTCTCGTAAATTATACGACAACAGAAATTAATCATCTTTCCAGTTTTTCTGATACTCATTTTTCAGTTCTTCTATGTAAGATTCTAATCCTTTATCTTTACTGATAATACGGAAATATTTAAGAAATTCCGGTGCAATCGACACTGCTTCCTCTTCCACATAGACAGTATTTTCTTCTTTGAAATTTTCATACAAAATTTCATCTGATGAGATACTAAGCTGACCTTTATAGACATTCAATGCTTTTTCCAGATCATGAAATAAAATCAACTCGGGATTGGTATCACTTTTTCCAAACTCCATATCTACGATGGAATAAGGTGACCAACAGTATGCTCCGTTATCTTCCAACTCCAGATTCAAAAACTGTACAATCGCATAACAGCAACATTCTCCATTTAAAATTTCTTCTACTTTTTCCTGTTCGGATTCCTGAAAATCCCACTGCTGGAGATAGGCTTCTCCAAGCACATACAAGCCTTTTCCGGTTTCTGCATCCAGTAAAAGCGGTACGACTGCACGTGTCATTTGATTTGTACAGGCAAACTCATAGACATCCGCCAGTTTTTCTTTTAATACTTCATCTTTTATTACCCGTTCCGGAGACATCCGGCTTAAATAAGAAATTTTTTCAAACGGCAGTCCTCTCTGTTCAAAATAAAAATCTAATAAATTTAACGGAAGCGTTTTAATCCTTGCTTCTCTTGTTTTTTTCGGAATAAGCGTCTCTGTCTCATTCTTTTTGCGTTCTTCCATCGGAAGCGGATAACCTGCATTATAAAAAAACTGTACTGCATCGGCATACAGGCATAAATCAAGAACTGCCTTTATCCCTTTTCCTGTCACATTTTCAGATTGTTCCAACACTTCGAGGACACATTTTTTCCGCTTCTGATTCACTTTCGCTTCTTCTATTTTCGTTTTTAACAATTCTAAAAACATCTGGTTCTCTGCTTCTGATATCTGCTTTTGTTTTTTGCGCCTCTGGCAAACTCTTAAAATCTCCACACAGGCATGTTCTTTGGATACCTTTCTTGCCCGTGTACCCGATTTTTTTTCTGATTGCTTTTGGGTCATTTTTTCTTTCTTTTCCTCATGCTCCGCCAGATATGCCTGTTCCTTTTTTTCTTCTAACAAAAAACGACAATAAATGGAATCTGCTTCTCTAAGCACCATGTCACACCAAAGGTCCTGAAAAAATCCGTCTTGAAATTTTGACATACTGATTCCCTCTTTTAACGTTTTTCAAGTTTCTTAAGTCTCTTAATTTCTTTACTCTGCTGTCTCAAAAATGCCCCTGCCGTAAAAAATGCATCATCATTTTGCAGACAGGAAAGCTGATTGATTTCAGCAAACAGGCGCAGTGCTCCTCTTACAATTTTCTCCAGAGACAAAACAACCTGCTCCCTCTCACCTTCATCATCCATGATAAAGATATCTGTGTAATTCATCTGTGTTTCTTCATCTAACCACCAGAACAGTTCCTTACGGAAATTAAAATATCGTTTCAGAAACTCTTCTTTTTGGACAAAATTTTCTTTTATCAATTTCTGTTCTTTTAATACAGGATTTTCCGGGTCCGGCTTTTTTCCATCCTGCTCCATTACCATCTCAATTGCTTCCTCTTCTGCCTCTGACAAAGCTTTTGCAAATTCATGCGGAACTGCTTCTTCTGAACCAAGTTCGCCTTTTAAAAACTCTGATAAATATGGATAATAGCGTTTTCTTTTTTCCTCTGAATAATGCCCGGTTATAAACTCCTCTGAAAGCAGGCGAACCAGGAAATCTGCCCGTCCAAAGATTCCTTTTACAAAATGATAATCTCCGGTCCTCATAATATCTGCAAACACTTCATCCTTATATAATTCACATTCATCTGCATATTCCTGCTTTGAAAAGGTGATAAAATCTTGAAATGTCTGCGTCGCTCCTTGTTTATTGCGCCATGCATTGGTTTCTGAAATACGAATCACACAGTAGAAAAAATCTCTTAAAAATTCTTTGGAGGTTTCATTTAACCAAAAATTGAAAAACTCTTCTTCTTTTTCACTGTCTCGTCTTTGATTCATATATTGAAAATAAACTTCGGAACATTTGATTAATTCCTCCATCAAGTTCCATGCCTTTTCTTCACTATAAACTCCATTTTCATCACGCACAAACGGAAGAATACTCTCCTGTTCACCGGTTACCGCTGCACGGTACTGCTCTACCTGCTCTAAAAACAGCTTTTCCCGAAATTCCATCATTTCAATTTCTTTTTGTGTAAACTGCTCTACTGATTTCATCCTTTTTTCCTTTCTGTTTCATCCGGCAAGTACATACCAGGCACTTCCCAACTGCTTTGGTGGAAATCCCACGCATGACCTTACCAGATGATAGTTTTTTATGCTTCCAGCAGATATTCTTCTTTTTCACTGTCTAAAAACATCTGCTCATCTAACAGCTCCTGAATTCGGCTATTGAGATAGCGCACACCCATTTGGTTCTCTTCTGCTTCTTTTGCAAGAATATCCTGCATTTCTCGATTTAATTTCAAACGGATATGATACTCCTTCTCCAGCTTACGAACCGGAGACATGCTGTAATGTTGGAGAATTTGCTTATAATCTTCAGCGGTCATCGGACGAAGCTGTACAACCTGATTAATACGGCCGCAGATTTCACGACGCACACCCGCATAAGTCATCAAATCCTCCGTCTTAATTTTGTTTTTATATTCTACGGAAATATCACTTTTGTCAATAGATTTTCCAAATCCAATGGAAGAATTTATCTCTCTTTTTCTTGTGATCAGTGTTTCAAAGCTTCCACAGAATACAAAACTGATTTTTGAGGTATCAAACTCCATTGCCACCTTTCCTTTATCTTCCGGAAAGAATACTTTGTTTCCCTCAATCATCTTTAACAGCTCATTCTGCATTGCAGCACTGTAGTTATTTCCGCCTGAACCGTACTTTGGTTCACACAGTTTATCGAACTCGTCGATGACGATAATGGCACTTTCCGCCTGTTCTCGTGACATATTTGCAAAAATGTCACGAAGTTTAAACGCACCGCTCCAGCCTTCCATTGTAAGCATTGTACCATCGACAATTTGGATATTCGGATATAACTGGCTTAGTACCCTCCAGATTTCGGTTTTTCCACATCCGGTCGGTCCGGCAAATAATACATTGCGCTTCTTTCCATGCAGATGATTATATAACAGCATAGAAGCCGCTTTTACTGCTTCTTCCTGACCCAAAATCTGGCTCGAAACATAACGATAGATTTCTTTTGGAGTCATCTGTTTTTCTTCTTCAAACGCATCGATGAGTTCCTCATCTTCGAAATCTTCCCATTCCGGTTCTTCCTCATTTTTCGGAACCGGTTTTTCAAGCTTGTATCTGGCAGTCATGGAGTTTTCACAGCTTCTGGTAAGAATCTTTGCAATCTGCCACATATCATCGGAATCGACTTTTACACCGGCCAATGCATTTTGAAATAAGTTATAGACCGTTTCATACTTCTTTCCATTCCAGAATTTTGCGACGTCTTCAATATCCTTTAACATGCTGTTATAGACTTCATCTGTATAGTTATCATAAAGTCCCGCTTTTGCATCTTTGGTAAATTGAACCGCCGGATTTTCTTTTTGGATGATTCCACAACCTCTGATGAGCTCTTCTAAAAAATATTTAACATTGCGGATATAGCTTTCTTCTTTCATTATAACTGACCTCCTGTGCTTTTTCATGTATTCTCAAAATTTTCTGTTTCTTTTTGTTCTTCTTGATTTCATTATAAGCACAAGCGCCAAAATTCTCGTAAATTTTACGACAAAAAGAGCGCTGTTTTAAACAAACAACGCCCTCAAGATTTTTCATTTTTTCGCAAAACCGGTACGACAACTCCACCAACTAACCACAACGGAAGCGCCAGAGATAATAATCCTGAAACTACCATTCCAATTAACCCTACCATTTTTCAGATTTTCTGTAAAGCTATATTTGTCTCCTGCTCACACAGTGCAATCAATTTCAAATCTTCTTCCAATACTCCATTCAATTGCATTCTGACTTCATCCGAAAATTCACTCCAGCATTTATTAATTTCTTCCGCATAATACAGATTTTCATGCAAAATAATCAAAGGAGAATACCCAAACAGTGTATACAAAGAATTTAAAATCACAGCATCCGGCTCTGCTTCCATTCGTTCCAGACGCTGGTAACGTTTGATATTAATATCCAGCCGTTCCGCCATTTTCATTTGTGTCAAATCTTCTATTTTTCGGATACTTCTCCAGATATTTCTATGTTGTTCTTTTTCTTCAGCAAGCCGGATATACTTCCACACTCTCTGATTTGCCTCTTTCCAGTTTTCTCCGTGCATCAGCATAATTCCCTGTCTGGTCAGCCAGAATAATGCCTTCATTAATTCTATTTTTCCATCCGAAGTCCTGCACCGTTTCATACAGTCCTCCACGATTCCTGTTTTATAATGCACACCGGTAACCAGATAATTGACATCTCCTCCAGCCTTTTCAAACTTCTTCAAACTGCTGTATGAAATATATTTTGTTCCACTTTCCAGTTTACTGTAGTGGCTTTGATTCACACCAAATTCTCTGCTCATTTCTGCCTGACTTTTGCCAAGCTGCTGGCGGTAAGACACCAGTCTTTGAGATATACTATTGTGCTCCAACGTTATAAACATTCTCCAATAATTTCCAATTTTTACTATATTGTAGAATGTTTTTCTTGTCCTCCTGTATACCCATTTGTGAATATTTGTCGAATTTTGGCAATAAAAATGGGAAAAGGCAAAACCCTTTTCCCAAAAAATATTTATTTTACTGCTTCTTTTAACTTTTTAATTAATTCCTGCACTTCTTCCGTACTGATTCCGGCAAAACTTCTCAAAGCACGAAGTGGAGAATTTTCCATCATCTTAATCATCATCTCTTGAGAAATTGCTTCGCTTGCCGCACTGCCTTCTTCTCCACCACCGATGTTTGCCATCATCTGGTCTACTAAATCTTTCATGACTTCTTTTGCTTTTTCATTTTCCATCAATTCAGAAATAGTCGTGTTTGTATGAATTTCCATCGGAATCTTCATTGTAGATTCAAGTTCTACTGTTTTGGTTAATCGAATGTCTCTGGAAGAACTTCCGATTAAGATTTCATAAGTTCCGCTTCCCGCATACCAGTCATTTACTTTTGTATTATACCATGCAAAACTTCGTTTATTAAGTTCCATTGTCACAGTCTTTTCTTCCTGTGGCTGTAATTCTACTTTCACAAAGTTTTTCAGTTCATTTACCGGACGCATGACTGCATTTGTTTTATCAGAAACATAGAGCTGTACCACTTCTTTTCCTGCCATTTTTCCGGTATTTTTTACCTTTACACTAACCTGAAGGGTTTCCGTATCTTTGATTTTTTCTTTTGAAAGCTGTAAATCACTGTATTCAAATGTGGTGTAACTTAAACCATATCCAAATGGATATCGAACCGGCATTTTTTTCATATCATAATAGCGGTATCCGACAAATACGCCTTCTTTATATTCCACTTTTTGTCCATCTCCTGGGAAATTTAAGTAAGATGGATTGTCTTCTAAATGATATGGAATGGTTTCTGCCAGTTTTCCGGATGGATTCACTTTACCAAATAAGATATCTGCTTCTGCTGCGCCAACTGCCTGTCCACAAAGATACGCTTCTAAGATTGCACTTACGTCATCTGCCCACGGCATTTCCACCGGTGAACCGTTATGCAGTACAACTACAACACTTTTCTGTACTTTTAAGATTTCCTGAATCAGATAATTCTGACAGTCTGGCATTCCCATATGTTCTCTGTCATATCCTTCGGATTCAAAGGCATCCGGAAGTCCTGCAAAAATAACTGCAACATCTGCATTTTTTGCAGTTTCCACAGCTTCTTTTAACATCGCTTCGTCAATTTTATCTTCTTTTACATCATACCCCTGTGCATAAGCAACTTCCGTATACGCTTTTACCGCATCCAGTGCACTTTCTACTTTAAAAGAATTAATATGGGAACTTCCGCCACCCTGGAATCTTGGTTTTTCTGCAAATTTACCAATAAAAGCAATCTTCTGTTCGCCGGCTTTAAGTGGCAGGATTCCGTCATTTTTAAGCAGAACCATCGATTCTTCCGCAATTTTCTTTGCGATTTGATGGTCCGCTTCTAAATCAAATCTGCCTTCCTGACGATTATCTGTATATTTAAAAATAATATTTAAAATACGTTCTACTGCGGTATCAAGCACACTTTCTTCTAATGTTCCGTCTTTAACCGCTGATACGATTTCTGCATCGGTATATCCACCGCTTCCTGGCATTTCCAAATCCAGACCGGCTTTTAATCCTTTCACACGTTCATTAACTGCACCCCAGTCAGACATGACATAACCTTCAAATCCCCACTCATCTCTTAAAATTTCTGTGAGCAGTTTATGATTTTCGGATGCAAATTCGCCATTAATTTTATTATAAGAGCACATCACGGTGTCCGGTTTGCCTTCTTTAATCGCAGTTTCAAATGCCCCTAAATAGATTTCACGAAACGTACGCTCATCAATTTCCGAAGAACAGGACATTCTTCTATATTCCTGATTGTTTGCTGCGAAATGCTTAATCGAAGTACCGATGTTTTTAGACTGTACTCCTTTGATGTGTGCCCCTGCCATCTCGGATGCAAGATACGGGTCTTCCGAGAAATATTCAAAATTTCTTCCACACAGCGGAGAACGTTTGATATTAACTGCCGGACCTAAAATAACAGAAAGGTTCTGTGCCTGACACTCATCACCTAAGGTCTCTCCCAATTTGTATAATAAGTCTCGGTCAAATGAGCAGGCTGTCGCACACGCAGTTGGAAAGCACACTGCTTTAATACTATCATTTGCTCCAAGATGGTCTGCCTCCTGATCCTGTTTTCTTAACCCGTGAGGACCGTCACTTACCATCACACTCGGGATTCCAAGACGCTCTACACTCTTTAAATGCCAGAAATCTTCTCCGGAACACATTCCGGCTTTTTCTTCTAACGTCATCTGTTTTACAATTGCTTTAATATCACGCTTCATTAAAAAATAATTCCCCTTTCTACATTGGTTTTCTACTTTAAACTTTATCACATCTGAACCGTTCTGAATATCAAAATTTCTATGTTTTTATACAATTATCGTATCTTTATCTATCCAATGTGTATAGAAAAAGAAGCCACGGCAATTGCCATGGCTTCCTTTTCTCTTTTCGCTTTTACTTACTCTTCCATATTTGCGTAAGCACGCTCTCTGTCTTTTTCTTTAAACTTATGAGCATCCTCAAGCATCATATCTTTTACTTTCATCAGACGAATCTGGGTACTTCTCTCATTTTCATCCAATTTCATAGTAATATATTTAATATTATTCTGTGCTTCCGGAATAATTACATGTTCCAGAGCGTTTACTCTACGACGGGTCTTTTCGATTTCCGCAGCCATCAGCTGACAGGATTTCTCCACTTCAGCCAGGCGCAGCATATCCGGCAAAATGTCTGCCAGTGATTTTACCGCACCATCCAAATCTCCGGAAGTAAATGCAAAACCGTAAGAATAAATATCATTTGCATCAGCAGTTCTTGTCTGTGACTGGAATACCGGAATATCAACGCTCATTACGTTTTTCTTTCCCGCTTCCAGATAAACTTCCTGCTTTGGTGCCATCAGCGCAGTATTTAAAATCTGTTCTGACATTCCGGCTTTTGCAATGACAAAGTTCTTATTTGCATTTGCGATTCCCTCTTCTACTTTTAAACGCAGAGCCATGTTTTCCCTTGCCAGGTCAAGGAACTGACGCATCAGTTCATCACGTTTATCCTTTAAAAGTTTGTGTCCTTTTACGGCAGTGACTAATTTTTTCTTCTGCTTGTTCAGCTCCATTCTGGTTGGATTTATCTGGGTAGATGCCAAATCCAATCACCTCTTTCAATATTTGCCGTAATATTCGTCCAGATACTTGTCATCGATACGTTTCAGTTCACTTCTAGGCAGTAAGGAAAGCAATTTCCATCCGATACGAAGAGTTTCTTCGATATCACGATTCGCATTATATCCCTGTGAAACATATTCCTGTTCAAATGCATCTGCAAATTTTGCATAAATTAAGTCGATATCTGAAAGTGCTGCTTCACCAAGAATAGTCATCAGCTCTTTCGCATCTTTACCACGCGCATAAGCTGCAAATAACTGATTCATTGTATTTGCATGGTCTGCACGGGTTTTACCTTCACCAATACCTTTATCTTTCAGACGGGACAGAGATGGTAATACATCGATTGGCGGTGTTACACCTTTTCTGTAAAGTTCACGGCTTAAGATAATCTGACCTTCTGTGATGTATCCGGTAAGGTCAGGGATTGGATGAGTTTTATCATCTTCAGGCATGGTCAGAATCGGAATCATAGTAATAGAACCATTACTTCCTCTCTTACGTCCTGCTCTTTCATACATTGTTGCAAGGTCTGTATACATGTAACCCGGATAACCACGACGTCCCGGAACTTCTTTACGTGCGGCGGATACCTCACGAAGTGCATCGGCGTAGTTTGTGATATCAGTCAGAATAACCAGTACGTGCATATCTTTTTCAAATGCAAGATATTCTGCTGCGGTTAATGCCATCTTCGGTGTTGCAATACGCTCTACCGCAGGGTCATTTGCAAGGTTGATAAACAAAACAGTTCTGTCAATCGCTCCTGTTTCTTTAAAGCTTTCAATAAAGAAGTTAGATTCCTCGAATGTGATACCCATTGCAGCAAATACAACGGCGAAGTTTTCACCTGTTCCACGAACTTTTGCCTGTCTTGCTATCTGTGCTGCCAGCTGTGCATGCGGCAGACCGGATGCTGAGAAGATT
>OGUO01002354.1_pt1 | contig 11522 bp, 6 predicted proteins | sample 1553641 | NCBI WGS metagenome assembly OGUO01 (sample SAMEA2579980, study PRJEB22360) | human gut metagenome | biome: human gut; feature: human-associated habitat; material: faeces | place: Denmark | collected 2008/2010 | reverse complement strand
TCCACTCCATGACGGATGTTTCTTCATGAGAAATGCCTTGCAACGTCCATTGAGACGTTCGTAGGTTTTGTTGGTCTCACCTGGTACCAGTTCATAAGGGCGGGTATGGTAGACAACTTTCATGAAGAGGTCACCAAATACCAGTGCATATAGTCCCTTGAACAGCATTTCCGGTGTATATTTGAATCCCGGGTTTTTCTCCAGTCCGCTCAAGTTGATGGAGATGACTGGAATATCCGGGTAACCGGCTTTTGCCAGTGCACGGCGGATAAATCCAATATAGTTGGAAGCACGACATCCGCCACCGGTCTGTGACATGATAATTGCCACTTTATGTACATCATATTTTCCGGAAAGCAGAGCCTGCATAATCTGACCGACTACCATTAAGGATGGATAGCAGGCATCGTTATTTACATATTTTAAGCCAACATCAACGGCTTCTTTGTTATCATTTGGAAGTACCTCTAAATGATAGCCACAGGAGTTAAAAGCAGATTCCAGAATAGAAAAATGAATCGGTGACATCTGAGGACACAGAATCGTATAATCTTTTCTCATTTCCTGAGTAAATGGAACTTTCTTGATGGAGGATGGTACAATTTTGCGGGTAGCGTTTTGTTTTTCTTTAATGCGCAGGGCTGCGATTAAGGAACGAATACGAATTCTGGCAGCACCTAAGTTATTGACCTCATCAATTTTTAAGCAGGTATAAGTTTTTCCACTGTTTGAAAGAATTTCATTGACTTCATCGGTTGTAACTGCGTCGAGTCCACATCCAAAAGAGTTCAGCTGAATTAAATCCAGATTGTCTTTTTCTTTTACAAAGTTTGCAGCAGCATAAAGACGGGTGTGATACATCCACTGGTCATTGACACGAAGCGGACGTTCAATCGGTGCTAAATGAGAAATCGAATCTTCTGTCAAAACCGCAATTCCGTAAGTGTTAATCAAATCCGGAATACCATGATGAATTTCAGGGTCAATATGGTACGGACGTCCGGCGAGTACAATTCCACGACGACCGGTTTTTTCCAGATAATCTAAAGTTTCTTCCCCTTTTCTGCGGATGTCTTCCCGACAGTGTGCCATTTCAACCCATGCAAGGTGAGCTGCATTTTGCACTTCTGAAGCCGGAATATCCGAAAATTCTTCGATAAGGCGTTTCGTTACGGTTTCCTCGTTGGTTAAGGCAAGAAATGGATTATGAAAACGAATATTTGGATTGTCCAGTTCATCAATATTATTTTTAATATTTTCGGCGTAAGAAGTAACAATTGGACAGTTATAATGATTAATGGAATCTTCAAATTCCGTACGTTCATAAGGAACGCAAGGATAGAAGATGTAATTGACGTTTTGTTTAATCAGCCAGGAAACATGTCCATGTGCCAGCTTTGCAGGATAACATTCCGATTCACTTGGGATGGATTCAATTCCAAGCTCGTAAATCTTTCTGGTAGAGGTTGGAGAAAGGACAACCTGATACTTTAATTGTGTAAAGAAGGTATACCAGAATGGATAGTTTTCAAACATATTTAAAACACGAGGAATTCCGACTTTTCCTCTGACTGCCTTATCTTCGGTAAGCGGTTCATAAGAAAAGAGCTTTTTGTATTTGTATTCATAAAGATTTGGGATTCTTTCTTTATTTTTCTCTTTTCCAATCCCACGTTCACAACGGTTTCCTGAGATAAACTGACGACCTCCTGAGAATTTATTGATAGTCAGACGGCAGTTATTGGTACAGCCTTTACAGTTTGCCATTGTGGTTGTATATTTTAATTCATTGATTTTATCAATGGATAACATGGTCGTTTCAGTACCGGCACTATAACGTTCTCTTGCAATCAAGGCAGCACCGAACGCTCCCATGATACCGGCAATGTCCGGACGGATGGCTTCACAGTTGGCAATTTTTTCAAAACTTCTAAGGACTGCGTCATTATAAAAAGTACCACCCTGTACGACGATGTGGCGTCCAAGTTCAGAAGCATCGGAAACTTTGATTACTTTGTACAGGGCGTTTTTGATAACGGAATAGGCAAGACCGGCAGAGATATCGGAAACTTCTGCACCTTCTTTTTGAGCCTGTTTTACTTTTGAGTTCATAAATACGGTACATCTTGTACCGAGATCAATCGGGTTTTTCGCAAATAATGCAGCTTTGGCGAAATCCTGTACACTGTAATTTAAGGAATTTGCAAAAGTTTCGATGAAAGAACCACAGCCGGAGGAGCAGGCTTCATTAAGCTGTACACTGTCAACGGTCTGATTCTTGATTTTGATACATTTCATATCCTGACCGCCGATGTCTAAGATACAGTCTACTTCCGGGTCAAAGAAGGCAGCTGCATAGTAATGAGAAACGGTTTCCACTTCACCTTCATCTAACATTAAGGCAGCTTTGATTAAAGCTTCGCCATATCCGGTAGAACAGGAATAAGCAATTTTTGCACCCTGTGGCAGTTCTTTATAAATCTGCTGAATGGCGCGGATACTTGTAGCAAGCGGATTTCCGTTGTTATTGCTGTAAAAAGAGAACAGTAAAGAACCATCTTCACCGACAAGGGCTGCTTTGGTTGTAGTAGAACCGGCATCAATTCCAAGGAAACAGTTTCCTTTATAAGAGGCTAAGTCTCCTGTTTTTACGGTATACTGACTCTGACGCATGTTAAATGCATCATAGTCTTCTTTTGAAGCAAAAAGCGGTTCCATACGATTGACCTCAAATTCCATTTTAATGTTGGCAGAAAGACGGTCTCTCATCTCGGTAATAGAAACATCGGATGCATCTTCTTTGGCGTTTAAAGCAGAACCGATAGCGGCAAATAAGTGGGAATTTTCCGGAACAATGGTATGTTCTTCATCAAGTTTTAAGGTACGGATAAAGGCTTCTTTTAATTCAGAAAGAAAGTGAAGCGGACCTCCAAGGAAGGCAACATGTCCACGGATTGGTTTTCCACAGGCAAGACCACTGATGGTCTGATTGACAACTGCCTGAAAGATGGAAGCGGACAGGTCTTCCTTTGTGGCTCCTTCATTGATTAACGGCTGAATATCAGTCTTGGCAAATACACCGCAACGGGCTGCAATCGGATAAAGTGCTTTGTAATGTTTTGCATATTCATTTAAGCCAGGAGCATCCGTTTGAAGAAGAGATGCCATCTGGTCGATGAAAGAACCGGTACCACCGGCACAGATTCCGTTCATACGCTGTTCCACATTTCCGCCTTCAAAATAAATAATTTTTGCATCTTCCCCACCAAGTTCGATTGCAACGTCGGTAAGCGGAGCACGTTCCTGAAGGGAAGTAGAAACTGCGATAACTTCCTGTACAAATGGAACTTCTAAGTGATTGGCAAGGGTAAGTCCTCCGGAACCGGTAATAACCGGATGGACAGAAATTGCACCCAGTTTCTGATAGGCTTTATCTAAAAGAGAGGCCAGTGTATTTTGAATATCTGCAAAATGACGTTCATAATCAGAGAAGAGCAGTTCATTTTCCTGACCCAAAATGGCAATTTTTACAGTTGTAGAACCGATGTCGATTCCAAGTGGATAGACGAACGGTTTGGTATCTTGTAATGTTGGCATAAAGAAACCTCCTTAATTTGAGTAAATACCAATGTAAAAAAATGGGACGGCAAAAAGCCGCCGTTAATGAGTTATTTCCTATTTATTATAAAAAAAGAAAAAAATATCGTAACAAATCCAAAAGAATTCAGACCGGTTACAAATCAAAGTACATTATACGACAAGATAGATAAAAAAACAATTGGAAATTTGTCTGACTTATGATAGAATATTTCCGTATCTATTGTTGTATTTAGAGACAGGTTTGAAGAAAATAATAGAGTACAGGACCCAAAATACAGGAAATTTTTCAATTAGAGAGAGGAAGTTTTTATGTATAAAATTTTAAAAAAAGATGGGATGGCAAAACGTGCTCACATGGAAACGGTGCATGGAAGCATTGAAACACCGGTGTTTATGAATGTAGGTACGGTAGCTGCAATTAAAGGTGCAGTTTCAACAACTGATTTGCATGAAATAAAAACACAGGTGGAGTTGTCGAATACGTATCATCTTCATGTCCGTCCGGGAGATCAGGTTATTAAAAAATTAGGCGGACTTCATAAGTTTATGAACTGGGATCGTCCGATTCTTACAGATTCAGGTGGATTTCAGGTGTTTTCGCTGGCAAAATTAAGAAAAATTAAAGAAGAAGGCGTTTATTTTAATTCTCATGTTGATGGAAGAAAAATCTTTATGGGACCGGAAGAGAGTATGCAGATTCAGTCGAATTTAGGTTCTACGATCGCAATGGCATTTGATGAATGTCCGTCAAGTGTGGCAGACAGAGAGTATGTTCAAAATTCTGTAGACCGTACAACAAGATGGCTTGCAAGATGTAAAGCTGAGATGAACCGCTTAAATTCTTTAGAAGATACGGTGAATCCGCATCAGTTGTTGTTTGGTATCAATCAGGGAGCAATCTATGATGATATCCGTATCGCACACGCAAAAGAAATTTCTAAAATGGATTTGGATGGTTATGCAGTTGGTGGTCTTGCGGTAGGAGAAAGCCATGAAGAGATGTACCGAATTTTAGATAGTGTAGTACCATATCTTCCGGAGAATAAACCAACTTATCTGATGGGAGTAGGAACCCCGGCAAATATTTTAGAGGCAGTTTCAAGAGGTGTGGATTTCTTTGACTGTGTTTATCCAAGCAGAAACGGACGACACGGACACGTGTATACCAACTTTGGGAAACTGAATTTATTCAATGCAAAATATGAACTGGACAGCCGTCCGATTGAAGAAGGATGCCAGTGTCCGGCCTGCAGAAGCTACAGCAGAGCCTATATCCGTCATCTTTTAAAAGCAAAAGAAATGCTTGGAATGAGACTTTGTGTGCTTCACAATCTGTACTTTTATAATACAATGATGGAAGAAATTCGCGGAGCAATCGAAGAAGGACGTTACGAAGGATATAAACAGGAAAAATTAGAGCGTATGGCAGCAGGACCAAAAGATTGATTTTTGGTAGAGAAGCTTGAAACCAGTCTTTGATAGAAAAACGAAAAATAAAAAATCTATGAAAAAGAACAAAAAGGCTTGAAGTCACGCATAAAATTGTGTATTATGGTAATAACGTTCAAATAGGCAGGAGGAACTAAAATGTTTTTAGCACAGGCAAGTGCAAGTGGAACAGGAGCAATCGCATCCATGTTAATACCGCTTGTTATATTTTTTGTTTTGATGTATTTCATGATTATGAGACCTCAGAAGAAAGAACAGCAGAGAGTCAGTTCTATGTTATCTTCTATGGAAGTAGGAGACAGCGTGGTAACAACCAGCGGTTTTTACGGAACTCTGATTGATATTACAGAGGAAGATGTAATCGTAGAATTCGGAAACAACAAAAACTGCAGAATTCCGATGAGAAAAGCGGCAATCGCGGAAGTAGAAAAAGCAAGCGATGGAATCGTAGAAAAATAAAACGGAAAAACAAAAATAGAAACAAAAAAACAGAAACAGATGTTACGGGCTTTTAGCAGGTGGCATCTGTTTTTTTAAATTCATAGGAAATTTTGTCCTGTGAATTCAAAAAAGCATTAAAAATTCATTCTGCCTTAAAAAGGAGAAGAGATTATGGCATTTATCAGTTTATTCGAAGTAATCGGACCAAACATGGTAGGTCCGTCGAGTTCACATACAGCGGGGGCGGTTTCTATGGCGCTGCTTGCAAGAAAATTATTTCCGGCAGAAATCAAAAAAGTTGAGTTTACGTTGTATGGTTCTTTTGCAAAAACATATCGGGGACATGGAACAGACCGTGCACTGCTTGGGGGAATTATGGGATTTGAGACAGATGATTTGAGAATTCGGGATTCTCTTTCAATCGCAAAAGAACGAAATCTGGACTATCATTTTTCAATTGGACAGGATACAGGAGAAGAACACCCAAATACAGCAGATATTGATATGACAGGGGTAAATGGAGAACGGCTTTTTGTAAGAGGCGTATCCATTGGAGGGGGAAAAGTAAAAATTGTACGTTTAAATCAGATTGATGTGGATTTTACAGGAGAATACAGTACCTTAATTATCAGTCAGACAGACCGTCCGGGAGTTGTAGCGCATATTACAAAAGTGCTTAGCGAAAGAGAAGTAAATATTGCATTTATGCGTCTGTTTCGGGAAGAAAAAGGTGCAAAAGCATTTACGGTTGTAGAGTCAGACGAGAGAATTCCCGATGAAGTTGTGGAACAGATACGGGAAAATCCTCTGGTTTCGGATGTTATGCTGGTACAGATTTAAGAAGAGGCAGGAGAGAATGATGGATTTTAATTATGCAGGAGAGTTGTTAAAATTATGTGAGGAAACAAAACTTCCGATATCCGAGGTGATGAAACGGCGTGAAATGGATTTTTCTTCTATGACAGCACAGGAAGTTGAAGAAAAGATGAGAAAGTCGCTGGAAATTATGAAGACGGCGGCAAAAGAGCCTTTGGAAAATGAAAAACCGTCGATGGGAGGACTCATCGGAGGAGAAGCGAAATTATTATTTTCACAAAAAGGAAAAGAGAAAGATATCTGTGGAGATGTCGTGTTAAAAGCAATTACTTATGCGATGGCAGTTTTAGAAGTAAATGCCTCGATGGGTGTGATTGTTGCAGCACCGACGGCAGGTTCAGCAGGAGTCATTCCAGGGGTATTTCTTGCCTTAAAAGAAGAAAAAGCATTGTCAGATGAAATCTTATTAAAAGGTCTGTATACTGCAGGTGCAGTGGGATATCTGCTTATGAGAAATGCATCCGTAGCAGGTGCGGAGGCAGGCTGTCAGGCAGAAATCGGTTCTGCCTCAGCGATGGCTGCAGGAGCTGCGGTATGTCTTAGAGGTGGAGACGGACAGCAGATTATACAGGCTGCTGCCATGGCACTTAAGAATCTTTTAGGACTTGCATGTGACCCGGTCGGAGGTCTTGTGGAGGTTCCCTGCGTGAAGAGAAATACGATAGGTGCTGTAGGTGCGCTCACTGCGGCGGATATGGCTCTTGCCGGCGTGTACAGCAGAATTGTACCTGATGAAGTGATAGATGCAATGAGAAATATAGGCATAGCGATGCCGGCATGTATAAAGGAAACCGGAAGCGGCGGACTGGCTGTGACACCATGTGCGAGGAGCATGATGCAGGAGCTTGAAAAGAAAGAAACTGTTGCGGAGAATTGTTGAAAAGCTTGTAAGGGCAGCTGATGGGGTGGCTTCTAAGCCTGCGTGGCTCTGTGCATGAATCCGGCTGTATATTTTATAAAAGAAAATGGCTCGCAATACCTTAATCAGTATGCAGACGGATGAGATATTGCGGGATTTTTTTCTTCTGTCATAATGTTAAGAAACAATGTAATAACTTTAACAAAAAAGTAACAATAATTAACTTTAGTGTAACAAATTTTAAAACAAATGTAACATATATTTGTAAAGCATGTGATAACATATATTTATGAAGGGCTTAGAATGAAAGAGCCTTTATTTAACATAGATAAAGGGGCAGCAGGGGTATGGTCTTTTCCAGTCTTGAATTTATTTTTCGGTTTTTACCTATTTTCTTTTTGGCTTATTTTGCAACACCGGCAAGGTACAGAAATATTGTGCTGGTGGTCGGAAGTCTTGTATTTTATGCGGTTGGGGAACCGGTGTATATATTTCTTATGATGGCGTCAATTCTTTTAAATTATGTATTGGCGATAGGAATATCCGATAGCAGGGGACGTGGACGTGCGGGCATGCTCCTTGCTGTTGGTCTTGCGGTTGACCTTGGACTGCTTTTCTTTTTTAAGTATCTTAACTTTTTTGTTGAAAATATATGTGCTGTAACCGGCTTTATGGCACCCACAATCGATGTGGCGCTGCCGCTTGGAATAAGCTTTTACACCTTCCAGATTATGTCATATATAATAGATGTATACAGAAAAAAGTATCCTGCAGGCAGGAATCTGATAGAAGTAGCTGCATATATAAGCATGTTTCCACAGCTCATCGCCGGACCTATCGTGACCTTCGACGAGGTACAGCCGAGGCTGAGGGAGAGAAAAATAAGTCCTGCAAATATTGAAAATGGACTGCTGCTTTTTGTGGTTGGGCTTGTATATAAGGTTATGCTGGCAAATCAGATAGCGGCGTTATGGAATGATGTCATGGTGGCCGGTGTGATGGGAATTAATACGGCAACGGCATGGCTTGGCGCGTGGGGATACTCGATGCAGATATATTTTGATTTTCTTGGGTATTCGCTTATGGCGATAGGTATGGGGTATATGCTGGGCTTCAGGTTCCCTAAGAATTTTTCCAATCCGTACTGCGCGGTATCTGTCACGGATTTCTGGCGCAGATGGCATATAACCCTTGGAAGATGGTTCCGCGAATATGTCTACATTCCGCTGGGAGGAAATAAAAAAGGAAAGTTTAGACTTGTTATCAATATCTTCATTGTATGGTTTCTCACAGGTCTGTGGCATGGCGCGGCATGGAATTTTATTATATGGGGAATGTTTTTCTTCATTCTTATGATGCTTGAAAAGTTCATTTACCTGAGGTTTTTGGAAAAGCATCCAATAATAGGGCATCTGTATATGCTCATTATAATTCCGGTATCATGGGTTATATTTAATATCAGCAATCTTGGTGAGCTTAAATTGTATCTGCTCAGAATGTTCGGAAATCATGCTGTATCCGGTGTGCCGCTCGGCGGCATGGAGAAATTCGTCAGTCTTTTTGGAAAATACTGGTGGATGCTGGCAATATGCATGGTGTGTGCAACACCGCTCCCGATGAGGCTTATAAGCAGGTACAAAAACAATATTTTTTTGAAGATACTTTTTGTATTTCTGTTCTGGATATGCGTATATCTGCTATCAGTACAAAAGAGCAATCCTTTTTTGTATTTCAGATTTTAAAATATCAGTAATGTACTTAAGGAGGTGCGTCTTACGGCAGCTAAATTTATTAAACAATGTTCTTTTACATGGATGCTGATTTTATCGGCTGTCATGATATATATAGTCAGCTTCGCAGGCGTTAAAAGTGGTAAGCTTAAGAACGATATTTCATGGACAAGGCCTATTTTTGTGGCACTTTTTAACGATGATGTGAATGATGGCTGCACGGAGAAAGACAATACTCCGGTTGAAGTGGTTATAAAGGATGGAAAGCTTGATAAAACACCGGCTTCCGGTACGACAACAGCCGATGGGAAGGGTGGGATGGAGACAATTGATAAGGATGACAGCACAGAGCCGGTGACTGATGTGACGGATAAGGAGACAGAGGCAGGAAGCGGAGAGGCTGAGACAGGGGATAAGAATGGTAATGACAGTGAATACGGCACTGACAGTGCATATTCCGGGAAGGCAGAGCTCGTCAAGGTTGATATGCGCCACGCAAGGTCGAGATATTACAGTGATTTTGACACTATAGCACTCACATCTGAGCTTGATTATATAAAGGTGGACAATGATTATTTTTCAAATGCCTGTTTTATCGGTGATTCACGAATGGAGGGGCTGTATTTTTACGGCGATTTAAAGGAAGCGGATTTTTTGTATAAGCCGGGAGCCACCGTGTATGACATAATGAATATAAAGCTGTCCATGAACGGCGGCGGAAGCTGCCTGTTGACGGATGTGCTTTCCGGGAAGCAGTATTCACATATATATATGATGGTCGGAGTGAATGAGCTTGGTGACAGGACTCCGGATGAATATGCGAAAGCTTATTCAAATGATATAGAGACTATAAGACAGCTTCAGCCGGATGCAGTCATATTCATAATAGGCATGATGCATGTGACAACACAGTATTCCAATTCAAGTGATGTGTTTAACAACGATAATATAGATGCCAGAAATACGGCTGCTGCCTCTATTGCCAACGGCAGGGATATCTTCTATCTTGATATGAACGAGTGCGTGGATGACGGTGCGGGCGGAGTTATCGGGGACTACAGCTATGATGGTGTTCATCTCAAGGCTGAATATTATAAGCTCTGGACAGAATGGATGAAAGCACACGGCATTAAAAACTTAATAAAATGAAGCGGTTAACAAAAAGGTGCATTTTATTTAATATTCAAAATTTTTTTATGGCGTATGGTTTACTTTTATTGTATAATGCATTAACAGAGCAAAGTGCAGAAAGCTTTGTCATGAATCAGCATAGGCTGATACAACTTTCAGGAGGTATAATTTTATGTCATACGTTGATGAAGTGCTTGCAAAAGTTAAGGAGAAGAACGCATCAGAGCCGGAATTCCTTCAGGCAGTAACCGAGGTTCTTGAATCACTCAGACCTGTTATTGATGCAAATGAGGAGCTTTATAAGAAGAATGCAATTCTTGAGAGAATCACTGAGCCGGATCGTCAGATTATGTTCCGTGTACCTTGGGTTGACGACAATGGACAGGTTCAGGTCAACAGAGGCTTCCGCGTACAGTTTAATAATGCCATTGGACCATACAAGGGCGGTTTAAGACTTCATCCTTCTGTTAACTTAGGTATCATCAAGTTCCTTGGTTTTGAGCAGGTATTCAAGAACTCTCTCACAACACTTCCTATCGGCGGTGGCAAGGGCGGTTCTGATTTCAACCCTAAGGGAAAGTCTGACAGAGAGATTATGGCATTCTGCCAGAGCTTCATGACAGAGCTTTATAAGTATATCGGTGCAGATGTGGATGTACCGGCAGGTGATATCGGCACAGGCGCAAGGGAAATCGGATTTATGTTTGGTCAGTATAAGAGAATCCGTGGCTGCTACGAGGGTGTACTCACAGGCAAGGGACTTTCCTACGGCGGTTCACTCGCACGTACACAGGCTACAGGCTATGGTCTTTTATATCTGACAAATGCACTTTTAAAGGATCACGGCATTGACATCGCAGGCAAGACCTGTGCTGTATCAGGTTCAGGTAATGTTGCAATCTACGCTATCGAAAAGGCACATCAGCTTGGAGCTAAGGTTGTTACCTGCTCAGACTCAACAGGCTGGGTTTATGATCCGGAAGGCATTGATGTGGCTCTCCTCAAGGAGGTTAAGGAGGTTAAGCGTGCACGTCTTACTGAGTATGCAGCAGCACGTCCATCGGCAGAGTACCATGAGAAGAAGAATGGTGAGCATGGCGTATGGCAGTACAAGGTAGATTTAGCTCTTCCATGTGCTACACAGAACGAGCTTGACCTTGAGGACGCTAAGATGCTTGTAGCTAATGGCGTTACATCTGTAACAGAGGGTGCTAACATGCCTACAACATTGGAAGCTACAAAGTACCTTCAGGAGAATGGTGTTCTCTTCGTAGGTGGTAAAGCTGCAAATGCAGGTGGTGTTGCTACTTCTGCACTTGAGATGAGCCAGAACTCTGAGAGACTTTCTTGGACATTTGAGGAAGTTGATGGAAAGCTTAAGGGAATCATGGAGACAATCTACGCTAACATTTCTGATGCTGCTAAGAGATACAATG
>OGUO01002352.1_pt1 | contig 11523 bp, 13 predicted proteins | sample 1553641 | NCBI WGS metagenome assembly OGUO01 (sample SAMEA2579980, study PRJEB22360) | human gut metagenome | biome: human gut; feature: human-associated habitat; material: faeces | place: Denmark | collected 2008/2010 | reverse complement strand
GAAGGCACTTATACACCGGCCAGTGGAAAGGGAAGCCATGCGGAGGGGTACAGGTGCGAGGCAAGCGGAATATCGGCCCATGCGGAAGGAAACATGTGTAAGGCCATCGGCGGCTATAGCCACGCAGAAGGAGACCACACAGAAGCGCGCGGAGTTGAGAGCCATGCGGAAGGATGGGGCACGATAGCAAGCATGCCGTACCAGCACGTGGAGGGCGTATTTAATAAGACCGGAGAGTACATTCACATCGTTGGCTTTGGCCAGTCAAGTGAATACCCCGCCAATATTGAAACGCTGGATTATGCCGGTAACTTGTGGATTGCCGGGGACATAACCAACGGACAGGGCGAGACGCTGCATGCAGCTATGCAGGCTATTGCTGCACTGCAGGCGGAAGTGAAAGCCTTGAAGGGAACAAGCTGAAAGGAGTGAAATGCTATGAAATGCGTAAGCAAGGAATGGTATAAGGACGAACAGTATCGGTGTGTACTGGCATCGGATACCGTCCCGGCAGTGCTGCCGACGGACGGCACGAATGTGGACGGTATGGAAGATTACGAGACGTTCGCGCCGCTGTCGATGCTGTACGTGGTAGGCAAGGCCGAGCACAAGGTGTATGTGGCGGACGAGAGCGGCAAGTTTGTGGCGCAGTGAGGTGAGGGTATGAGTTTGAATGATGAGCTGCTGGCCGCGCTGCTGATGCAGCAGGTGGGCCGCCCCTGCGCCCTGGCGGATGCAGACCAGCAGGATGCCGCCGATACCCTGGCCGAGGCAGGCGAAGCCCCGGTTGGGGTAAGCCTGCAGGACGGATACCTGCTGGTGAACTTTACCGGATGGACCGCTGAATGACCGCAATACCCACGATACGAAACTACCATGGGAGGAGTGACCCCCTAATGTTGATCAGCCTGATCGTTCCATGTTATAACGAAGAAGAAGCCATGCCGCTGTTTTATCAGGAAGCGGCCCGTGTGGCGGCACAGATGGAAAAGAGCCACGGCGCAGAATTTGAGATCATTTTTGTGGATGATGGCTCCAAAGACGGCACCCTGCGCGTGGCGCGGGAGCTGCACGATGCCGACCCGCGTGTGCGTTACGTTTCCTTCAGCCGCAATTTTGGCAAGGAAGCGGGTATTTATGCGGGCCTGAAAGCGGCCAAGGGTGATTATGTCGCCACGCTGGACGCTGACCTGCAGGACCCGCCTGCGCTGCTGCCGGATATGCTGGATGCCCTGCCGCCGGAGGTACTGCCGCAGCTGGCTCAGGAAACGCCCCTGGGCCGCCTGGGCACGCCGGAGGACATCGCCCACGCCGTGGCCTTCCTGGCCGGGGACGGGGCCTCCTTCATCACCGGCCAGGTGCTCACCTGCGACGGCGGCTTCATCCTGTGAAGAAAAGTTCCCGGAAACGGGTATATTTTCCTTTACAGAACAGCCATATCCGGCTATAATAGATAAGCTAAGGAATTTTTTTCGATAAGGAGACGACCGACTATGGCAGTCATTGAATACGACGAGTATAAACAGAAGCTCCAGGCCCTGGAGCCCACTCTGGGCGAGCTGGAGAAGGCCCTGGGTATCCCCAAGGACCGCCAGGAGCTGAAGGACCTGCAGGCCGAGACGGAGCAGGACGGCTTCTGGAACAACATCGAGCACAGCCAGAAGGTGTCCCAGCAGATCAAGCGCCTGGAGCACCGCATCAAGAAGTATGACCGGCTGGTGTCCGAGTGGGAGGACACCGTGACCCTGTGCGAAATGGCCCAGGAGGAGGACGACGCCTCCCTGCTGCCGGAGGTCACCGCCGGGTACGACAACCTGGAAAAGGAGATCAGCGAGCGCCGTCTGGCGGCTCTGCTGTCCGGCGAATACGACGCCAACAACGCCATTCTCACCTTCCATGCCGGAGCAGGCGGCACCGAGGCCCAGGACTGGACCGAGATGCTCTACCGTATGTATACCCGCTGGGCCGAGCGCCACGGCTACACCTACCAGCTCATGGACTACGAGGCCGGCGACGAGGCGGGCATCAAGTCCGCCACCATCCTCATCGAGGGCGACAACGCCTATGGCTACCTCAAGAGCGAAAACGGCGTCCACCGGCTGGTCCGGGTGTCCCCCTTCGACGCCAACGCCCGGCGGCAGACCAGCTTTGCCGCGCTGGAGGTCATGCCGGAGCTGGACGACGACAGCGAGATCGAGATCCGGCCGGAGGACATCGAAATGCAGGCCTGCCGCAGCTCCGGCGCAGGCGGTCAGCACATCAACAAGACGTCCTCCGCCGTGCGTCTGACCCACCTGCCCACGGGCATCGTGGTGTTCTGCCAGACAGAGCGCAGCCAGTTCCAGAACCGGGACAACGCCATGAAGATGCTGCGGGCAAAGCTGGCAGAGCTGAAGCTGCAGCAGCACGCGGAGAAGATCAGCGACCTGAAGGGCGTGCAGATGAAGATCGAGTGGGGCAGCCAGATCCGTTCCTATGTATTCATGCCCTACACTCTGGCCAAGGATACCCGCACCGGCTATGAGATGGGCAACATCCAGGCGGTGATGGACGGCGATATCGATGGTTTCATCAACGCGTACCTGACCGCCGCCGCTAACGGTGAGATCAAGAAATAAAGATTTTGGGAGGCCGCTGCGCGGCCTCCCTGTTTTTTCGGTGTACAAAAAGAAGCGGCTCATAAGAGCCGCTTCTTTTTCATTCAGTTCAGCACTTCTCGAACACGACTGCGGTGCCCATGCCGCCGCCGATGCACAGGGTCGCCAGGCCCTTCTTGGCCTCGGGACGCTTCTGCATCTCGTGCAGCAGGGTGACGATGATACGCGCGCCGGAGGCGCCCACGGGATGGCCCAGAGCGATGGCGCCGCCGTTGACGTTGACCTTGCTCATGTCAAAGTGCAGCTCGCGGGCCACGGCGATGGACTGGGCGGCAAAGGCCTCGTTGGCCTCGATCAGGTCGATGTCGTCGATGGTGACGCCGGCCTTCTTCATGGCGTTGCGGGAAGCGACCACGGGGCCGACGCCCATGATCTTGGGATCCACACCGCCCTGGCCCCAGCCGATCAGCTTGGCCATGGGCTTCAGACCGTACTTGGCCACAGCCTCGCCGGAGGCCAGCACGATGGCGGCAGCGCCGTCGTTGATGCCGGAGGCGTTGGCGGCGGTAACGCGCTGGGTGCCCTTATCGGGAGCATCCTGGCAGCCGGTGGGCTCGAAGGTGTTGACCACCACGGGGTTGGGGGACTCGGGGCCCACGGGGAACGCACCCTTCAGCTTGGCGATGCTGTCCGCGGTGACACCGGCCTTGGGATACTCATCCTTGGCGAAGGGAACCATTTCCTTCTTGACCTTGATCATCACGGGGACGATCTCGTCATCGAACCTGCCGGCGGCCTGGGCGGCCTCAGTCTTCTGCTGGGAGGCGGCGGCGAACTCGTCCTGCTCGCGGCGGGTGATGCCCCAGATGTCGTTGATATTCTCGGCAGTGGTGCCCATGTGATAGTTGTTATAGGCGTCCCACAGGCCGTCCTTGATCATGGTGTCCACCAGCTTCTTGTCGCCCATACGAGCGCCCCAGCGGGCGTCCATGGAGGCAAAGGGAGCGGCGCTCATGTTCTCGGTACCGCCGCAGACCACGATGTCGGAGTCACCGGCCAGGATGGAACGGGCACCCTCGATGACGGACTTCATACCGGAACCGCAGACCATGCCCACGGTATAGGCGGGGACGGAATAGGGGATACCAGCCTTGATGGAGACCTGACGGGCCACATTCTGGCCCTGGGCAGAGGTCAGGATGCAGCCGAACATCAGCTCATCCACATTCTCGGGAGCCACGTTTGCGCGCTTCAGAGCCTCCTTGACCACCACGGCGCCCATTTCGGCGGCAGGGGTGTTCTTCAGGGAGCCGCCAAAGGAACCGATGGCGGTACGGCAGCAGTTGACAACATACAGGTCTTTCATGAAAGTTACCTCCTATAAAATATGTTGAAGATAGTATACAACAAAGGCTCACGCCGCTTTCCTGGGAGAAGCGCTTTTCGGACAGGCATATCTTTACCCATCTCCGCTGGAATATAACGGTATTTCGCTTAACCGTCGCTGGCGACGGCCCTCCGGACTGGGTCTGGGCATCTGATGACCGGGATCTCTACCCCATGCCCACCGCCTTCAAAAAGTTGGAAAACAAATAAAATCGTATGCAAATAAAGGAGAAACAGGGATGGCACAGTTGTATTTTAAGTTCGGCGCCATGGGCTCCAGTAAGACGGCCAACGCGCTGATGGCGCGGTTCAACTACGAGGAGCGCGGCCAGGAGACGCTGCTGGTAAAGCCCCGTCTGGACACCCGTGACGGCGACCACATGGTCTATTCCCGCATCGGCCTGAAACACCCCTGCATCTACTTCGATGAGATGCGCGAAATGTCGGAAACCGAACTGCAGACCTATGCCTGCATTATCATCGACGAGGCCCAGTTCCTGACAAAAGATGAGGTCTATTACCTCGTCCACCTCGTCGATGACTGCAGCATCCCCGTCATCTGCTACGGTCTCCGCGCCGATTTCAAGGGCGATCTGTTCCCCGGCAGCTACCACCTGCTGGTGCTGGCGGACAAGCTGGAGGAGGTCAAAACTATCTGCTGGTGCGGCAAAAAAGCGGCCTTTAACGCCCGTTTCGACGAAAACGGCCATGTGGTAAAGGAGGGCGCACAGGTGGTGCTGGGCGCCAACGACAAGTATATCGGTCTGTGTCGCCGCCACTGGATGGCTGGCGACCTGGGCCCGGATTTTGACATCCACAAGGTATGATCTGCACCTTATGTCCCCGTAACTGCGGGGCAGAGCGCACTGCGGAGCACGGCAGCGGATTCTGCGGTATGCCCGCCGGACTGCGGGTGGCACGGGCCATGCTGCACCGGTGGGAGGAGCCGCCCATCTCCGGCACAAATGGCGCAGGAACGGTGTTTTTCTCCGGCTGTACCCTGCGGTGCTCCTTCTGCCAGAATGGCAGTATTTCCGCCGGTGGTCAGGGAAAGGATATCTCCACGGCGCGGCTGCGGGAGATATTCGACGAGCTGATTGCCCGGGGCGCCCACAACATTGAGCTGGTGACGCCCACACACTTTCTGCCGTGGATACTGCCGGCCCTGGAGCCAAAGCTTCCGGTACCGGTGGTGTACAACTGCGGTGGGTATGAAAAGGTCGATACGCTGCGGCAGCTGGAAGGAAAGGTAGACATATATCTACCGGACCTGAAATATGCCGACGGCGCGCTGGCTAAGGCACTCTCCGGGGCGAAGGACTACTTTCCCGCGGCCTGCGGAGCCATACGGGAGATGTTCCGTCAGGTGGGACGGCCGGTGTACGACGAGAACGGGCTGATGAAAAAGGGTGTGATCCTGCGGCATCTGGTGCTGCCGGGATATCTGGACAACACTCGGAGGGTGTTGGACTGGATCGCGGAGACCTTCGCACCCGGTGACGTGGTAGTATCGCTGATGAGCCAGTATACGCCGCCGACTGGCATGACGGGTCGGCTGGCGCGGCGGGTGACGGCGGCGGAGTACCGGGCGGCAGTGACCTATATGCGGAACTGCGGCATTGAGGACGGCTTCGTGCAGGAACGGACCTCCGCCGAGGAGGTCTACACGCCGGCTTTTGACGGAACAGGCGTATAAACGCAAAAAAAGAAAGCCCTTTCGGGCTTTCTTTTTTTGCTGTTATCGGGCCTGGGCGCGGTCATAGGAGACCACCACGCGGCGGTTGGGCTCAGTACCCACGGAGTAGGTGGTGACACCGGGGACATCCTGCAGGGCGGCGTGGATCACATGGCGCTCGTAGGCGTTCATGGGCTCCAGGGTCACGCTGCGGCGGTACTTCTGTACCTTGGTCGCCACCTTGCGGGCCAGGCTCTCCAGACTCTGCTCACGGCGGGCACGGTAGTTCTCGGCATCCATCTGGACGCGAACACGCTTGCTGTCGCTGCCGGTGTTGATGGCATAGTTGGTCAGCTGCTGGATGGCATCCAGCGTCTCGCCGCGATGGCCGATCAGCTGACCCAGACGCTCGCCCACCAGAATGACCTTGTAGCGGCCCTTCTCCACCTCGTAGACCTTGACCTCGGCGGCACTGTCCATATGCTGGAGCAGGCCGGAGACGAAGGCGATGATACGCTTGGCGTTATCGTCATCACACTCGGGCAGGTCGATGGCCGGGGCCACAGGGGCGGGACGCTCCTTCTTCTCGGGGCGGGGACGGTCGCTGCGGTCGGGGCGGCTCTGACGGTCCTGACGGGGCTTGTCAGCCTTGGGTGCCGCCGGCTTAGCGGGGACGGCGATCTTGGGCTCCGCTTTGGGGGCGGCAGGGGTCTCGGGGATGATCTTCACCTCGGCGGGGGCGGCAACGTCTGCCTCCTCGGGACCATAGGTGATACGGATACGGGCGGGGGTGGCGCCGATGCCCAGGAAGCCGGTCTTGGCACGCTCCAGAATGGAGACAGACACGTCATCGCGGTCCATGCCCAGCTGCTCAAGGCCTTTACGCAGCGCCTCGTCCTCAGTCTTGCCCGTTACGTCGATATAACTCATAGACAAAACTCCTTATTCGTCGTAGTGTTCCTCGCGGTAGGCGCGGCCCCGTGCATAGGGACGGTTGCCCACCTTGCCGGCTTCCGTGGTGCTCTCGCCGGTCTTTTTCTTTTTGGGTTGGGGCTGGGGCTTCTTGCCTCCCTTGGACTGGGCCTGCTGCTCCAACTGACGGTTGTAATTCTCGCGGGCAGCCTGCATTTTAGCGTAGCGGGCCTCGCGCTTCTGGCGCTCCTTGTCGGTCTCCTCGCGGTCCAGCACCTTGGAGAAGTGCTTGTTCAGCACCTGCTCCTGAATGCAGGAGAAGGCGGCGTTGGCGATCCAGTAGACGCACAGGGCGGCGGGGAGGATGTAGCCCATCCACACCGTCATCAGGGGCATCATATAGAGCATCGCCTTGGAGGAGCCGTTCATGTTGCTGTTGCCGTTGGTCTTCATGGAGATGCGGGTCATCAGGAACTGCAGCGCGGCGGAGATCAGCGGCATGAGCATGATGCCGATGACGGGCCAGCCGCCGGAGGGGAACTGGCTGAACAGATCCTTGGGCACGGCGGACAGATCCATGCTGAGGAAATTGTAGTTCAGGTCGATAAGACCATCGAATTTGCCCTCGAAGCTGGACCAGTTATCGTGGATGAACTTGGCCAGATAGATCTGGTCATAAGCAGAGGCCTGACCACTGGCGCCGGACACATACCCCAGGGACACCGCCAGCTCGGTGATCTTAGCGATGACCTCGTTGGACAGGGACATGAAGTAGCGCAGGGGTGTACGGATGATGTAGTACAGGGCGATCAGGATGGGGAAGGGCAGGAAGGACCACAGGCACCCGGACATGGGGTTGACACCCTCGCGGGCATAGAGGTCCGCGATCTCCTGCTGCTGCCTCTCCTTGTTGTTGGCGTATTTCTTCTGGATCTCCTGCACCTTGCTGTTCATGCGGCCCATGCGGAGCATACTCTTCTTGCTCTTGAGCTGGAAGGGAAGCAGCACCAGCTTGACGATCAGGGTGAAGAGGATCAGAGCGACGCCGTAAGAGCCCGTCCAGGTATAGAACAGGCGGGTGAGCCACGCGAACGGCACACAGATGTAGTAGCCGAGTTGTGCGAACATAGGCTTTTATTCCTCCGTAGTTTTTTGAGGGGGTGGCTTCAGGGCACCGGATCATACCAGCCGCCCTTGTGATGGTGGAAGGGATGGCACCGCATAAGACGCTTGAAGGCCAGCCAGCCGCCCTTGGCCGCACCGTATTTCTCGACCGCCTCAAGGGCGTACTGCGAGCAGGTGGGGATATAGCGGCAGCGGGGCGGGAACAGGGGCGAGACGGCCCGGCGATAAAAGCGGATGGCGGAGAGAAGAAGTCTTTTCATACATCCTCCCGCAGCAATCCCAGCTCTGCAAGGCAGCGGAGGTATTGCTTTTCCAGCTTATGATAGGGCAGCTCGGCGGCACGGACACGGCCCACCATGATAATATCCCAGCCGGGGAGCATATCGGCCCTGTGCAGGCGATAGAGCTCACGAAACCGGCGGCGGACACGGTTGCGGACCACGGCGTGGCCCAGCTTGGTGGAGACGGTGACGCCCAGGCGGCTCATTCCCTGTCTGTTCTTCAGGCAGTAGACCACCACGCCGCCGGAGACGGCAGACCGGCCCCTGCGGTAAATGCGGCGGAAGTCGCTGTTTTGCTTCACCGTTACTCTTGCGTCCATGTGTTCCCTCGCTATACTGGTTTTGCCTCGCCAGATACACCGATAGGGACGGGGATCTCGATCCTCCGTCCCTCAGGGCTTATCTGTATGTGCGATGCACCTTCCGTGACCTCAATGGGTCAGACGGGCACGACCCTTGGCACGACGACGGGCCAGAACCTTGCGGCCGTTGCGGGTGGCCATTCTCTTGCGGAAGCCGTGCTCCTTGGAGCGCTGACGCTTCTTGGGCTGATAGGTACGGAACATTGCATGACACCTCCATTTTTAAGATTATCCGGCGGGACAACAAGGCCCCGCGCTTACTCGACAGCGGTGAGATATTCACCGCCGCAGTAAACATTTCCACGCCTGTTGCACATCTGCGTGCAACCACGCGGAGTATATTATACAGATACAGGGGGGCACTGTCAACAAAAATTTACCCACAAGCGCCCGTTTTTGCGGGAAAAACAGGGAAAAAGCCGGCAGTTTATATTTAGAATAGGTATAGACTTCCGGCGTGTTTTCTGCTATAATGTAGTGGGATATTTTGCGGCGGTATACCCCCCGCCATTTTACCGCGGAGGAAAACAGACAGCCTCCGCCGAAAGGGGAGCTTTTGCTTGAATTCCATGAAAGACCTGTGGGACAGCGTGCTCAAGCGGCTGAGCCATGAGCTGTCCGAGACCACCATCAACACCTGGTTCGACGAGGTAACGGTGGTAACGATGGAGGACTCGGCCTTCGTGCTCCATTGCAGCAATACCTTTAAAAAAAGCACCATCGAGGCCAGGTTCCTGCCACACATCAAGGCGGCGCTGCGGGACCTGTTCTCCACGGACCTGGAGGTAAAAATTCTGGACGATCAGCAGCTGGCGGCTTACCACGGCGTGGCGCCGGACAGGCCGGGCGATCTGTCAGAGTCAGAGGCCTTCACCTTCGAGACGTATGTGGTGGGACCCCAGAACAAGCTGGCCTTTGCCGCCGCCAAGGCGGTGACCGAGAAGCCCGGAGAGAACTACAATCCGCTGTTTATCTACGGTGACAGCGGACTGGGCAAGACGCACCTGCTGTACGCTATCGCCAACGCCCTGCGTAAAAAGCGGCCGGAGGCACGGATCGTCTATGTGAAGGGCGACGACTTCACCAATGAGCTGATCGCCTCCATCCGGGAAAACCGCAACGCGGAATTCCGGGAAAAGTACCGGCAAACGGATATCCTGCTGATGGACGATATCCAATTCATCGCCGGCAAGATACAGACCCAGGAGGAGTTCTTCCATACCTTCAACACCCTGTATGAGTCCGGCCGGCAGATCGTGCTGACGTCAGACCGGCCGCCCAAGGAGATCACTCAGCTGGAGGACCGCCTGCGGACCCGGTTCGAGTGGGGCCTGATGGTAGATGTGGCGCCGCCGGACTTTGAAACACGGTTCGCCATCGTGCAGAATAAGGCTGCCATGCTGGGCGTGAAGCTGCCCAACGAGGTGACGGACTACATCGCGGAGAACATCACCTCCAACGTGCGGCAGATCGAGGGCACGCTGAACAAGATACTGGCCTATCGGGATCTGCTGGACGACCAGGTCAACGAAGAGACCGTCAGCCGGGCCATCCGGGATATGCTGAAGAAGAGCAACGACTTTGCCCCCACCCCTGCCATTATCGTGGGATACATATGCAGCTACTTCCATGTGGACGAGGAGACGCTGCGGGGACAAAGCCGCAGCCGAGATGTGGTGGCCGCGCGGCAGATCGCCATGTATCTCATCCGCCGTATGACCTCCATGAGCCTGAACGACATCGGCAAGGAGTTCGGCGATAGGGACCACTCCACTATTCTTCACTCTCTGGACAAGGTGGAGAGCACGATGCGCTCCGACCCCGCCTTTGCTGAAAAGGTGAAGGAGATCACCACCAACATCAACAGCAAAAAGTGAAAAAACACGGGTGCTGGGGGAGAGGAAATGAAAGGGCAAGGTTTTCCCCATTTCCTGTGTAATCCACGTGGAAAATCTGTGTAACATCCGCATCACACATGAAGCTGTGGGAAACCCGGCGTATTTTCCATAACGGTATGTCTATAAAAAAGCCGATAACAGCGCGGGATAAACATGGATGTCCACATAAAATTTCCCTACTAATAAGACTACTGAAATAAAAGATTAGTTTATGATTTGATTTAGAAAAATAGAACCGCTTTTTTGCATAGGGCTGATCTTTCAGACAACGCAGGCGGCAATGACTTTCGGAAAGCGAGGAATGACGGATATGGTGAGATTTTCCTGTGAAAAGGCACTGGTACAACAGGCGGTGGCCGCGGTGTCCCGGGCGGTGGCGGCTAAAAGCTCCATCCCGGCGCTGGAGGGTATCCTGCTGGAGTGCGGCGAGGGACTGCGGCTGTCCGGCTATAATATGCAGACCGGCATACGCACCACGGTAGAGGCCGCAGTGTCCGAGGCAGGGCACATCGTGCTGAACGCCAGACTGTTCGGCGAGATGATCCGCCGCCTGCCGGATGATATGGTGACCTTTGAGGCAGACGACAAGTTCAATGTGAAGCTGAACTGCGGCGATGCCAGCTTCGAGCTTCCCGGCCTCAGCGCCAACGACTATCCGGAGCTGCCGGAGGTGGACGACCAGTTCTCCGTCACACTGGAGCAGCGGACGCTGAAGGCCATGATCAACCAGACCAGCTTTGCTGTTTCCGTCAACGAGGCCCGTCCCATCCACACCGGCGCCCTGTTTGAGATCAGCGACAAAGGACTGACCATGGTGGCGGTGGACGGCTTCCGTCTGGCGCTGCGCCGCGAGCCGCTGGAGCACATCGACGGCGGGGCCTTCAAGTTCGTGGCCCCCGGCGCCGCCCTGAATGAGGTGGAGAAAATATGCGCCGACACCGACGACATGGTGACGGTGACCCAGGGCAAGCGCCATCTGATGTTCGAGGCCGGGGCTACCCAGCTGATATGCCGCCGGTTGGAGGGTGAATTCCTGGACTACAAGAATGCCATACCTACCACCAACCCCATCTGCATCGAGGTGGACAACAAGACGATGATCGAAAGCCTGGACCGCGTCAGCGTGGTCATCAGCGAGAAGCTGAAAAGTCCGGTACGCTGCCTGTTCAGCCAGGACCGGGTGTATATGTCCGCCCGGACCGGAAACGGCGAAGCCCGGGATATCTGCCCCGTCCGCGGCGACGGACAGGAGCTGGAGATCGGCTTCAACAACCGCTATCTCATGGA
>OGUO01002351.1_pt1 | contig 11528 bp, 8 predicted proteins | sample 1553641 | NCBI WGS metagenome assembly OGUO01 (sample SAMEA2579980, study PRJEB22360) | human gut metagenome | biome: human gut; feature: human-associated habitat; material: faeces | place: Denmark | collected 2008/2010 | reverse complement strand
CCGCCATGTCGTCGAGCGCTTCGAGGCCATGGGCCTGCGTGAGATCGCCCGCGCCGAGGATGCGCAGCCCGGCCAGACCGTCGTCATCCGCGCGCACGGCATTCCGGTCAGCGAGCAGCAGGCGCTCGCCGCGCGCGGGGCAAAGCTCGTGGACGCGACATGCCCCTTCGTCAAGAAGATCCACGTTATCGCCCGGCAGGCCGAGGAAGCGGGCAGGCATCTGCTCATCATCGGCACGCCCACGCACCCGGAGGTCACGGCCATCGCGAGCTATTCCTCTGACGCGCACGTGTTTCAGACGGCTGAAGCGCTCGAAAGCTGGCTGACAGAGGCGCCCGGGCGGCGCGATTTGCCGTTTTGTCTGGTTTCGCAGACAACAGGGACGCAAAAATTGTGGGAATCATGCCGGGAAATTGCAAAAAAAGTGTGTACAAATCTTGAGTTTTTTGATACAATATGCAAAGCGACCGAAAATCGACAGGCAGAAGCCGCTGCGCTGGCTGCGCAGTGCGACGCCATGATCGTGGTCGGCGACCGGAAAAGTTCCAACACCGGGCGTCTGGCGCATATCTGCGCCGCGCATTGCCCGCAGGTCTTCCTTGTGGACAACGCGTCAGAGCTGGATCTGCCGAAGCTTCGGCAGGCCAGAACCATTGGCATCACAGCAGGAGCTTCGACGCCTGCGTGGATAATAAAGGAGGTCAACCACACTATGAGCGAAATCAATACTACCGTTGATGCAGCTGCGGAGGAGAGCTTTGAGGAGCTTCTCGGCCAGGGCATCAAGACTTTAAATACAGGAGATAAGGTGCTTGGCACTGTTACCGCAATCGGAAACACCGAGATCCAGGTAGACCTGGGCACGAAGCATGCCGGTTACATTCCGTATGACGAAGTCAGCGCAGATCCTACCGTCAAGGCGGAGGATATCCTCAAGGTCGGCGACGAGATCGAGGTTTTCGTCGTTCGCGTCAACGATCAGGAGGGCACCGTGCAGCTCAGCAAGAAGAAGCTGGACGGCATGAAGGTCTGGGACGACGTTGAAGCCGCTGCCGAAAACAAGGACACGGTCGAAGGCGTTATCACCGAAGAGAACAAGGGCGGCCTCGTGGCCAATGTGAAGGGCGTTCGCGTCTTCATCCCGGCTTCTCAGACCGGTATCCCCAAGGGCGGCGACATGTCCGCGCTGAAGGGCCAGACCGTCAAGATGAAGATCACCGAGTTCAACCGCGCTCGCCGCAGAGTCGTCGGCTCCATCCGCATGGTCAACGCCGAGGCCCGTAAGGCTGCCGTTGAGAAGCTCTGGAGCGAGATCGAGGTCGGCAAGAAGTATCTGGGCACCGTCAAGTCCCTGACTTCCTACGGCGCGTTCGTCGACATCGGCGGTGTGGACGGCATGGTCCATGTCTCCGAGCTGTCCTGGGGCCACATCCGCACGCCGGGTGAGGTCGTGAAGCCCGGTGATCAGATCGAAGTCTTCGTTCTGAAGTTCGATCCGGAGAAGAAGAAGATCTCCCTTGGCTACAAGACCCCGGAGATGAATCCGTGGAACCAGTTCCTCGCGAAGTACTCCGTTGGCGATGTCGTCACCGTGAAGATTGTCAAGCTGGTCGACTTCGGCGCCTTTGCCGAGATCATGCCCGGCGTTGACGGCCTGATCCACATCTCCCAGATCTCTGACCATCGTGTCGAGAAGGCTTCCGACGCCCTGCAGGAGGGCCAGGAGGTCGAGGCGAAGATCATCGACGTCGACACCGACCGCAAGCGCATCTCTCTGTCCATCCGCGCTCTGCTCGTTCCGCAGAACGACGAGGACTAAATTATTCCAATATCGCATTATATTTGGTGGAGCAGGTTTGCCTGCTCCACTTTTTTTCAATCGGGAAAGCCCTTCGGCCTTTCCCGGCAAAGGGATGCAGTCCGCTGCGCGCACGGCTGTCCGCTTTTGCGAACGAGCCGCACACTGACGGACTGAGCTGTATTTTCTCCGACGTACACGCCGCCGGAGAAAATGATTCCACTTGATTCGCCGCCTGCGAGCGGCGAACTCTGCGAGACTTTCGGACAATACAGGCTAAGCAGGTGAGCCTGCTCCACTTTTTTTCGTTTTGACGGAGAAAGACATGGATAATTAACCACGATATGCATCTTTTATGAGCCAACCGTGCGTGGAATATGCAGCTATCTCTGTGCAAAATAGACAAAAGTATAAGTTTTCTGTCCACATAGCAAAAACAAATGTACCAAAAAGAGAAGCCCTGTATTCCAGCTTCTTCCAACCGACGCTTGACGAATGCATGCGCATATGCTACACTACAAACGTACCACGAGCGGCCTTGCGCCCTCGGGGCATTCAAATTCCTGCCGGTGAGGAAGCCGGCCGGAAAATACTTTCAAAACAAAACCAGGGGTGGCATTATGATTCAACTTCATGAGAACAGCATCTATCTCGTAGACGGCCGTCCGGAGGAGAAGGCGTCCATTCCCCAAAACGAAGCGAGAAAGCAGACCATGGCATGGCAGATCCTGCAGGCGCACAACACGTCCGGCGACCCGGAGCGCCTGAAGATCCGCTTTGATGCCATGGTTTCGCACGACATCACCTATGTCGGTATTATCCAGCAGGCGCGCGCCTCGGGCATGAAGGAATTCCCGATCCCGTATGCGCTGACGAACTGCCATAACAGCCTCTGCGCAGTCGGCGGCACCATCAACGAGGACGACCATGTCTTCGGCCTGTCGGCGGCGGTAAAATACGGCGGCGACTATGTGCCCGCCAACCAGGCGGTCATCCACCAGTATGCCCGGGAAATGCTGGCCGGCTGCGGTAAAATGGTGCTGGGCTCCGACAGTCACACCCGCTACGGCGCGCTGGGCACCCTGGGCGTAGGCGAGGGCGGCGGTGAGATCGTCAAGCAGCTGCTGCGGAACACCTACGACCTGGCAGCGCCCCAGGTGATCCTGGTGCACGTCACCGGCAGGCCCCGCCACGGCGTGGGCCCCCACGATGTGGCCATCGCCCTGTGCGGCGCGGTGTATAAAAACGGCTTTGTGAAAAACAAGGTGCTGGAGTTCGTGGGGGATGGCATCGGCCGTCTCAGCATGGACTACCGCATCGGCATCGACGTCATGACCACCGAAACAGCCTGCCTGACCTCCATCTGGGAGACGGACGGCGCCGTGCAGGACTATCTGGCGCTGCACGGCCGGGCGGGGGACTATGCACCCCTGCATCCCGAGGACGGCGCGTACTATGACGGCCTTATCGAGCTGGACCTGTCCGCCATCGAGCCCATGGCCGCCCTGCCCTTCCACCCCTCCGAGGCGATGACGCTGCGGGAACTGATCGCCGACCCCGGCGACATCCTGCGTGAGGTAGAGAAGCGGGCCGCCGACCAGTTCGGCGGCAAGGTGCAGCTGCATCTCACCGACAAGGTAAAAGGCGGCAAGCTCCATGTAGAGCAGGGCGTCATCGCCGGATGCGCCGGCGGCCTGTATGACAACATCGCCGAGGCGGCTGCCATCCTGGACGGCTGCGACGTAGGCAGCGGGAATTTTGACTTCTCCGTGTATCCCCCCTCCGTCCCCGTGGAGCTGGAGCTGGTGGAAAACGGCGTGTCCGCCCGGCTGCTGCGCGCCGGCGCGGTGTGCAAGCCCTGTTTCTGCGGCCCCTGCTTCGGCGCAGGCGATGTGCCCGCCAACGATGCCCTATCCATCCGTCACACCACCCGGAATTTTCCCAACCGCGAGGGCTCCAAGCCCGGCGACGGCCAGCTGTCCGGCGTGATCCTCATGGACGCCCGCTCCATTGCCGCCACCGCGCGGAACCACGGTGTGCTCACCTCTGCGGCAGACGTGGACTATGACGAGCCGGCTTCCGCAAAGCGCCGGTTCGACGCCTCCGTGTACGACAAGCGGGTCTATCGCGGCTTCGGCCATCCCCAGCCGGACGCCCCGCTGCAATACGGTCCCAACATCGCCGAATGGCCCGCCATCCCCGCCCTATCCGATGATCTGCTCCTACAGGTGGCCTCCGTTCTGCGGGATGAGGTCACCACCACAGACGAGCTCATCCCCTCCGGCGAGACGTCCTCCTACCGTTCCAACCCCATGAAGCTGGCGCAGTTCACCCTGTCCCGCCGCGACCCGGACTATGTGCCCCGGGCCAAGGCCGCGGCGGCGCTGGAAAGCGCCCGGGCCGCAGGCAAGGTACCGGCGGTGCTGGCGGATACACTGCACGCATTGGGTCTGGATACACACAGCCTCTCCCGGCTGCACATCGGCTCCGTTATCTTTGCCAACAAACCCGGCGACGGCTCCGCCCGGGAGCAGGCGGCCTCCTGTCAACGGGTGCTGGGCGGCAGCGCCAACATCTGCTACGAATTCGCCACCAAGCGCTATCGCTCCAACTGCGTCAACTGGGGCCTGCTGCCTTTTACACTGGCGGCGGACGACAGCTTTGACGGCGCACCCGGCGACTTTATCTACGTCCCGGAGGTGCGGGAGAAGGTGGCCCGGGGCGACGAGGAATTCCCCGCGGTGCTGCTGCATGACGGCAGGAAAACGGACCTCCTCCTCTATCTGAAAAACACCAACGCGGAGGAGCGCGAGCTGCTGCTGCGCGGGTGCCTCATCAACTATTACGCGGCAAAGGCGGTGAACTGAATGGAAAAGATCAAAATGCCTGTCCCCATCGCCGAACTGGACGGCGATGAGATGACCCATGTGCTGTGGGGCATGATAAAGGACACACTTATTAAGCCCTTCGTGGACCTGAACACCGAATACTACGACCTGTCCCTGCCCCACCGGGAGGAGACGGCAGATGCCGTCACCGCACAGGCAGCGGAGGCCATCAAGCGCCTGAAGATCGGCGTGAAGTGCGCCACCATCACCCCCAACCTGCAGCGCCAGGAGGAGTACGGCCTGACCCAGCTGTGGAAGTCCCCCAACGCCACCATCCGGGCGGCGCTGGACGGCACCGTGTTCCGCGCACCCATCCTGCTGAAGCGGGTCAAGCCTGTGGTGACCTGCTGGGAGAAGCCTGTCACCATCGCCCGCCACGCCTACGGCGACCTGTACAAGGCAGTGGAATACCGCGTACCCGGTGCCGGAAAGGCGGAGCTGGTGTTCACCGATGAAAGCGGCCGGGAGCTGAGCCGCCAGACGGTATTCGACTTCAAGGGCCCCGGCGTGGTGCAGGCCATGCACAACCGGGACGCCTCCATCCTCTCCTTCGCCCGCTGCTGCTTCACCTATGCCCTGTCCGTAGGGCAGGATGTGTGGTTCGGCGCCAAGGACACCATCTCCAAGGACTACGACCAGACCTTCAAGCTGCTGTTCCAGCAGGTCTATGACGAGGAATTCAAGGCCGCCTTTGAACAGGCAGGTCTTCACTACCGCTATGCGCTCATCGACGATATCGCGGCCAAGGTCCTCCGCAGCAAGGGCGGCATCGTCTGGGCCTGCAAGAACTACGATGGCGACGTGATGAGCGACCTGGTCGCCGCGGCCTCCGGCTCCCTGCCCATGATGACCAGCGTGCTGGTGTCCCCGGACGGCTGCTTCGAGTATGAGGCCGCCCACGGCACCGTCACCGACCACTTCTACCGCTGGCGGAAGGGAGAAAAGGTATCCACCAACCCCCTGGCCACCATGTTCGCCTGGGCCGGCGCCCTGCGGAAGCGGGGCGAGCTGGACGGCAACGCCGACCTGGTGCGCTTTGCCGGCTGCCTGGAGCAGGCGGGGCTGGATATATTCGAGGCCGGCCACTTTACCGAGGACCTGACCATGCTGTGCGACCCGTCGGAATACACCGACAAGCCGGACAACGACACGCTGCTGGGTCTGATCCGTGCGCGGCTGGAAGCGCTGCTGACAGCGTAACATGACTGTGCCGCGGACATGACGTCCGCGGCACTTTTCCCTCCGGTCATATTGACATATCCCCTACACATCTGTATAATAAAACATAACCAAAAATACAGGGAGGTTCTATCACAGGATGGACACAGCCGGCAGCGACTCTTGCCCTGAACGAGATCAGAACAACAGAGAATGACGTGAGACATGACCTGTGCGCGAGGCACACAGGCCGTGTCTTTTGCGCTTTTTACATCGCGCAAAAAGCGAGAGGAGGCGCTCCGCAAAAGCAGCGGAGCCCGGGAAAGGAGACAAAATTTGGATACCTCAATAGGTTGGTTATTGCTTTTACAGGTGGTGCTTATCGCCCTGAACGCCGTGTTCGCCTGCGCGGAGATCGCTGTGCTGTCGGTGAACGAGGTAAAGCTGAGCAAAATGGTGTCGGAGGGCAGCCGGAAGGCCAGGCGGCTCAGCCGGCTGACGGCCCAGCCGGCCAGGTTCCTGGCCACTATTCAAGTGGCCATCACCCTGGCGGGCTTTCTGGGCAGCGCCTTCGCGGCGGAGAATTTCTCCGACCCGCTGGTGGACTGGCTGGTGGAGCTGGGCGTAACGATTCCCCCCGCCACGCTGAACACCCTCGCCGTGATCCTGATCACGCTGATCCTGTCCTTCTTCACGCTGGTGTTCGGCGAGCTGGTTCCCAAGCGGATCGCCATGAAGCAGTCGGAGAAGGTAGCGCTGAACATCTCCGGTCTCATCACTGTCATCTCCAAGCTGTTCGCACCCATTGTGTGGCTGCTGAGCGCGTCTACCAACGGCATACTGCGGCTGCTGGGCATTGATCCCAACGAGGCCGAGGAGCAGGTGGGCGAGGAGGACATCCGCATGATGGTGGACGCCAGCAGCGAGCACGGCGGCATCGACCATGAGGAAAAGGAGTTCATCCAGAACGTCTTTGAGTTTGATGACCTGACCGCCGAGGAGATCGCCACCCACCGCACGGACGTGGATCTGCTGTGGCTGGACGACACCATGGACGATTGGGCCGAGACCATCCACAACACGCGGCACACCCGCTACCCCGTGTGCGAGGACAGTGCGGACAATGTGGTGGGCATTCTGAACGCCAAGGAGTACTTCCGTCTGGCGGATAAGAGCCGGGAGAGCGTAATGGCCGGCGCCGTCCGCACGCCGTACTTTGTGCCGGAGACCATTAAGGCCGACGCCCTGTTCCGCAACATGAAGCGTACCGGCAATCCCCTGGCCGTGGTGCTGGACGAGTACGGCGGCATGGTGGGCATCGTGACGCTGAACGACCTGGTTGAGGAGCTGGTGGGCGACCTGGGCAGCGACGACAGCAACATCCCGGACGATGATGAGCCCCGCATCGAAAAGCGGGAGGATGGCTCCCTGGTCATCACCGGCAACGTAGAGCTGGACGATCTGGAGGACGCACTTGGCATCGAGCTGGACCAGGAGGAGCATGACACCCTGACCGGCCTGGTGTTCGACGCGCTGGGCATGATACCCGACGACGGCCCGCAGGACATTACGCTGGAGGCTGAGGGGATGCGGATCCATGTGACCTCCATTCTGGACCATCAGGTGGATGCGGCGGAGGTAACGCTGCTGCCTCAAACAGAGGACGCGGACGAGGCGAAAGAATAAAAAAGCAAAAAGGAGCACCCGGCCGGGTGCTCCTTTTTTATCACAGCTTACTCGCCCATATACAGGTGGAAATACAGGGCATTCATGCCGATGCCGTCCAGCATGGCGATCATAACCGGGCCGTCCTCCTGCTCAATGAAACCGCCGGCATACTGGACATTGTTGCTGAACAGGCCCATAATATATACCTCCTGTACCAGCGTCCGCTGCACGGCCGCCGATCACATGATCGCAGTCAGTTGGCCTTGTGCTCCTGCTTGTGCTCCTGCTTGGGCTCCTGCTTGGCCGGGCCGGAGAACGCCTTGATCTCCACGCCGCCGCGGATGACCGCGCCCTTGACCACCGCCAGAGTGCCCGTCACCAGGCCGCCGCTGATCTGAGCCTTCTCCTCCAGGGTAGTGCCGCCGGTGATCTCCAGATCGCCGTTGACCTTACCGGCGCACAGCAGCTCCTTGGCGTTGATGTTGCCCGTTACCTGAGAATCCTCGCTGACGGTAACGGTGCCCGTGACCTTTACATCACCGGTCAGCGTACAGCCGATGAGGTTCAGGCTGCCGGCAGTGATATTGCTCTGGATGACCGAGCGCAGCGTCACCGTGCCGGTGGTAATGACCTCGCCCTTGAATGCTCCGGCGATCTCCACATCGCCGTCAGAGCGCAGTGTGCCCTCCAGTGAAGTACCCGCAGCCAGATAGCTGGCGGCCTTGGCCTTCACCACAGGCTGTACCGGTGCCTGCACCGGCGCGGTCTTTACCGGCTCCGGCTTGACGGCGGGCTTTTTCCCGCCGGCGGCCAGCACCTTGTCATCCTCGCTGCCCACGCCGAACAGTTCAAACATCGTCCGTTTCATTTCATCGCGCATAACAATACCCTCCCAATGGTTTTTGTTGCTTCTCTTTCCTGCTCATCTATATATGTACCCGGCCGGGGACCTTCGCGGCCTCCTCATAGTGGAAGCCCATCAGCCGCCCGGGAATATAGATCCATGGCCGATGCAGTGTCTCGTTATCGTTGCCGGCGGCCTGCCGGTAAATGCTCTCGCTGCGCCGCAGGACCTCCGCCACATCAGCATTGCCCGCAGCCTCTGCCGCCCGCTTTTCAAAAGCGGCCAACTGGCACCGGGCGCTCTCTACCATGCTCCGGTGCTGACGCAGCAGACGGCGGACATCCCAGAACCACAGGACGACAAGCGCTGAAGTGCTGGCGATCGCCACGAGCCAGATGACCCATTTCATACGCAAACGCCCCCTTCCGCAGGGCACAGCGACCTCTGCTGTGGATATCGTAACAGATACGGGAAGGATTGCGTCCGCGTATGCCGCGAAATGCACATACACGTCCGCGAAATGTAAAATTTGCGGTGACAATTCCATTTTCTTATGATAAAATAAAGCCGCGTGAAGCACAAGAAAAGCACAAGGAGGCGGCGCCATGTATATCGCGGTATGTGATGATCAGATCGAGGAGTTGGAAAAGCTCACGGCGCTTTTGCAGGCCTGGCAGTCTGACCTGCACTCCGATGTCCGCTTTCAGACCTTCCGCAGCGGCGGCCAGCTGCTGGACGCTGCCCGCGCCGAGCGCTTCACCCTGTATCTGCTGGACGTGCTGATGCCCGGCATGACCGGCATGGACGCCGCACGGGAGATCCGTTCCTTCGACGCGGCGGCGGACATCATCTTTCTCACCACCTCTCCCGGCTTCGCCTACGAAAGCTACGGCGTCCGGGCGGCGGAGTATCTGCTCAAGCCCATCAATGCCAAGCTGCTCTATCCGGTGCTGGACAAGCTGTATCTGCGGGATCAGAAGCCGCAGGACGGCCTGACCGTCAAATCCAACGGTATGCTGGTGCGTCTGCCCTTTTCCCAGCTGAGCTATGTGGAGGTCAACGGCAAACACCTGTTCTTCAACATGGCCGACGGCACCGTCTATGAGGTGGCGGCCTCCATGCGCGAGTATGAAGGGGCGCTGCTGGCCCGCCCGGAGTTCATGCGGGTCCACCGGTCCTACATCGTCAATATGCTCCAGGCCGAAAAGCTCTCCCCCGCCGGGGTCATCACCTTCAGCGGCCATAACGTGCCCGTGTCCCGCCTGCTGTACGGCCAGCTGCAAAAGGACTATCTGGCCCTGCTGTTTTCCGGGAGGGACGCATGAAGGACGTATTTGATGTGACATTCCAGTCGGCGCTGGACGTGTTCAACTACGGGCTGGTGCTGATCTACGGGCTGTTTCTCAGCGTATCCATCGCCGGCGGCTGCACCGAAAAAAGAGACAAAAAGCTGGTGGCGCTGCTGTGCCCCGTGTTTCTGGTGCTGCAATCCCTGTTTGCGCTGACGCTGGGCACGGACAAGACCATGCAGCTGTACCCGCTGATCGTCCACCTGCCGCTGGTGCTGATACTGACGCTGGCGCTGAAAAAGCCGCTGGGCGTGGCTGTGGTCAGCACCTGCACGGCCTATCTGTGCTGCCAGCCGCTGCGCTGGGGCAAGAACGCCGTGGAAGCCCTGACCGGCAGCATGCTGGCCGCCGACATTGCGTACATCGTCCTGCTGGTGGGGGTGTTCTGGCTGTGCGAGCGCTTTCTGGTGAAGGCGGCCTATGCCACCATGACCTACTCCCGGTGGACGCTGCTGCTGTTCGGCAGCCTGCCCGTCACCTATTATATATTTGACTATGCCACCACGGTGTACTCCAATGCGCTGTACTCCAACGTGCTGATCATCAGCGAGTTCCTGCCCACGGTGCTGGTGACGTTCTATATCCTGTTCCTGCCCGCCTTTTATCTGGAGACGCAGAAGCGTGCGGCGGCGGAGATGCAGCGCTCCATGCTGACCATGGAGCTGGAGCAGTCCCAGTCTGAGATGGACTCCCTTCACCGGCTGGAGACCCAGACCGCCGTCTATCAGCACGATATGCGCCACCACCTGAATATGCTGGACGGTCTGCTGTCCGTGGGACGGCCGGACGAGGCGGCAGCGTATATCAAAAAGGTCCAGGCGGATATCGAGGCCATCACGCCCCGTCGCTTCTGCGAAAACCATCTGGTGAACCTGCTGTGCTCCTCCTTCACCGACAAAGCCCAGCGGCAGGGCACCGTGCTGACCGTGGATGCCTCACTGCCCAACGATGTAGCCATTTCGGACACGGAGCTGTGCTCTCTGCTGAGCAACGGTCTGGAAAACGCCCTGCACGCCGTGGCGAACCTGCCCGCCGACCGGAAGCAGATCTCCCTGTACTGCGGTGTGCGGCAGAACAAGCTTCTCATCGAGATACGCAATCCCTGCGCCGGACCGATAGCCATGCGGGACGGCCTGCCTATCAGTGACCGGGAAGGACACGGCTACGGATGCCGCAGCATCCAGGCCATCGCCCAGCGCAACGGCGGCCTGTGCGTGTTCTCTGCCCGGCAGGGCCAGTTTCTGCTGCAGATCATGCTTCCGGTGCTGGAGACGTAAGAAAGCTTTTGTTTGAAGGAGCCGCCTTGGGCGGCTTCTTTCTTTTTATCCGATATTCTCGATATACTATCACGCCTTGGACAAAATGCGGCGGTTCTCACCTTGTTTTTCCGTCATTCCCGTGCTATAATTTCTGCAAATACCAGAGATAAGCCCGGCCGGGCGCAAAGGAGAGATACACTATGGCGACATTTACCGTGAACGGCAAGTCCGTCACTGTGGAAAAGAACCAGAAGCTCATCCGCTTTCTGCGGGACGAGTTGCACCTGACCTCCGTAAAGGACGGATGCAGCGAGGGTGCCTGCGGCACCTGCCACGTCCTCATCGACGGCAAGCCCACCAAGGCCTGCATCCCCCAGACGGACAAGCTGGAGGGCAAGACCATCCTCACGGTAGAGGGGCTCAGCGACTGGGAAAAGCAGGTCTACACCTTCGCCTTCGGCGAGGCCGGCGCGGTGCAGTGCGGCTTCTGCATTCCCGGCATGGTCATCTCTGCCAAGGGGCTGCTGGACGTGAACCCCGATCCCACCCGCGAGGAGGCCGCCT
>OGUO01002349.1_pt1 | contig 11531 bp, 6 predicted proteins | sample 1553641 | NCBI WGS metagenome assembly OGUO01 (sample SAMEA2579980, study PRJEB22360) | human gut metagenome | biome: human gut; feature: human-associated habitat; material: faeces | place: Denmark | collected 2008/2010 | reverse complement strand
CAAAAGTCAAGGGACGGTCATTGTCAATGACGCTGCCGATTTTACTGGCATGAACAGCTGCTATCTGTATCAAGGGCGGGATGTGAAGCCCAGCAAGAAGAACGACTTGAAAGACCAAATGCTGGTACTGGCTCCCCATGAGGGCATTGTCCCCTCCGACATCTGGCTGACCTGTCGTAAGAAGCTGATGAACAACATGAAAATCCAGTCTGCCCGGAAAGCCACCCACACATGGCTGGCGGGAAAAATCAAGTGCGGGAACTGCGGGTATGCCCTTATGAGCATTAACAATCCTGTGAGGAAGCAATATCTCCGCTGCACAAAACGGCTGGACAATAAAAGCTGTGCCGGGTGCGGGAAAATCATCACTTCGGAACTGGAAACGGTTGTTTATCAGCAGATGGTAAAGAAACTGGCAAGCTACAAGACGCTGACAGGCAGAAAGAAAGCGGCAAAGGCAAACCCTAAAATTGCCGCCCTGCAAGTGGAGCTTGCCCATGTGGACAGCGAGATTGAAAAGCTGGTGGACAGTCTGACGGGCGCAAACAATGTCCTGCTCTCCTATGTGAATGTGAAGATAGCGGAACTGGACGGGCGCAAGCAGGAACTTCTGGCGAGGATAGCGGAACTGACGGTGGAAGCCATTAGCCCGGAACAGGTCAGCCAGATTTCCGGCTACCTCGACACTTGGGAGAATGTATCCTTTGACGACAAGCGGCGGGTGGTGGATTTGATGATTACCACCATAGCCGCCACAAGCGACAGCTTGAATATCACATGGAAAATCTGACGGGCGGAACACCTCCCGTCAGATACCTACTCTGTGTAGTCCCTTGTAAACTGTACTTTATTGAACAATACAAAACAACCGGTTATGACGATGGCGGCTTCGCTATTTTGCGAGAAAGAACAGACAATCCGAGAACGCTTCTGTTTCTGGATATTGCTGAGCAGGTCTATCATCACTATCAATCCGTGCTGAAACAGCGCAATCAGATAGACTTTGCAGACATGATAAATGATGCACACTTCTATTTGCAGGAGATCGAGCGGCAGAATGCCACGCTCCCTTACAAGTACATCATCATTGATGAGTTCCAAGATATTGCTCGGCAGAGATTCAATCTGACGAAAAGGCTATCTCAAATTACGCAGGCGAAGGTTGTTGCGGTCGGTGATGACTGGCAGTCGATATATGCGTTTTCTGGCTCTGATATTACGCTATTTACTCGTTTCCTGGAGCTTATGGGGGCTGGAACGGAGTTGAAGATTACTCATACCTACCGTAATTCGCAGGAGCTTATCGATATTGCTGGAGGCTTTGTACAAAGAAATACTTCGCAAATCCGAAAGCAGTTGATTTCTCCGAAGCATCTTGAGAACCCGATTGTTCTTGAGGTTTTCGATGATAGTGTCAAACCCATGGAGCGACTTGCAGATACCATCGAGCATATCATTGGTGAGATTCTATCTGAGTACGGCGAGCAGAGTTCAATTTTGTTGATTGGACGATACAATTATGACATGTACAAGCTGTACCGAACGAATCGGTTCAGAGAATTGCCGGGCGGTGCGATCAGGAGTGAAAAATACCCAAATGCAAAGATCACCTTTATGACAGCGCATAGTTCCAAGGGCCTTGGGTATGACAACGTAATTCTGATCAATATGTTCGAAGGGAAATTCGGGTTCCCGTGCCAGATCGAAGATGATCCTATTATTAAGCTTGTTACATATGAGGACAATAGTATGCCCTTTGCAGAAGAGCGGCGATTGTTTTATGTGGCGATGACACGGACAAAAAACAGGGTATATATTGCAGCCCCTAAAACAAAACCATCCAGATTTCTTGTAGAGCTCATTAAAGATTTCAACATTCCGCATAATGATGAGATCAATATGCAAGTGGTGGACCTGTTTAACCTGCGTTGTCCTGTATGCGGTTTCCCGCTAAAGTATGAGTTTAATAAAAACTACGGCTTGAATCTCTGGATATGCACAAATGAGGCAGAGCTTTGCGACTTCATGACCAATGACAGGACGCACATGCATGACATTTTGAAATGTCCTAAATGTACAGATGGTTATTTGATCGTCAAAAAGAATCCGAAGAATGGTGACATATTCTATGGCTGCACCAACTATTTTAACGAAGAAAGAAAGTGCACCTATATGGTGCCGTTAGAGAGCGGCAGCAAAAACGATCAATAAAGCAATAGTTTTTGCTATATATCGTATGATGTTTAATACCACGAGCGCATATGGGCAAGAAAAGTAAGCAAGGATAGACTTTCCTTGTAGTCTTTGTAGTAACATGTTATACCCCATTACGCCCTTGATTTCACGGGTATAATGGGGTATAATTCTGCATAGAATAGTATCTCACAGGAGGTGCGCTATGGACTTATCTGAAATGCAAACTCGCGCGGCGGAGCTGGAACAGCAAATTTCTGCTCTGCCTGCTGGTTTTGTTACGAAGAAAACCGTCAGAGGCAAGGACTATTTCTACCACCGTTGGACAGAGAACAAGAAGCGGCGGGAGAAGTATATTCCTGCTGACGAATTGGAGAATTTCCGTGTTCAGATCGAGCGGCGGAAGGCGCTGGAGCAGGAGCTGAAGGCGCTGAAAAAGCAGCTGCCCAAGGCAAAACCTACGAACCTTTCCGCGTTTACCACCAATGTCCGCACCGGCGAGGCGCTGCGTTCCTTTGCGGCATCTGTTCGCGGCTATCGCAGGCGCGAGTGCTTCCGGCAGCTGCACGACTTTGTCTACGGCGAGCCGCAGGACAAGGTGTTCATTCTCTACGGCCTGCGCCGGACGGGAAAAACCACCATGATCCGCCAGATTTTTGCAGAGATGAGCGACACGCAGCTTACCAAGGCGGCGTTCATTCAGATCACCGCAAAAGACACGCTGGCAGACGTAAACCGCGACCTCAAGGCATTGGAAGCTCAGGGCTTTCGCTATGTGTTTCTCGATGAGGTGACGCTGATGGAGGATTTCATCGAGGGCGCGGCGCTGTTTTCTGATGTGTTCGCGGCCTGCGGCATGAAGATCGTGCTCTCCGGCACGGACTCGCTGGGCTTCCTCTTTACCGAGGACGAGCAGCTTTACGACCGCTGCATCCTGCTACACACCACATTCATCCCTTACCGTGAGTTTGAATCTGTCCTCGGCGTTCACGGCATCGATGAGTATATCCGCTACGGCGGCACCATGAGTCTCGGCGGCGTCCACTACAACGAGACCTCCACGTTTGCCAGCAAGGAAAGCACCGACGAATATGTGGACACCGCCATTGCCCGCAACATCCAGCACTCCTTGCGCTGCTATCAGTACGAGGGGCACTTCCGCCATCTGCGGGATTTATACGAGAAGGGCGAGTTGACCAGCGCCATCAACCGGGTCGTGGAGGACATCAACCACCGCTTCACGCTGGAGGTGCTGTCGCAGGATTGGAAGTCCCACGACCTTGGCATTTCCGCCAGCAATCTGCGCCGGGATCGGAAGAACCCGACGGACATCCTCGACCGCATCGACCTTGCGCTTGTCACAGACAGCCTGCGGAAGCTGCTGGAGATCCGCAACAGGGCAGAGCAGACCGTAGCGCTGGACGATGTTCACGCGGCGGAGATCAAGGAGTATCTGGACTTGCTGGACTTAACGCGGGAGATCGACGTGCTGCACCTGCCGGATGTCAGCACGAAGTCCGGACGCACGGTGATCGCGCAGCCGGGACTCCGCTATGCGCAGGCGGACGCGCTGATCCGCAGTCTGCTGCTGGATGAAACATTCAGCGCCCTGTCTCTGGCAGAGCGCACCGCCGTGCAGCAGCGCATCCTGACCGAGATCAAAGGACGGATGCTGGAGGATACCGTTCTGCTGGAAACCAAGCTGGCAAACCCCAAGAAGCAGGTGTTCGTCCTGCAATTTCCTGTGGGCGAATTTGACATGGTGGTGTTTGACCCGGAGGCAGGCTCCTGCCGGATTTTCGAGATCAAGCACAGCGAGGAAGCTGTCCCGCAGCAGTATCGCCATCTGATCGACGAGCAAAAATGCGCCCAGACCGAGCACCGCTACGGCCCGATCACCGGAAAGTTCGTCCTCTACCGTGGGGAAAGCCAAGTGGTTGAGGGCATTCAGTATCAGAATGTGGAAGAATATCTGCGAAACCTTGCATGACAAAACCGCCGCCCTGACTGAAAAATCGGGGCGGCGGTTTTATATAGAATTGTTTCTGCAATCTGACTTTTCTGTGCGGAATCATCAATTGGGAGAATTATATGGTTTGCTCTTATTCAATTGCCTTTATCATCTCCTTTTCGTTGCATAGAAAGGTGTTCCACTAACTGCCGAACCACCCTTTCTGCTTTCCCTACATCATTAAAAAACCGTTTTTAAGTTTGTACAAATCGATCACACCAGCCATATATCCCAAGAAGTCGTCATATCGCAGTGTCCATTGGTATACACCAGCAGCAATTTTCTTCAGATTCCAGTTTTTGATCTGGTACCGGCGCACAGAAACAGCCTTTTTCTGTAGCAGTTTCCAGTCACCCTTCCCGAACGAAATTGCCTTTGCCAGTGCTGGATCAACCACTGCGGGAACCATATCGGAATCAATAACGTGGAATTTTTCATCAATCGTTTGAAACTCCATTGCAGATTCACATTCCAGAAGTCGTTTGATTTCCTCCAGGCAGCTGTCGTCCCGGACGATTTCATCATTCATCGCTTTTGTGCTCAGTTCCGGGGAAATTTTGACATTTCCCTGAAAATAACCCTTCAACACATCTATGGAAGAAGCCACTTGAGGATTCTGTTTGAGCATAGAATTCTCTTGCAGCGCAAAGCTCCATATTTCTGCATCCGGATACTCCCCGTTTCGGCCCACTCGTCCTGCCGCTTGCAGCAGGGATAATAGGGATTTCATCTCACGGAATCCTGTCCGGAATGAAAAATCCACACCGGCTTCCACACACGATGTTGCCACAAGCGTCCAATCGGTATCATCACGATTTCGCAGTCGCTGCTTCACTCGTTCGATTACCGTTTTACGATCCTCGGCCGTCAGTGCTGTGGACAGATGCTCAACCCGCTCCCTGCCATACCGAGCCCGCAAATCTGACGCAATTACAGCTGCGCTTTGGACGGTATTTAGAATGACCAGCCGTGGCCCAGGGAAATTATGAACCCACGTCACCAGTTCTTCCCTGCTTACCGTGTCACTACGATACCGGAATGCAATTCGGCTTTTTTCATATTTCATCAGCCGATGGTGCAAATCAGGTGCAATCAATTCGTGGACTCCTGTGTTCGGCATATTCACTTCCGACAGCCGCTCCAGTTTCCAGTAGCGCACCAACGAGCCGGATGCCAGAACCCAATAGCAGTTCCATTCTTCCGCCAGCACATTCATCCAGCGCCATGCCAGCGGCAGCAGCTTTAAGGGTAGTGCATTGTGGGCCTCATCCACAAAAATAACGCTGCCCGGTAGTTCGTGAAATCTACGCAAGGTTGCCGGATGCCCAGAAGCCAAGGTTTCAAAGAATGCTACTGCTGTGGTTACAATAATCGGCGCACGCCATATCGATGTGAGATAACGCGTATCATCGTTCTCGAAATCGGCGCGGAAATGCAGTTCTGCCACAACCTCATCCGGGCGTTCTCCCGGCAGCAGCAGCGCTTTTCGATAGACGTCCACAGATTGCTGTATGATGCTGGTGTACGGCAGCACAACGAAGATGTGCTGTGACTTCCGCTTGATCGCCTGTTTCAAAAGATGTGCCATTACCGCGGTGGTCTTTCCGGAGCCAACCGGGCTGTCACAAGCGGAGAATGATTCGCTTACCTCCATATTGCGGCACGCCATATACATTTCCTTCCGAAGCTGACTCCGCTCACCTTCTCCGCCCAGCTGCGACACATACCGATCCAACGCTGCAAGCCGTTCTGCTGCGCGCAAGGGCGCCATTTCCTCCGTCTCCGGTGCTCGTCCATATGCTGCGGCGGTGTGCGTATCATCCGCATCCGCCAGACAGGAAAGCACCATCCGGCCAAATACACTTGGATCCCCCGCATATTCCTGCATCGAAGCTGCGGTTTCTTGCGGAAGCACAGAGCGATGCCGGGCAAGCAGTGTTGGTAACGCAGCATCCACCAGCTTCCGAGTCGCTGGGTGTTCATCCCGGAACATTATCTCGTGCCTCAATTCTTCGGCTTCCATATTGGGGAGACCGCGGTGATGGGCATACACCGCCAAGGCAGAAAAGACGTTGATGTTTTTCAAAACCGCACTGCCCGCATCTACATGATTCACCGGCAGGTGGCGCGCTTTCCCAGCATTATGCAGGGTATCCTGATTTTTGCCCTCCAGTTTCCCCAAATCGTGCAGCTCGGCACTTTCCCTCACAGCCGAAACTAGGCTTTCTTCCCCCTCAGAGGCATATCGCCCTGCCTCGGCGGCATACTTCAGCGCTCGGCGGGATACCCCTTCCACATGGTCACGGTATGTTTGTGGCGGACAATCGTCCTTTCCGCTGTGGGCAAGGTATTCCTCTGTCATAAATTCAACAAATCGATGCAGCTTTCTATGCGGGACAGCAGATTCTCTGGCAGCGTTTCTTTGTCCTCATAATCTGCCCAGGTGGTGGAGGGCTCGTCCTTGTCGCCGAGCTTTTTCGGGGTCAGGGCCTCCAGAAGTAAATACTCCGGGCAGCTTCCCAGCAGATTTTTGTGCTCCACATACCATGCGTGGCGGATGCGGACATCGGGCCGAATTGCGGAGCGGTTCTGCTCATAGGCATGGGGAATCAGCAGCTTCAGGAGCTCAATGTCCTCTGCGGTGCAGCCGGTTTTATGAGCATAGTTGGGATTCACGAAGAACGGCATGCAGTATACGCCATGCTCTACGATGCGGTAAGCCAGCGGGGCCATACCGGCATTCTTTCCTTCCTGGACGCCGGCTTTGTTGGTATTTGTTTGCCGCGCAATTTCTATTGGCGCCAGAGAAACGCCCATACCAAACTGCACCACGCCCGTCTTAATGAACCCCTTGTCTCCACCGTCCTCAAGGAACGTGTTGCCAAAGACCCGGGCATCCCAATATTTCTGTACAAACTCGCTATTGAGAAAATCGGCCGGGGCTTTTCCCATTTCTTTCTGAATTTGCTTTCTGTCCCGCCCCCGATGCTCCAGGATGAAATAGTGATCCGGACTGCCGCTGAACTGCTTCGGCAGTGCGCGGAAGAACGGTGCATCATGGTCGTCCAGCAAGTCACGGAGCTTACGTTTAAAGGAGACCGGTGAAATTTCGCCGAGACCATTGGGCCGCTGACGTGGATCGCTTTCCCGATCCGGATCGCCATTGGCGTTTGAATTTACAACTTCAATGACCAACAGGCCGGTAGCACGTTTCAGTTCACTGTTCATTTATGGTACCCTCCTCAGTGTTTGTCTCATTCTTTTCACTTTTCGGAAACGCAGCAAGATAGCCGATAAACATCTGCGCTTTTTCCTCCTCATTGAGTCGCGTCTGCATCGTCCAATTTTGCTCGATTTTTCCCATAATACCTTCGCAGAGACGATACAGCCATCCTGCTCGCCAGCTTTCCTTCCCCTCAATCTGAATACCCTGCAGGCGATAACTTTTTGCCCATGTGTAGTAGGGCATAATCCGCTGGCACATTACGTTCAGAGTACGAACCGGTGCTTCCACAGCAGCCGCGAACAGACTGCTTCCGGCTAACTGTGGCGGAATTTCGCCCTTCCGCACTACTTTACAATACAGAGCATGCAGTTCATCGGCCGCCTTAAGCAGCTGTCCATAGAGATATGGTAGGTTGTCCATATAACCATCCTTTCTGATACCATTCCGATAGAGGAAGAGTCCGAACAGAACCAGCATATTTTTCGCATCGTTCCATCTTGGGTGATGCCAATCTCCGGTCGCGCTCAGATACCCCAAATAGGCACTTAGCGTGACGGCGCTTTCCGCCAGTAGGTGCAGATCCGAATACACCGACATGGTAGGTTCCATCAGCAGCTCCATGCCGTGGTACCGCGGAGTCAGCTTAAATTGACCCGCAGATTTATCGCCATTTTGTTTCCAACGTTGGTTCAGAATATCTGCAATGTCCAATGGATATGGGACTTCCGGCGAGCCAAATGGGAACTTTGGAAGGTTAGTGCAACCCAAGGTCCACGCCTCGCTGGCCCGCTCCAGTTCATCGGGGTTGGTTTGACGGGTGTAGACCACTTTGGCGCGTGCCTTGTCGATTTTACGGAGAACAAAAATCTGAATTCCCATGGCGTGGTCGTCTGTTCCGGGTTGTCTTGTTTTCCGGAGCTGCTGGGTGAATTGTTCCGCCTGTACTGCAAATTGGATAGTTTCATTCCTTACACGCTTGAACGGTGAAATATAAGAAATGTTTTGCTCCGGCGCTGCCAACGGATATACAAACAGGATTTCATTTCGATCGGATTTCGTCCATGTCTTGCCCTCCCGATTCCGATCACCGATCCATTCCAGAGCCGCTTGCAGTTTCCCACGCACTTCCGGCGAAATGGGATAGCTGCCACTCTCAATTCGTCCATATCGGGTTTGGCACCGCTGTTCCTTAAACATCGTGCGAATGGACGCACCGAATCCGCCCGCCAGTTTTACACTGGGCATGGGATCCTTATCGGCCATAAACGGGATACCAAACGCATCTATCGTATCCATTTTAGTGGATGGTTGCGTATTTAATAAGCACTGGTTCATTTCGGTAACGAATCGCTCACTGATCGCCGGTGTGCCAAATTCGATCAGGCTGGTGGATTCCAGCGCAACAGAAAGATTGCCGAAGTCCTTCCCTGCATCTTCCTTTGGCTTTCCCCGATAAAATAGCAATGTCAAAGCCGCTTGAACATTTTCGCGCCGTTCCAGCATTCGCCATATGACATTCTCCAGATCAGCACGCAAGATGTCCGGGTTCTTATATGCCTCGACTTCTGTAATCAGCATTTGCAGTGGGATGTACTGTGACGCAGTTTTGCGGAGCCGTGCCGGAGTATCATCCATAGAAATCTTATATTTTCCCTGAAACTTCTTGCACCAGTTGTTCTCCGTGCACCAGTTCTTCACTTTTTGAAGCATCACGGCATCCAGCACTTCCGGATGGCCCATAATTCCGGCGATATTTTTTTTGATCGTATCATCCGTAATTCGATACAGCGCGGCAAGATTCATGCATGGAAAGCTGCCCTGATTGGAGCCGTATTTCCGTAGAATGGTACCGAATTTGGCATCGAGCATCGATATCTTTGACACTTTTCCATCCGAGAGAGTGATGCAAATGCAAGGTGCATTCGCACGGATATTGGGGATCGGCTTGTATCTTTGATGCCATTGATAAGGTTCGATGTTCGCCTCTGCCAGCGCCCTAGATAGGGTATACAGCTCGTTAATCATTGGCAATCACTCCTTGCCGGATACTCCAATACTCCCTGATGGATGCACAAATCCGTATCGTACACCGCCTCATATTGGGAACGATACCCCTGCTGAAATACACCCCGCAGCATAGACGGAATGTGGATGTCCGGGAGGCCTGAGCATACCTGTGTTGTATCCCGAAATGGCCCGAAATAGGATGGTGTGAACTCGCTCCACCCCAAAGACAGCGTTGCATAGGATTGGCCGCGCTTTAGTCGGCGGAAGAACATTTCCTGATATGCGTGGCCTGGTGCGGTTGTTTTGCGATCCCATTGCTGTGCCTTTTCAGGGAATTTTGCTTTATCCGGGTTGAGAATTACGTCGGCATAGAGCCGATAGCATACATCGGTCAGCACCGTTGCATAAAGCTGATAGTTATTGCCTTTTTTGAAGGATTCATCCTTGCGCAGGGGCCCACCATAGTTGGTGACATAGGAATGGTATTGCGGGACAGAGCAAAGTTCCACCTTCCGTGGAATAATTAAAACCGCAGGTCCCCAGAGGATGCTCTCAAAAAGGCCCCGAACCGCAGAATAGGTCGGCGCCGGATAGCTGCAGGGCGAGTCGCCGCTGTCCGGCCTGGTCCACATCGCCGTGTTCCCAGCTATCTCCATTTCAACGGGATATGTTTTATGTATCATTGCTCCACGCTCCTTTGCTGCGTGTTGGATGTTTCAATTTCTGCTTTAATCAGAGTATATTGATACTTTCAGAGACTGTCAATTAGGCGTATGCCCAGTGTACAATATTAGCGATGCTACCTTGAAAATTTACCGACAACTCTTCCCTCACTTGTAACTGCATTTTCTCAAAAAGATTCTGTTTTCTCCTCTTGGCACCTTTTCAAATGGATTCCAATCCGTTATAATATACCCATCAACCTAACGAATAACGCGAGGTGCCGCCATGAAACCGAAAGATACGCCGAAGCAATATGTCATCTATTCCCGCAAGTCCAAATTCACCGGCAAGGGCGAAAGCATCGAGAACCAGATCGAGCTTTGCCGCCAGTACATCGCCATGCACTTTGGCGAGGAAGCGGCGGAAAACGTGCTGGTCTACGAGGACGAGGGCTTTTCCGGCGGCAATCTGGAGCGCCCGCAGTTCAAGAAAATGATGAAGGACTCCCAGAAGATCGCCTTTGCCGCCATCGTGGTCTACCGCCTCGACCGTATCAGCCGCAACATCGGCGACTTTGCCAAGCTCATCGAGGATCTGGGCGACCGGCACATCGACTTCATCTCCATCCGCGAGCAGTTCGACACGTCCTCCCCCATGGGCCGCGCCATGATGTACATTGCGTCCGTGTTCTCCCAGCTGGAGCGGGAGACCATCGCCGAGCGCATCCGGGACAACATGCACGAGCTGTCCAAAACCGGGCGCTGGTTGGGCGGCACCACGCCCACCGGTTACGCTTCGGAGAGCGAATCCAAGATAACGGTGGACGGCAAGGAGCGCAAGGCCTACAAGCTGAAGCCCATTCCGGAGGAAATCCAGCTGGTCAAAACGATTTTCTCCGTCTTCATGGAAACCGGCTCCCTTAGCAAGACCGACCAGTACCTGCTGGAGCATCGCTGCGTCACCAAGCGCGGCAAGCAGTTCACCCGCTTTGCCATCAGGGGTATCCTCACAAATCCCGTCTATATGATCGCCGACGAGACGGCGTACCAGTACCTCAAGGAGAACAACGCAGACCTGTTTGCCGAGCAGTCCGAGTTCGACGGCGAGCACGGTATCATGGCCTACAACCGCACCCTGCAGCGCCCCGGCAAGGCCAACCAGATCCGTCCCATGGAGGAATGGATCGTGGCAGTGGGCAAGCATCCGGGCATCATCTCCGGCAGCGACTGGGTGCAGGTACAGGCCATGCTGGATGTCAACAAGTCCAAGAGCTACCGCAGGCCACGCAGCAATGTGGCGCTGCTGTCGGGGCTTCTCCGTTGCGGCGAGTGCGGCGACTATATGCGCCCCAAACTGACCAACCGTACCAATGCCGATGGCGACCTAATTTATACTTATATGTGCTCCACCAAGGAGCGCAGCCACGGCACG
>OGUO01002346.1_pt1 | contig 11533 bp, 9 predicted proteins | sample 1553641 | NCBI WGS metagenome assembly OGUO01 (sample SAMEA2579980, study PRJEB22360) | human gut metagenome | biome: human gut; feature: human-associated habitat; material: faeces | place: Denmark | collected 2008/2010 | reverse complement strand
CGGACCGCCCATGGTGCAGCCTGGTTTGTAAAGAAACAGGTGTGGGCAATAATGGATTTGTAATTGTACGCGGCAAACAACCAAAAGCAAAAGGAAGGAAAAATGATCTTCTTATTCTTGTCCAGGAAGAGCCTGACAGCAATGAGATTATATATGTAAACCAGCTCTGTGTGGATGGCATAAGACATAAGGAAAATGAATGGTACGGAATTGCAGATTGAAAATTGGATGCTGGATCAGCGGTCATAGAGAAACCGCAGAAAGGATTATTACGATGAAGTTAGGATATTTGGAATTTGTTGAGGTATTAAGTAAACAGCTTTTGAATGCTTTGAACTTACAGGAACAGCAAATATTTTTTAAAAAGAAAGCCATAGATAATAAGGACCGCTTGTTTGTGGAGACATTTGAAAATTTAAGTGGAAAGCAACTGTGCGGTATTGATGTGAAAGATTTATATGAGCGTTTTATGGAAGGAAGTTCAATGGAATCAATTTTTTATTCTGTACAGGAGGAAATTGAGAAACTAAAAACGGTTGGCATGTTAGAGGGCAAGATGACTCCTGACAGTTATCAAAAAATCAAAAAATACCTTTTTGTAAAACCTCTTAACAAGAAAGAGCATTCGCTTGAGATGGAAGATGCAGTGCATGAGGATGTTGGCGATATCGCTTGTGTCCTGTATATGATGCGTAGTAACACGAACGAGTATTTTACAGGCATAAAGATAAAAAATAAGCATTTGGAACAATGGGAAATGACAAAAGAGGCTGTTATGGAAGAGGCACTTAAAAATACCTGCCAGATGGCACCCCCTCTCATTTGTACTAATGATGAGAACAAGTGGAGAGGATCCTTTATGGAGAATGGAGCATCCTGCTTATCGAAAAGTGACAGAGTTAGGGGAATTCAGCTTTCTACAAATGCTGAAGAATATGGAGCTGTTTCTGTATTTTATCCTGGCGTTCTTCAAAGACTGGCACAGCTTATGGCAAGTGATTTGTATATTGTATTTACAAGCAGGAACGAAGGGGTAATTTACAGTGTAAATGAGAGTAATTTAGAAAATATTAAGGCTGAACTCAATGAAATGGTAATCGAGTATGGAAATGGTATGGTGTATGAAGACGATTTATTGTCAGAAGAACTCTACTACTATAGCAGAATCGAAGATAAGATTTCTGTATATATGGAAAAAGTAAAGGTTAACTTTACTACGGTTAATTTAGCGGAAGAGCACTGATTATTGGAAAAGCAGGTAGGGCTGCACAATAGTTAAGTAAGCATTATGTGTATGAATCCTAATGAAAGGAAATGAAAATACTATGAGTGAAATTTTAAGTTATGAGAAGTTTATTGAAAACTTAAGAGGGTATCTGTTAGATGCTTTAAATCTGCAAGAAAAACAGATTTACTTTGAAGCAAAAGATGAAGAGGGAATGACTCCGAATGGAGACCGTTTATTTGTGGAATGTCGTGTAAGTTCAGAAGGGAAAGAAGTATGTGGAATTCATACAGAAGAATTATATGAGGATTATCTGGATGGTGTTTCGATAGATAAAATTGGAGATACTGTTACAGAAGAAATTAAAAAACTAAGTAAAGCAGGATTCTTCGAAAAAACAAAGAATGTAAATAATTATTCAAAAGTGAAGGAGGATCTTTTTATCCGTCTTTTGAATAAGAAAAAACATGAAAAGGCATTGGAAAATGCGGTGTATAAAGAGGTGGACGGCATAGCCTGTGTTCTGTATATGAAAGTGGGTCAGTGTAATGGCCGTATTTCGAGCATGAAAATCCGCAAAGATAGCCTGGTAGAATGGGGGCTGGATGAGAATGAGGTCTATGAAAATGCACTCTTAAATACCTATCTTCTTACACCACCAAGGATTTATCAGTGGGAACGTTTAGTTTTAAATCCTGATTATGATGGAGAGGACTTTATGGCCTATGGCTACGATAATTATGGAATGAGGTTGTGTGGCGAACGCGTAGGCTATTGTTTATCAACGGATAAGCGTACAAATGGAGCTGTGGCTGTTTTCTTGCCTGGAGTGGCACAAAAACTTTCAGAAATTTTGGATGATGATTTTTATATTGTATTTACAAGCATTCACGAAGCGATGATTCATCCGAAGAGCAAGTGTTATCCAGAAGGCTTGGAAAGAATCCTGAAAGAGACAATTGAAGATGCTACCCCAGACGAAGATTTTCTGGCAGATGAATACCTCGAAGGCCACATTAAAAACAATGACAGAATTCTTCTCGATATTAACGATGGAAAGCCAGTTGTTAAGAAAGCAGAAAAGAAGAAAAAGTAGAAAAATACAACAAACACACTCTAGATAATCTGCAATAGAAATTTTGTAAAATAATTTTTAATAATTATGTGTTTTTTGTAGAAAAATTTCCCGTTTTCTTGTATAATAACGGTAACTTGACAGATATAAATACGGAGGATATAACAATGGCTAACGTAAAAGAATTATTAAAAGCAGAAGAGAATGGAAGTTTAAGCTTTGGAGATTATAGTCTCACACAAAAGACAAAGCTTGATGATTTTTCATTTGAGGGCGATACATATAAAGTAAAAACATTTCAGGAGATTACCCGCTTAGAGAAAAATGGCGGTGTTGTATATGAATCTGTACCAGGTTCTGCTGTACATGGTTACAAAGAAACAGAACGCCAGATTGTGTTTGAGACAGAGGCAGCGGATGACTTACAGATTACTCTTGAAGTAGAACCTGAAAAGGAATACAAAGTATATGTTAACGATACTAATATTGGCAAGCTCAAATCCAGTCTCAGCGGAAAAATCAGTTTCAGCATCGAATTAGATGCAGGAGAAACAGCAAAAGTCCAAATAGTAAAATAGATGGTGGACGAATTTTATTCGTTGGGATGACAGACGAACCCTTGCAATGAAATAATCCATTTCTGTGACTTTAGTTGCGGCCTGTTGAATGCTTGCTTTCGCACTCGCATCCAACACTTGCTCCGAGGCCACAGAAATGGATTATTCCATTGTAAGGGTTCTGTCTTTGGCTGTCCGGGGTGAATTAAATTCGTGGAGAGAGGATTTGGGGGCGAAAGCTTTTGACTTCTGTTTATTAAAATTGGAAAGGAATTATCTATGGCAAAATCAAAGGCAAAGACCGTATTTTTTTGCAAAGAATGTGGTTACGAAACACCCAAATGGATGGGACAGTGTCCCGGTTGTCACCAGTGGAATACGATGACAGAGGAGAAGGTAAGTCCGATGTCTAAAGGGACTGGAAAGAGAGGAGATAATCTGCCTCGTCAGGAGCTTACAGGATTATTTGAAGTATCTATGGAAGAGGAAGATCGGTCAAGCTCCGGAATTCCAGAACTTGACCGGGTTCTTGGTGGGGGAATTGTAAAGGGGTCGCTTACGTTAGTAGGTGGTGATCCGGGAATTGGAAAGTCTACTCTACTCCTGCAGATTTGCCGTTATCAGGCAAACAGTGGGAAAAAGGTTGTTTATGTTTCAGGAGAGGAATCTTTAAAACAAATTAAGATGCGTGCACAGAGGCTTGGCGGATTTAAGCAAAATGTTTTTCTTCTTTGCGAGACAGATATTAATGCGGCGGCAGAAGCGGTAAGAGAAGCAAAACCGGATATGATTGGTGGATGCCGGTGTTGCAGCGGCACAAGTTGCTGCAGCTGCGAAAGAATCGCAAGAAATTCAGGGATCACAAGAAAATAACACTGATGATTCTGCAGAAGAAATTACTTCTGCAGCGGGAAGTGTCAGTCAGGTGCGAGAGGTTACTTCTGTGCTGATGCAGCTTGCAAAAGTAGAAGGAATCGCTGTATTTTTAGTTGGTCATGTTACAAAAGAAGGTGTCGTTGCCGGACCAAAAACATTGGAGCATATGGTGGACACCGTTCTTTATTTCGAGGGGGACCAGACGGCAATTTACCGAATCCTTCGAGGCGTAAAGAATCGTTTTGGCTCGACGAATGAGATTGGTGTATTTGAGATGAAAGAGCAGGGACTCGTCGAAGTGGAGAATCCATCCAAAGTAATGCTTGATGGCAGACCGACGGATGCGTCAGGTTCCGTGGTTGTCTGTTCAATGGAGGGAACTAGACCACTGTTAATCGAGATTCAGGCATTAGTCTCTCCGACAAGTTTTAATATGCCAAGACGTACTACGGTTGGAATTGATTTTAACAGAGTAAATCTCTTACTGGCAGTTCTTGAGAAAAAGGCAGGAATGCAGCTTGGAGGCTGCGATGCCTATGTCAATCTTGCCGGAGGAATGAAACTTGGAGAACCGGCAATTGATCTTGGAATCATCTGTGCAGTTGTATCAAGTTATCGCAATCTTCCTGTTCATGAGGGAACATTGATTTTTGGTGAGGTAGGTCTTACTGGAGAAGTTCGTGGTGTCAGTCATGTAGAGCAGAGACTTGCCGAAGCGATTAAGATGGGATTTACCAGATGTATTATGCCAAAAACGAATGCCGAAGTACTTGGAGATAACATTTGTCAGAAGATTCAGGTAATTGGTGTATCTAATGTGAGAGAAGTCATTCAGGTGTTATGATTTTTTGCAATATTTATGAAAAAAGATAGAATCATTGAAAAGGTATTTCGTATATTTTAAGAGTGAGTTAAAAAAATAAAAAGTAATTTCCCGCAAATTGGAAAATATATCTTGTAAAAAGTATTTTTTTAATGTACGAGAATGCTCACGCAAATTAAGATAAAAGTTTTCTATGTAATGCAAAAAAATACAGGGAAGAATTGTAAACGTACGGAGAAACTTTATATTTTTAACTAAAAAGCCTACAATACGATAGGATTTAATCATTGCTTGTATTTTATCAGTATGCTATAATCTCCATATGCATATCTGTTTTAGAAGATGCAGTATAGAAAACGGAGGAATAGAAATGTTTAGTTTTGATTATGTGAAGGATTTTGATCCAGAAGTTGCAAAAGCAATGGAGGACGAGCTTGGAAGACAGAGAAATAATCTGGAGCTGATTGCCTCAGAAAATTTAGTATCCGAAGCAGTAATGGCAGCAATGGGAAGCCACCTTACAAATAAATACGCAGAAGGATATCCAGGAAAACGTTATTATGGTGGATGTCAGTATGTAGACGTTGTAGAGAATCTGGCAATCGAAAGAGCAAAAGAATTATTTGGCTGTGAATATGTTAATATTCAGCCTCATTCCGGCGCACAGGCAAACATGGCAGTATTTTTCGCAGTAATGAATCTGGGAGATACTTACATGGGAATGAACCTTGACCATGGCGGACATTTAACACACGGAAGTCCTGTAAATATGTCTGGTAAGAATTATCACTGCGTACCTTATGGTGTAAATGACGAAGGTGTTATCGACTATGATAAAGTAAGAGAAATCGCTTTAGAATGTCATCCAAAGATGATTATTGCCGGTGCAAGTGCATACGCAAGAAAGATTGACTTCAAGAGAATGCGTGAGATCGCAGATGAAGTTGGAGCAGTATTAATGGTAGATATGGCTCATATCGCAGGTTTAGTAGCTGCAGGTCTTCATGAGAGCCCAATCCCATACGCACACGTTACAACAACAACAACTCATAAGACACTTCGTGGACCAAGAGGTGGTATGATTTTATCAAGCGATGAAGTGAATAAGAAATATAACTTCAACAAAGCTATCTTCCCAGGAATCCAGGGTGGTCCTTTAATGCATGTAATCGCAGCGAAAGCTGTATGTTTAAAAGAAGCATTAACACCAGAATTTAAAGAATACCAGAAACAGATTGTAAAGAATGCTTCTGTATTAGCAGATGCATTAATCGAAAGAGGATTTGATATTGTATCTGGCGGAACAGATAACCATCTGATGCTTGTAGACCTTCGTAAGATGGGACTTACAGGAAAAGACATGGAAAAATTATTAGATTCCGTACATATCACATGTAACAAGAATACAGTACCTAATGACCCACAGTCTCCATTCGTAACAAGTGGTCTTCGTCTTGGAACACCTGCTGTTACATCTAGAGGATTAAAAGAAGACGATATGGTACAGATTGCAGAGGCAATTAAGCTTACGATCATCGACCATAAACTGGAAGAGGCAGAAGCAATCGTTAAGTCTCTTACAGAAAAATATCCAATCTATCAGGGGGATAAATTCTAATTGCCGCAGGCAAGGTAGACGTTCCCAAAGAAAGAAAAGACCCTATATCAGTGACTCTATCACTGATATAGGGTCTTTTCTTTCTTTGAGAGCTGACTTTGGATGTTGGAACAAAGTTAGAATTTATTCTATGCCTTCAGTATTCTTCATATGATTTTGATTCCAAAATACGCATTTGGCGAGGATGTGCATATTAAGTAAATGTATCTTCTGATGCAGTGGCATACAGATGAAAAGTACAGATAGCCCCTAATCATTATGCTATGTGTCATAAATGATTGAAAATAAGTGGAAATTGTTAAAGAAAAACATTTTATATAGAAAATTGATCCTATATATGCTATCATAAATATGCTTGTAAAAAACAAGAATTAATGAAAGTATTAAATAAAGTTATGAATAAATATTTATAATTCGAAGGGGTAATCAAAATGGAAGCATGGAATATAAGTTATATATATACCGTTATTTTTATGATGCTGATTAATAATATTCTGGTATATGTGCTTAGCAGGACACCGGGATTTGGCAAATCAGAAAGGTGGATTCTGCAATTGCTGATTGCCGTCTGTGTCTGTGATTTATCGGATGTGTTTGGAATACTATTTAAGCAGACTGCAGGGAGGAATGTCCTGTTTATATTAGATGCGGCTTTTATCTTTTCTGTAGCCTCTATATCGTTGTTTTTCCTTTGCTATAGCGAAAATATATATGGCTCGGATATGTTTAAAAAGCGTATACCTTTGATTACGATACATATACCAATTGATGTACTTTGTATAATAATAGTGGCATCTTATCGGACAGAATGGATTTATAAGTATCCACAGATTTTGATGATAGCTAATATTTATAATGCATATTCTATTTTGCTTAGTTTGTGGAGAATTCATAAAGAAAAAAATGCAGAAAAAAGGAAGGTTTTATGGCAGGCAGTTTTTTACATTGTTCCATTTTTTATTGGGATTTTCCTGCAGTGTTTCTTTAATACAATGCCGTGGGCCAATACTTCTCTTACAATAACGATTTTGCTGATTTTTGTTAATAATCAGCAGCGTCTGTTGCAAAAAAAGACACAGGATGCAGAGGCAGCGGTACGGGCAAAATCGGAGTTTTTATCCCATATGTCTCACGATATACGAACTCCAATTAACGGCATGATGGGAATGCTTGATATTGCACAGGCACATCTTAATAATCCGGAAAAAATGGATTTATGCCTTTCAAAGATGCGTGGGGCAGCCGATCAGCTTTTGTCTCTGATTAATGATGTTCTTGACATGTCAAAAATTGAGACGGGAAGTATTCAGCTTGTGGAAGAGCCGTTTGATATGATAAGACTTTTGAATGGTACGCTGGCAGTTCAGGAGATTATTGCTTCCGAAAAGAGTCTTACGATCGAGCAGGATATAGAAGGAGCGATAGAGCATCCATGCGTCTGTGGCAGTCCGAACTATGTTCGTTCTATTTTAGTAAATATTATAAGTAATGCGATTAAGTATACAAATCCGGGGGGAGATATTTTTGTTTCGGCAAGAGAGTTATCCTGTGATGGAGAATATGTAAAGTTTGAATTTATTGTTTCGGATACAGGAATTGGAATGAGTGAGGAATTCGCAGAACATATTTTTGAGCCATTTACACAGGAACATGCGGAGAATCGCTCTAGTTATCAGGGGACAGGGCTTGGTATGTCTATTGTTAAGAATCTTATTAATAAGATGAAAGGAACCATTACCCTTGAGACAAAGCAGGGAGAGGGAAGTACTTTTACGATCACACTTCCTGTAAAGCTTGATACGGTCTGTTTCGAAGAAACAGAGACAGAAGAGGAAGAAACTTCTATAGAGGGAATGAAGATACTGCTTGTAGAAGATAATGACTTAAATCTTGAAGTGGCACAGTATATTCTTGAAGATGCAGGAGCAGAAATTATAGTTGCCAGGAACGGTTTAGAGTCGGTAGAACTTTTTGAGCAGTCAGAAAGTGATAGTTTTGATGTGATTTTGATGGATGTTATGATGCCGGTTATGGATGGACTTACAGCAACGAAGAGGATTCGAAAGCTGAAAAGAAAGGATGCCAGAACGGTTCCAGTCATTGCTATGACTGCCAATGTATTTAACGAGGATATTATTGCTGCCAAGGAGGCTGGAATGAATGAACACATTGCAAAGCCATTAGACTTTGACAAGCTGATACATACCCTCGCAAAATATTTTTTAAAAATGGATAAAAAATTAATATCCTAATTCTTCTCCTACCATGATAACATGAATTCTATCAGGATAACGTGACATTCTTGTTGTAACGAAAAGGTCACAGATTGAGGATGCAGACATACATTCTCCGCAGATGCCTGTCTTGCTGCATGGATTAGTAAGTCCAAGACGTACACAGTTTGGCGGGCAGGCATCCTGACGGATTCGTTTGTAAGCGGCATCTACAGAAGGAACTAACTTATTCATACCAGTAATAATTACCACATGCTTTGGACCGTAGCAAAGTGCACTGACACGGTTTCCGTTCCCATCAATGTTGACAAGCTGTCCGTCGATGGTAAATGCATTCGTACTCATAAGATAATAATCAGACAGAATTGCCTTTGCGTGAATCTGTCTTTTTTCATCTTCTGTTTTTGCAATACTGCGGTCAATAAAGGTGTAATCTTCAGAATGGTTCTTTATGTAATCGAGCAGACCCACTTCTCCTAAAGTAGCTGAGCCTCCACTTGCAATGACAGAACCCTTTTCAATAATGGATAAAGCTTTTGTTAAAGCTTCCTCTTTTGTAGAACAGTAATAAGCATTAAAGTGTCTGCGCTCCATCTGTTTGATTACATGCTCGGCCTGAATAGCCCATGCTTCCTGCTTTGGTGTCATAGTAAGTAATCCTCCTTTTTGTATACGTTTTTGAGTATATTGTGAGATTATTTGTAGTAATTTTCAGCGATGCAGATTAGATTAAATGTAGATTATCAGTAAAAATACTTGCTGTATAACTGAAAATTACTATAGTTATTGAAAATAGTATATCATTTTTTTGAAAATGAGAAAAGAGAAGAATTTCCGCCAGAGTATTTTTCAAACACGCTCTAAGGTTCACAGAATAAAAAAATTATGTTATAGTAGTTTGCGTTACATAAATACATCCAGAAAGAAGGGAATTCAATGAAAAAGTTAATTATAGCGGAGAAACCGTCTGTGGCAAAAAACATTGCGGATGCCACCGCTTCTTCCCGGCGGAATGGATATTTTGAAGGGCAGAATTATATAATTACTTGGGCATTTGGCCATCTTTTGCAGCTCTATGATGCAAGAGATTATGACCCGGAGATGCGAAGCTGGAAGATTGAGAAGTTTCCCTATATTCCGGAAAAGTTTTTATATAAGATAAAGTCTGATGGAAAGAATAAAGATAAACCGGATAGTGGTGTTGTCCAGCAGATGGATATTATAAAAAGCCTGATGGAAAGATCGGATGTAGAGGGAATTATTTCTGCAACGGATGATGACAGAGAAGGGCAGATCATCGCAGATGAAATTATTAATTACATTTCCCCACAAAAGCCGGTAGAACGAATCTTATTAAATGAGTGGACAGCAGAGGAAGTAAACAGAGGGTTACAGAATTTAAAGCCAAATGAAGAAATGAAATCATTGCAGGACGCAGGTTTTGGCAGGCAGATTGCAGACTGGCTTATTGGAATCAACCTTACTTCAGTTGCTACCTTGAAATACCGTAACCAGAAAAATATCCGTCTGTTGAATGTTGGAAGAGTGCTGATGCCGACACTTAAGATAATCTATGACAGGGATAAAGAAATTGCGGACTTTAAAGTGACAAAATATTATAAATTAAAGGGCATTTTTCAGACGGAAGACAAAAAGAAGTTCGACAGTATTTATTATATAAAAGCTGGGGAAAAGTTCGATAATCCCGAAGAATTAAAAGAGATTCAGGAAAAGATTAAAGATAAAAATGGTGAAGTTGTTTCCAAAAAGATAACAAATAAGAAAGAGTACCCTCCCTATCTTTTTAATCTGTCAGGTCTTCAGGGCTATATAACTTCAAAATATAAAGGGTGGACTTCTGACAGGGTATTAAAGACGGCACAGCAATTGTATGAGAAAAAGTTTATTACTTATCCAAGAACGGCGAGTGTTGTCCTTGACGAAAGCCTCAAGGAAAAAACAGCTAAGGTTCTGAATATCCATAAAAAAAGCTGCCCTTATGAAGAGATGATACAGTTTAAAAGTACAAAGCGTATTTTTGACAGTAAAAAAGTAGAAAGTCACTCAGCGATTATTCCAACCTACATGCAGCCAGGAAGCTTAAATGAGTCAGAACGAATTGTATATGAAGCTGTGAAAAACAGATTTTTAGCACAATTTATGCCAATCGCAGTTGCAGAAGATACAGTACTTCACATAAAAATGCAGAATACAGATATTCCGGGAGAGTTTGTCGCAAAAGGAAAGGTACAGCTTGAAGCAGGCTGGAAATTAATCGAAGGTATTGATGCCAAAGAAACAATTCTTCCAGCAGTGAAAAAGGGAGATGTTCTGCCTCTTATAAAGTCAGAAATTAACGAAATAGAGCGAAAACCACCAAAACCACATACGGAAAAGACACTTCTTAAAGTTATGGAAACCTGCGGGAAGAAATATGAGGAAAAAGAAGAAGAACAGATGATGATGGCCATTTTGAGTGGATTTAGTATCGGTACACCGGCAACCCGTGCGGAAACCATTAAAAAGTTAAAAGATGCGGGATATATTAAGGCAAAGGGCAAGAGCTTAAGCTGTACAGATTTAGGAAAAATACTTGTAGAAACATTTCCGGCAAGAGAACTTTTTGATCTGGAATATACAGGCCGTCTGGAAAAAACATTGTCAGATATTGAGCGAAAGAAATTTACAAAAGACGATTTTCTCGCAATGATAGAGCAGTTTGTCATTGAATCTGTTGACAAAATAAAGAATGATAAAGTATTCGGCGGGCCTGTTACATTAGAACCTTTGCACACGGAACCTGCCGGTATCTGTCCGGAATGTGGGGCTCCAGTTGTAGAGACAGCAAGGGCATTTGGCTGTTCAGGATGGAAAAAAGGCTGCAAGTTTGCCATCTGGAAAGATGACCGTTTTATTACCTCTCTTGGAAAAAAAGTATCTTACGAGATGGTAAAGATTTTGCTAGAGCATGGAAAGGTAGGCTTCAGAGGCTGCGTAAGTAAACGTGGCAATAAGTTCTCAGCTTATTTTTACTATGAAAAAGATGAAAAGACTGGAAGGTATAACTGGAGGCTTGAATTTATAGATACAAATCCTCCACAGGCTTGAATTTATCCTCTTACATC
>OGUO01002341.1_pt1 | contig 11550 bp, 11 predicted proteins | sample 1553641 | NCBI WGS metagenome assembly OGUO01 (sample SAMEA2579980, study PRJEB22360) | human gut metagenome | biome: human gut; feature: human-associated habitat; material: faeces | place: Denmark | collected 2008/2010 | reverse complement strand
TGGCACCAGAACCTTTCACCGCTTTTCAGATGACAGGATTTCCAGGGTGATTGGCCTGGAGTATAATCAGCAGCTTGTGGAAAGAGCCAACAGTCAGTACGGAAATACTAAATTTTCTTTTTATCAGATGGATGTGGATCGGGATTCGTTTTCAGCGGACCTTCAGAAGCTCTGCGCAGAGTACGGCTCCGCCTGCCGCGCCGCGGACAGTGTTATGGGACAGGCCTACAAACTTCCAGTCGTATACGGTATCCTCACGGAGTCTTCCGATGGATACGCCCATACCTCTCTCATAATCCACATCCAAAGTAACCTGGGGACGGTTATCCTCTGTCATATACCGGATAAACTGCTTCGGCGCGCTGGGAAGCTCAAGCTCCTGCGGTGCGCCCCGGAAACTCTCCAGCTTCTCGATAAGCTGCTCCTTCGTCGGCTTCTTGCGGAACTTCACAAATACAGCTGCGGTGTGGCCGTTCAGAACCGGAACACGGATGCACTGGCAGGTGATCACCGGCTCCTTAGCCAGCTTTATCTCGCCATCCTCGCAGGTGCCAAGCACACGAAGGGGCTCCTTCTCACTCTTCTCCTCTTCGCCGCCGATGTAGGGAATGACGTTGTCGATCATTTCGGGCCACTCACGGAAGGTCTTGCCCGCGCCGGAGATCGCCTGATAGGTCGTGGCGATGACTTCTGTAATGCCGTATTTCAGAAGCGGGGTGAGCATACCGACATAGCTTTGAATGGAGCAGTTCGGTTTGACGGCGATGAAGCCGTGCTTGGTGCCGAGACGGCGGCGCTGCGCCTCAATAACGGCGAGATGCGCGTCGTTGATCTCGGGGATGACCATGGGAACATCGTCGGTCCAGCGGTTGGCGGAGTTGTTGGAGACGACCGGTGTCTCCGCCTTGGCATACCGCTCTTCCAGCGCCTTGATCTCGTCCTTCTTCATGTTGACCGCACAGAAGACGAAGTCGACCGCCTTTGTGATCGTGTCAAAATCCGCGTCCGCGTCGTACACGTGCATGGATTTGTAGACCTCCGGCAGCGGTTCTGCCATTTTCCATCTGCCGTCCACCGCCTCCGCGTATGTTTTGCCCGCCGAGGAGGCGCTTGCCGCAAGCACGGTGACCTCGAAATAGGGGTGATGTTCAAGCAGGGTCAGAAAACGCTGACCGACCATGCCCGTTGCGCCGATGACGCCGACCTTCAGTTTATCTTGTTTCATGGCTGTACCTCTGCGAAAAATTTTTTATAAATGATATTGCATTATAGCATTATATCGGCACAAAGTCAATAAAATACCCGGAATTCCGGAATAAACTGCGCCATGAAGCGAATACTGCATGGGAAGGCAGGTGATTCCGATGAAAAAACGGGAAGTTTTGACGGTTTATGCAATCGGTTCGATCGGTTATCGCATGATCGAGGTGCTGTGGCGCGGCAGAACGCACTGGACAATGGGCATCTGCGGCGGCGTATGCTTTCTGTTCATATATGTGTCTGAGCTGGTGCACCGCCGCCGGCGGCTCGCCGTGCGGGCGCTGATCTCGACGGTATGGGTGACGGCTGTTGAGTTTTTCTCCGGATTGCTCATCAACCGCGTGTTCCGCCTCGGTGTATGGGACTATTCCGGCATGCGGTTCAACCTTTGCGGGCAGATCTCGCTCATCTACAGTATTCTCTGGTATTTCCTATGCATACCCGCGCATCTTCTGTGCAGAATAATAAGGCGCCGTGTTTTCGGCGCATTGCCGACGGCAAAGCGGCACTTTACGAAAATTTTTGAAAGGCAGCCGAACATTCGGTAGAAAACGATCATGAACAACCAGAATCAGAATCAGCAGAACCAGAACCAGCAGAATCAGAACAGAAATCAGCAGAATCAGCAGAATCAGCAGAATCAGAATCGGAATCAGCAGAACAAGAATCAGAACCAGCAGAACCAGCAGAATCAGCAGAGACAGAACCACGAAGATTTCTGAAAAGCGGAAAAATTTTTCCCGGCAGAGAGGCAACTCTCTGCCACTTTTTTATTGCTAAATCCGACAGACTATAGTATAATAGATATACTTTAGTTTTGAAAGGACGGTCGCATGACCGGGTCTGTGAAATTGATATTCCAACCGACGGCATATAATGCGCAGAAAAAAGCGCTTTTTGATACCTATTACAGCAAATTGAATGACATGCAGCGCGAGGCGGTCTGCACGGTGAAAGGTCCGCTGCTGGTCCTCGCGGGGGCGGGGAGCGGCAAGACGACCGTGCTCGTGCAGCGCATCGTACATATTCTGCGCTACGGGCTTGCCTGCGAACCGGTAACCGAGCCGCAAGAGGTGCCGGACGATTTTGCCGACGCCTGTCGTGCGGCGCAGGCGGGCAGCCGAGAGGAGCTCGGCGAGTACCTGGAATGCTTTGCCGAGAGCGTATGCCCGCCGTGGGCTGTGCTGGCGATTACCTTTACCAACAAGGCGGCGCGCGAGATCAAAGAGCGCCTTGCCAAGGCGTTGGATGATCCGACGGCGGCGGATGCGGTTTGGGCGGGCACATTCCACTCAGTCTGCATGCGTATTCTGCGCAGCCATATCGGTCTGCTCGGCTACAAGCCCGGCTTTTCCATCTATGACACGGACGATCAGAAAAAGGCGATCGCCCGCTGCATGAAGGATATGAACCTCGACGACAAGAAATTCCCGCCGAAGAGCATGCTCAACATGATCGGCAGAGCCAAGGATCGGCTGATGACGCCGAAGGACATGCAGGAGGAGAACACGGCGGACTATCTCTGGTCGGTCGCAGCCAAGGTTTACGCACGGTATCAGGAGGAGCTGGTGCAGGCAAACGCGCTGGACTTCGACGACATCATCATGCTCACCGTACGCCTGTTTGAGGAGAATCCCGATATTCTCGAATATTATCAGCACAAGTTCAAGCACGTCTGCGTGGACGAATATCAGGACACCAACTACGCGCAGTTCCGCCTGACCGAGATGCTGGCGGGGCATTGGCGCAACATTATGGTCGTCGGTGACGACGATCAGAGCATCTACAAGTTCCGCGGTGCGACAATCGAGAACATCCTCAATTTCGACCGCACCTATCCGGATGCCAAAGTCATCAAGCTGGAACAGAATTACCGCTCAACAAAGAACATTCTTGATGCGGCAAACGCGGTGATCGGACACAATTTTGGGCGCAAGGGTAAGACGCTTTGGACAGCGGGCGACACCGGCAGCAAGATCACGGTGACGGTGGCAAACAATGCAAACGATGAGGCGCGGCTGATCGTCAACAAGGTGATGGAGCTTGCCCGCACGGGGCGGCATTACGGAGATTTTGCCATTCTCTATCGCATGAATGCGCAGGCGCAGACACTGGAGACTGCGTTTGCCAAGAGCGGATTGCCGTACCGCGTGCTCGGCGGCATGCGCTTCTATGACCGCAAGGAAGTCAAGGATGTGCTTGCCTATCTGTTTCTGATCTCGAACCACGATGATAACCAGCGGCTGCTGCGCGTGGTCAATGAGCCGAAGCGCAAGATCGGCGCGGCGACGCTCGAGGCGGTTGTTGAGATTGCAAAGGAGCAGGGCTGCTCCGCCTATGCGGTCATGCAGAATGCGGCGCAGTACACCGCGCTTGCCAAATCGGCAGGGAAACTGCTGGCGTTCTGCGATCTGATTGAAGAGCTGACCGCGATTGCGGCGACGACCGAGCTCTCCAAGTTTGTCGAGCGTGTGCTGCTTGCTACGGGCTATCGGCAGATGCTGGAGAGCGAGGGCGCGGAGGCTGAGGATCGCCTGAACAACGTGGAGCAGCTGGTTTCCGTTGCGGCAGATTATGAGTCCCGCGCGGAAGAGGCGACGCTGGTCGGCTTTCTCGAAGAAATCTCTCTTGTCGCCGATGTTGATAAATATGATGCCGATGCGGATGCGGTCGTCATGATGACGATCCACTCGGCAAAGGGGCTTGAGTTCCCGGTGGTGTTCCTGCCGGGCATGGAGGACGGGATCTTCCCGGGGATGCAGTCCATCACGGACGCATCCGAAATGGAGGAAGAACGCCGCCTTGCCTATGTGGCGATCACCCGTGCAAAGCAAGAACTGTACATCTTCCGCGCACGGGAACGCATCACATACGGAAAGACGCAGTACAACCCGCCGTCGCAGTTCTTGAAGGAAATTCCGGAGGCGCTCTGCGTGACGGTCGGCGACCGCAAGCCGGGCGCGGCGCCTGCGCCGCGCGCCGCGCATAAGCCGACCTTCGGCGGGGACAGCTATGCAACGAAGTACGGCGGTATCCCGAAGAAGGCTGCCGCGCCGACGGCGATTCTCTGCGCGGGCGACCGCGTGCGCCATCCGATGTTCGGCGAGGGGCTGATTCTTTCGGCAAACAAGATGGGCGCGGATACGCTCTATGAGGTCGCATTTGACACGGTCGGCACCAAAAAACTGATGGCGACCTTTGCCAAACTGACGAAAATCTGAAACGACGCTTTGCAATCAACGATAGCTACATATAGGGGGGCGAGCCGATGAAAACGCCGAAGACCGCGTTTGTATGCTCGGAATGTGAATACCGTTCGCTCAAATGGATGGGGCGCTGTCCCTCCTGCGGGGCGTGGAACACGCTTGAAGAGACACTGATCGAACCGGAGGCGGCGCCCGTCAAGGTGACGGCGACAGCCGTCGGCGGGTCCAATAAGCCGGTTTTGCTGGACGCCTATGATATGCCGGATTATATGCGGTTTGAGACCGGATACCGTGAGCTCGATCGCGTGCTCGGCGGCGGTCTGGTCTACGGCTCGGTCGTATTGCTCAGCGGCGAGCCGGGCATCGGCAAATCGACTTTGCTGATGCAGATCTCCGGCGTGCTCGGGCAGAACAAAAAGGTGCTGTATGTATCCGGCGAGGAATCCTGCGGGCAGCTCAAACTGCGCGCAGGGCGGCTCGGCGTGCACTCGGACAAGCTCTATCTGCTGACCGAGACCAACATGGATGCGATTCTTGCCCGCTGTGACGAGCTGAAGCCGGATGTGCTGATCGTGGACTCGATCCAGACTGTCAGCACCGACCGATATACCAGCGCGCCCGGCAGCATCACACAGGTGCGGGAATGCGCGCTTGCCTGCATCACCAAGGCGAAAAACGAGGGGCTGTCCGTGATCCTTGTCGGGCATGTTAACAAGGAGGGCGGCATCTCCGGACCGAAGATGCTGGAGCACATGGTGGACGCCGTGTTTTGCTTTGAGGGCGAACGCAGGCAGTCCTACCGCATTATCCGCGCCATCAAGAACCGTTTCGGCTCGACGAACGAGATCGGCGTCTTTGAGATGACCGACACCGGGCTTGTACAGGTGGACAATCCGTCCGAGACGCTGATGTCGGAGCGCCCGCGCGGGGTTTCCGGCGCATGCGCGGTCTGCGTCATGGAGGGAACGCGCCCGCTGATTGCCGAGGTACAGGCGCTTGTCACACAGACCGCGTTTGCCGTGCCGCGCCGCACCGCAAACGGCATTGATTACAACCGCATGTGCCTGATCATTGCGGTGCTGGAAAAACGGCTCGGGTTGAAATTCTATCAGAACGACGTTTATCTGAATGTCACCGGTGGTCTGCGGTTAGACGAGCCGTCCGCCGACCTCGGCATTGCGCTTGCGCTGATCTCGGGCATCACCGATTGCGTTCTGCCGGACGACCTGATCGCCGTCGGCGAGATCGGGCTTGCCGGTGAGTGCCGTGCGGTCTCGCATTTTGACTACCGTGTCAAGGAGGCGGCACGCCTCGGCTTCGGCACGATCCTCTGCCCGCAGAAGAACGAGAAAAAGCTGACCGCAAAGACCACCGCAAAGCTTTTCGGCGTTTCCACGCTGTACGATACATTGAAGCTGCTGAACAAACAGACAAAGGAGTAAAACATGCTATCATCGGATTTTGCACATGTGACGGTGGTTTTGCCGTCGCTCAATCCGGACGAGAAATTGCAGAAAACGGTTGCATCGCTGCTTGCCGCAGGGTTTACCGACCTTGTGCTGGTCAATGACGGCAGCCGTGAAGATACGCTTCGATTCTTTCCGAAGGAAGACGAACATATTACGGTGCTGCGGCACGAGGTCAACCGCGGTAAGGGCGCCGCGCTGAAGACCGCTTTCCGCTATGTGCTGGAGCATCGTCCGGATTCGCCCGGCGTTGTCACCGCAGACGGCGACGGGCAGCATCGCGCCGAGGATGTGCGGCGCTGCGCCGAGGCAATGATCGTAGACGGGGACGCCCGGAAGATCGTTTTCGGCTGCCGGGACTTTTCGCTGCCGCATGTGCCGCGCCGCAGCCGCATGGGCAACCGCATCACCTCCTTAGTCTTTCGCATTTTCTGCGGGCTGCGGCTGTCGGATACACAGACGGGGCTGCGCGCCATTCCGCGGGATCTGCTTCCGCTGATGCTGACTGTGCCGGGTGACCGCTTTGAGTATGAGACCAACATGCTGCACGAGATGCAGGCGCACGGCATCGGGATTTCCGAGGTGAAGATCGACACGGTCTACATAGAAGAGAATCGCACGTCACACTTCCGCCCTTTTCGTGATTCGGTGCGCGTCTATGCACGGTTTTTACTGTTCATCGGATCATCGCTTGCGTCGTTCCTTATGGATGCACTGCTGGTATTCCTGTTTCTTACACTTGCGGAAAAGCTGTTTTCCGTGCATTTTGATGACGAGGGGACAACCGCCCTTGTTGCAACCGCGCTTTGTAAGGCATGTGCGCGCGTTTTGTCCGCTTTGTTCAACTTTACGCTGAACCGAAAGAAGGTTTTCGGTGCGGCGAAAAATACGCGGCGCTCGATGCTGCGCTATTTTATCCTCGCCGCGTGCATACTGCTGGTCTCGTCCGGCGCAACCGCATTCGGCAAACTGCTGTTCGGGCTCGACAGCACCTGGCAGATCACGCTGCTCGGGGTTGTTGTGGACTGCGTGCTGTTCATCGCAAGCTTCCGCATCCAGCAGGCATGGGTGTTCAAAAAAGAGATTGATAAGGAATCGTTTCGTTGAGGGAATTATATGGAAGAGAATCGTATGAATCCAAAAGAAGGGGGCGGCGCACGCCGTCCGCGCCCTGTTCGGACACTGACGGAGCAGACGCCGTCGCAGCCGCAGCCCGGTGCACAAGCGCCGCAGCAGACATGGGCGCAGGAGCATCGGACGCAACCTGCGGCGGCAAGAACGCCGTCTGCATCTGTGCGCCCGCAGCCTGCAAGACCGCGCCGCACAGAAAAGTCGAAGCGCCGCGGTAGGGTCGGTCGCGTCATTCGGCGTACTCTGCTTTTTTTGCTTGTGTTGTTGGTTTCGGCACTGTATGTGCTGTTTTCCGCCGTGGCGACCGTTGCGCACGGACCGAGTGAGACCATCCGCGATCTGCTTGTGCTTTCCGCTATGCAGGCAAGCGCGACCAAGTGGGTGCCCGGGCTGTTTTTGGGCAAGGAAACCGTGGATGTCATCGTTGCAAACAGCAAAAAAGTCAATACGGACACGGTTTCCATCGAGGACTACGGCACAACGAAGGGGAACACCGAACAGGCGGATGCCTGGGACAAGGCAATCGACGGCATGCTGTTTGAGACGGTCAACGGCAGTTCCTACAAGGCATATATTCTGCTCGTGAAGGATCCGTCCCGTGTCTTTGTCGGCACTTCCAGCGACTTTAAGAGCGGCAAGCAGGGCGCGCGCATTTTTGATGTTGTAAAGAAGTATAATGCGATTGCCGCCATCAACGGCGGCGAGTTCTACGATAGAGGCGGCGTCGGTACGGGCGACAACCCGATCGGCACGACCTATTCGCAGGGCAAGCTCGTCTGGAACGACGGACAGAACAGACGCACATTCATGGGCTTTGATAAGGACAATAAGCTGATCGTGACCGAGGGCATGAGTGCCAAAGAGGCAGATGCGCTCGGCATCCGCGACGGTGTCTGCTTCCAGACCGGCAATGTGCTCATTACACATGACGGCGACGATGTGACCATGTACTATGCCGACAGCAATACCGGAACGGCGCAGCGCACCGCAATCGGTCAGCGTGCGGACGGCACGGTCATTCTGCTTGTCACCGACGGCAGAAGCGCGTCCAGTCTCGGTGCGACGCACAATGACGTCATTGACATTATGGTGGATTACGGCGCTGTTGTGGCGGGCATGCTGGACGGCGGTTCGTCCGCGATGATGTACTACGAGAATTACTTTGACAAGTATGGGTTTGATGTTGATAAGCTCGACCAATATCAGAAGCAGGGGCTCGTCAACAAGTACAAGGCGTTCACCACGCCGCGCAAAATTCCGACTTTCTTCTTGGTCGCGGGGGATGAGTGATGAAAAAAATCAGGATTTCACCTTTCTATATTGTTTTATTGGTTTTTATCGTCGCGGTGCTGATTCTCACCGAGGTCGGCAAGGGGTATCTGCGTGATCTGCTTGCCGAATACGAGGGCGCGCAGTATAAATATGTTGCCGCGGATATTCTGGATCAGCACCTCACTGCCGGCGACGGTGAAAAGCTGGCGGCATTCTTCGCGGACTCTTTCTCCGAATATGAGACACGGGAACATATCGCGGCATACCTTGCCGAGCTGACGCGCGGCAAAGAACTCTCTCTGCAAAGCATGTCGAGCGGGCTTGACAGCGCCGTGCAGTATGCCGTGAAGTGCGACGGCAAGAAATTTGCAACCTTTTCGCTGAAAAAGAGCGGGGAGAAAACCGCACACGGTTTGGATCTTTACACCCTGGATACGGTGCAGCTGAATCCGAAACTGCTCACCGCATTCTCGATTCAGATCCCGCAGGGGTATGCGCTCGCGGTCAACGGCACGGCAGCGGATGCAAAATATTGCCTCGGCGACGATGTGACCACGCCGTCCGCGGACTTTATGCCGGAAGGCGTGCAGGGAATCCTTTATACGACTTACACCTTTGACCGCCTGTGCGCCGCACCGGATTTTACGGTGCAGGACAAGGACGGCAGGGAGAGCACCGTGCATTATGACGATGCCAAGGCGATGTTCACGGCGGATATTCTGTACGACGATGCGCTTGCCGAGCAGTACGGCGATTATGCCAAGGCGGCTGCGATGGCATATGCAACCTATATGCAGAACGACACGTCGTTTGCGCAGATCAAAAAGTATTTCGATCCGTCCTCTGTCATCTATAAGAATCTTCGCACCTCGGCGACGATGTGGGTCATCGACCACAACAGCTACGAGTTCCGCGACGTGACGGCGTCCGAATTCTACGCTTACAGCGACGATGTCTTTTCCTGCCGCGTCAGCCTCACGCATGTGCTGAAATACCGCGGACTGAAGGACTACAACGACTATGTGGACATGACCTTCTATTTCCGAAATGTGGACGGCAAATTTCTCATATACAATTCATTTAACAACAAATAAATATGGATCGTTATACAAATGATATTTTGCGCAGTCTGTATGCGCGCAAATCCGTGCGCGCCTATACGGACGAACCTGTTCCGTCCGCGATGAAACAGGCAATCCTTGCGGCTGCCGTGCAGGCGCCGAGCGCCGGATGCCAGCAGCTCTACACAATTCTGGATGTTACGGACGACACGCTGAAAGCTGCACTGGCAGACAGCTGCGACCATCAGCCGTTCATTGCGCGTGCGCCGATGGTGCTGGTGTTCTGCGCAGATTGCAAAAAGTGGTATGACGCATATAAAAGCGTCGGGTGCTCCGCACGCAGTCCCGGCGTCGGCGATCTGCTGCTTGCCGTGTCGGATGCCGTGATCGCCGCGCAGAATGCCGTCGTCGCTGCCGAAAGCCTCGGTCTCGGTTCCTGCTATATCGGCGATATTACGGAAAACTGCGAGCGGCAGCGTAAACTGCTGCATCTTCCGCCTTATGTATTTCCCGCAGTGATGCTTGTTTTCGGTTTCCCGACCGAACAACAGAAAATGCGAAAAAAACCGGAGCGCTGCGCACTTTCGCATATTGTACATGAGAACGCCTATCGGGCGATGGATGCGGACGAGCTGCGCGATATGCTGGAATATCAGTGCGGCGGCACGTCGTACCGTGATTGGCTGCACGCTTTCTGCACACGAAAATACAATTCGGATTTTGCAAAAGAAATGACGCGCTCGGTGGCGGCTTACCTGCGCGATTTCGAGCAGGAATGACCAACCTTTTTCTTTGCTGACAGATTTTCATGCGGTTATCCGGGCGTGTCCCGGGCAAAATAGGATCGTGACCGATCACAATCGTATTTTGGGGAAACCGAATATGAAAAAACCAAAGCAACTCTTTTTGCGCGTGCTCCTTTTCGTTTTTCTGATTCCGGCGGTGATCTCCGCAAGCGCAGCGGACGAGCTCAGCTGGTATTTCAAGAAAAACGACGAGCATAAGCAGCCATTGCTTGACGAGGCGCAGTCCTTTATTAACGGCTACAGCTGTTACTATGCGGACAAAAAGCACGGGGATGACAACCCGGACAAGGTCATTTACCTGACGTTTGACGCCGGGTATGAAAACGGCAATGTGGCACGTATTCTCGATACGCTGAAAGAAAAAAACGTGCCGGGTGCCTTTTTCGTCCTCCGACATCTGATCGAGGCGAATACCGATCTCGTTTTGCGTATGGTCAACGAAGGGCATCTTGTGTGCAACCACACGATGTCGCACAAAAACATGGCAGCCGTCACCGATCGCGCTGCATTTGAGAAAGAACTCTGCGGACTTGCGGATGTTTTCCGCGAAAAGACCGGCAGGGAAATGCCGAAGTATTATCGACCGCCCGAGGGGAGGCTCAGCGAAAACAACCTGAAGATCCTCGAAGACATGGGCTATAAAACGATACTCTGGAGTTTTGCGTATGCCGACTGGGACAACAACGCGCAGATGAGCGCGGAGAAAGCGAAGGAAAAACTGCTTCGCGGCACGCATAACGGCATGATCCTTCTCCTGCACCCCACCTCGAAAACCAACGCGGATATTTTAGGTGAACTTATCGATGATTGGAAAGAGCAGGGGTACCGATTCGGTACGCTTGACGAGCTGTAGCAGGTTCATCGCCTGCTCGGAACATTGTTCCGGGCAGGCGATGTTTTTTTGTGCATACATGCGAGACAAGCCCCATATATTTGAGTAAACGCGAAACGGGAATTGAGGAAGCTATGGAACTATCGCTTGTCTACAAGGTGATCGGCGTCGGCATGATCGTGATGTTCTCCGGACTTGTGCTGGATCGTGCGGATCGAAAGGATCAGTCGATGCTGGTGTCGGTGGCGGGGATCGTTGCCGTCCTCCTGATGCTGGCGGATAAGCTGTCGGAGCTGTTTGAAAAGATCCGCCTGATTTTCGGGATATGACGGAGCTTGTGCGCGTTCTTGCGCTCACAGCACTCGCGTCCGCGCTGCTTCTGCCGGTTGCAAAGCGGGAAAAAGAACTCGCACAGGTGAGTGCCGGGCTGCTGTATCTGTCAGTGTTTCTGTATGCTATGGCGCAGCTCGGCGGGCTGCTCGGTACGGTGCGCACATGGCTGGGCAAAAAAATCCG
>OGUO01002340.1_pt1 | contig 11553 bp, 6 predicted proteins | sample 1553641 | NCBI WGS metagenome assembly OGUO01 (sample SAMEA2579980, study PRJEB22360) | human gut metagenome | biome: human gut; feature: human-associated habitat; material: faeces | place: Denmark | collected 2008/2010 | reverse complement strand
CCACTCCCGCCCGGAGGATCACCGCCGCAGGCGGGATGGCGGCCGCCGACAAGGCGGTGCAGCTGCTTATGGCAGACAGTCCGGAGCAGGCCGGGCTTCTTTCCGAGGAACTGAACCTCATGAATGAGAACCGCCGCGCCGAGGAAGCGCGCATAATGGAGGACGTGTCACGTCAGCTGGAGAGCGACCCGTCAATACTCAGGGAGCGCGTGCTGGTGGTTTCTGGCGAGGGCTGGCACCACGGAGTTATCGGTATCGTCGCGGCAAGGCTGCTGGAGAAATACGGCAAGCCGGTGCTGATGATATCCGTCGAAAACGGCGAGGCGAGAGGCTCCGCCCGGGGCGTTGACGGATTCTCGATATACAAGCTGCTCGACAGGTGCAGCCGGGTGCTGACGAAATTCGGCGGACACCCGAAAGCCGGCGGATTCTCTCTCCCGGCGGACAGAATCGGGGATTTCCGGCAGATGGTGTATGCATTCTGCCGTGAATGCTACCCGAAAATGCCGGAATACACCGTCAGCGCCGATATGGAGATAACCGGCGACCGGCTGACGGAAGAAGCGCTCAACAGCCTTTCTCAGTTGGAGCCATGCGGCGAGGGGAACCAGCGCCCGGTGTTCCTGCTGAGGAACTGCACGGTGGAATCCAAGCGTGCCCTTAAAGACGGCAGGTACACCAGTTTCGAACTGCGCTCCGGCGGAGTTAAGCTGAAGGCGCTCTGCTTCGGAATTCCGTTCGCTAAGTTCCACCCGGAGCAGGGGAGCATGGTGGATATCATCGCCGCCGCAGAGCTGAACGAGTTCCGTGGCGTGAAGTCCGTCACGCTGAAGGTGCAGGAGATCCGCCCCTCCGGATTCCGGGAGGACAGATTCTTCGCCGCACAGCGCACCTACGAGGAGATATCCCGGGGCGAGGGCTGCGACAGCCGCCTGGCACCGCGCGTTATTCCGGACAGGAACGCGCTCATGGCGGTGTACGACCTGCTGAGAAAGTACGGCGGCGCGATGTCCGCCGAGGAGCTGTGTATTTACGGCGGCTCCGACCTTAATTACTGCATGCTGCGTATCGCTCTGGATACCTTTGCTTCGGCAGGAATGGCGGAGCAGTCCGCGGACGCAGACACCGTAAGGCTGGTTCCCGTGACGCACAAGACCGACCTCATGGCGTCGGGATTCCTGGCGGACCTGCGCAGAATGCTCGGGGTGCAGTGATACACAGGCAATACTCATTTTAAACTAGGAGTGAACTGTATGACCGGTTCTACGGTAAAGACATTCGACCAGCTGGTGGAGAAGATAAAGGCGAGCGAGAAGCCCTACGACCTTGAAAAGATATCCCAGGCGTACAAGGTCGCGGAAAAGGCGCACGAGGGGCAGAAGCGCACCTCTGGCGACCCATATATCACGCACCCGCTGGCGGTGGCGGCTATCCTGCTTGATTACTGCATGGATACAGACACCATATGCGCGGCGCTTCTTCACGATACCGTGGAGGATACGGACGTCACCCTCGACGACCTGCGTAAGAAATTCGGCGAAGATGTTGCGCTGATGGTGGACGGCGTTACCAAGATAGGACTGGTGCCGCTGGTTTCCAAGGAGGAACAGCAGGCGGAGAATATCCGCAAGATACTCATGGCGATGTCCAAGGATATCCGCGTGATAATCATCAAACTTGCGGACAGGCTCCACAATATGCGCACCCTTGAGGCAAGGCCTCCGGAGAAGCAGCGCAAGACCTCCCTTGAAACGATGAACTTCTACGCTCCCATCGCCCACCGCCTTGGTATGAGCGACGTCAAGGAGGAGATGGAGGACATCGCTATACACTACCTCGACCCCTACGGCTGTAAGGAGGTAGAGGAGCAGATAGCCCTCCACAAGGAGGAGCGCGACGCGTTCATCGAGAGCATAAAGCAGCGTATCCGCGAGCGTATTTCGGATATCAAGCCCGAGCCGATAATCGAGGGGCGCGTGAAGTCCATATACAGTATCTACAAGAAGGTATACGTCAAGAACAAGCGCTTCGACGAGATATACGACATATATGCGGTGCGCGTTATCGTGCAGTCCGTTATCGAGTGCTACAACGTGCTGGGTATAATCCACGATATGTTCAGACCTATCCCGTACCGCTTCAAGGATTACATCGCGACCCCGAAGCCCAACCGCTACCAGTCCCTGCACACCACGGTCATAGGCCGCGAGGGGATACCGTTCGAGGTGCAGATACGCACGGTGGAAATGCACAACACCGCGCAGTACGGCGTTGCGGCGCACTGGAAGTACAAGGCTGGTATTTCCGGAAACGTGACCGGCGAAAAGCGCTTCGACTGGATACGCCAGCTTCTGGAGCGCCAACAGGAGGCGGACGATGTTGAAGCGATTGCCGACGCGATAAAGACCGATCTCGCGCCGGACGAGGTGTTCGCATTCACCCCCAAGGGCGACGTTATTTCCCTGCCTGTGGGCGCTACCGTGCTGGATTTCGCGTATTCTATCCACACCCAGGTCGGCAACAAAATGACCGGCGCCAAGGTCGGCGGCAGAATGGTCAGCTTCGACTATCAGATAAAGACCGGAGATATCGTTGAGATACTCACCTCCGGTTCGCCGAACTACGGACCGAACCGCAACTGGCTCGAAATAGCCCGCACCACCGAGGCGAAGAGCAAGATCCGCGGCTGGTTCAAGAAGGAGTGCCGCGAGGAGAACATCGAGCGCGGTAAGGACGATCTGGAGCGTGAAGTCAAGCGCAACAACATCGCCATCGCTCCCGAACTGCTGCAATCTACCGCGCAGCGCCAGCGTCTGGGCAGCGTTGACGACCTGTACGCCGCGATAGGCTACGGCGGCGTGTCCCTCTCAAAGATAGTACAGCGCATCAAGGAAGAGCAGATGCGCACCCATAAGGAACAGCAGGCAGTCCAGCAGGCGTCTGCGGACCCCGAGGAAACCATCAACGAAACCAACCGCCGCAGCCGCCGCAAGGGAATCATCGTCGAGGGCGTGGACAACTGCCTGGTGAAGTTCGCACAGTGCTGCAATCCGCTGCCGGGCGACCCGATAATCGGCTTCGTTACGCGCGGATTCGGCGTGTCTATCCATAAGCAGGACTGCATAAACGTCATCAACAACATGGACAACCCCGACAACAAGGACCGGTGGATAAAGGCGAGCTGGGCAGGCGTGGACGATTCCACCTACCGTGCGACCATCGACGTCATTGCCGAGAACAGAATAACCATCTTCGCGGACATCACCACGGCGATAGCGACGAACCATATTCCGCTGCACGAGATGAACGCGCACCATCTGAAGAATGGCAACATGAATCTAGTCGTGACAGTCGAGATAGCCGGAATGGAGCAGCTCTCCAATGTCATGAGCAGACTCCAGAAGATCCCCGGAGTCATCTCGGTGGAGCGTACCGGCAAGCAGTAACGGAGGTAAAGTATGCAGATATATCAGCTTCCGCTGGGGGCGTTGCAGACGAATTGCTACATCGTCCCCGGGGCGGATTCCCGGGCGGTGGTCATCGACCCGGCTTCCGTCACCGAGGTGGAGATGTTCCTGAACACCCATGGACTTACGCTGGGCACTATCATCATCACCCACGGTCACTATGATCACTTCGCCGGGGCTGCGGTATTGCAGGAACATTCCGGCGCGAAGATACTGGCGAGCGCCCCGGACGAGCCGATGTATTCCAGCGCGGAAAAGTGCTGGGCGGATTTCATGCCGGTGGAGTTCCGCGGAATAAAGCCGGATAAGCCGTATTCCGACGGGGAGGATTTCACCGCAGAAGGGCTGAAATTCCGCGTTATGGCGGCTCCCGGGCATACCGCAGGAAGCTGCCTGCTGTTCCTGGACAACGACGGCGAGCAGGTTATATTCTGCGGCGACGTGGTGTTCCTGATGGGCGTTGGGAGGACTGACGGATATTCCGGCAGCACCCGGGACATGCTGGACAGCCTGGAGAAAATAGCGAAGCTGCCCGGGGACTACAAGATATATCCCGGGCACGGCAGCACCACTACGCTTGACTACGAACGGGAGAACAACCCGTACATCGCAAGATACGCAGACTGAATTCAACGGAGGGCGCGGATATGATAACCGAACAGAACTGCACTATGCTGTGCGACTTTTATCAGCTGACCATGGGCAACGGGTATTTCAGGACAAAGCATGCGGATCGTATCGCGTACTTTGACGTGTTTTTCCGCAGAGTGCCGGACGGCGGCGGGTACGCCATCTGCGCCGGACTGGAGCAGGTGATAAACTATATCCAGGGACTGCGCTTCTCTGAAGAGGATATACAGTATCTGCGCGGAAAGGACATTTTTGACGAGGGATTCCTCAAGTACCTCCGGGATTTCAAGTTCACCGGCGACATCTGGGCAGTTCCGGAGGGCACCCCGGTGTTCCCGGCGGAGCCGCTTATAACAGTCCGTGCTCCGGCAATACAGGCACAGCTTGTCGAAACCATGCTGCTTCTTCTGGTGAATCACCAGTCGCTTATTGCAACGAAGGCAAACCGTATTGTCCGGGCGGCGCAGGGGCGCGCGATATCTGAGTTCGGCTCCCGGCGCGCCCAGGGCGCCAGCGGCGCGGTACTCGGCGCGAGGGCTGCGTATATCGGAGGCTGCGCCGGAACGGCGTGCGTCCTCGCCGATGAACTGTACGGGGTTCCGGCGACCGGGACCATGGCGCACAGCTGGGTGCAGATGTTCGACAGCGAACTGGAAGCGTTCGAGTGTTACTGCCGGACTTATCCCGACAGTTCCACTTTGCTGGTGGATACCTATAACGTGCTGAAAAGCGGCGTGCCGAATGCCATAAAGGCGTTCGATAACGTGCTGAAGCCACTGGGCAAGCGCCCCTGTGGAATCCGGCTGGATTCCGGAGATATCGCGTATCTTTCTATCGAAGCGCGCAAAATGCTGGACGAGGCAGGCTACCCGGATTGTAAGATCGTGGCTTCCAACAGCCTTGACGAGCATATCATATCCGACCTGCTGCGCCAGGGCGCGAAGATCGACCTTTTCGGCGTTGGCGAGCGGCTCATCACCGCCAGCAGCGAGCCGGTGTTCGGCGGAGTCTACAAGCTTGCGGCGGTGGAGGAGAACGGCGTTATCACCCCGAAGATAAAGATATCCGAGAATGTGTCGAAGATCACGAATCCGCACTTCAAGAAGCTTTACCGCCTTTACAGCCGTCAGACCGGAAAGGCTATCGCCGACCAGATATGCGTTTATGATGAAACTATCAATGATACGAAGCCGCTGACGATATTCGACCCGGACTTCACCTGGAAGAAGAAAAAGCTCACGGATTTCACTGCCCGGGAACTCCAGGTGCCGATATTCTGCGGCGGAGAACTGGTTTACAATAAGCCGTCGCTTGAGGAGATAAAGCGGTACTGCGCGGAGCAGCTCGACACAATGTGGAGCGAGGTGCTGCGATTTGAGAATCCGCATAACTACTACGTTGACCTGTCGCGCAGGCTGTGGGATATCAAGCACAGCCTTCTTGACAGTGAGGGCAGGGGTGAGAGCAATTGACGCTGTGTGACGCAGTTAATGACTTCCGCGGAAAGATAACGCTGAACAGCAGGGATACACGCTACTGTACCTTTGCGCCCCCCGAGGAAACCGTCGGCGTTATTGATCTTTCGGCGGACGGCGACGGCAGCCGCGGTATTGCGTTCCTTATCGACAGAATGATGATAAGGCTCGGCGCGGACGCCCGGCAGATGTACTACCGCGATATCCGTGTTACGGAGATACTGCCCAGCTACGAAACTCCGTTCGAGGACGAGCTGGTAATAGCCTCCCCGGCAGGCAGCATGCGCATATCCGACTGCGGACTGAACAAGTTTTTCCTGCGGCAGCTGATAAACACCCTCTGCCGCATGAGCAACACCATGAAGGAGCAGGACCGGGAGGCGATGGAATCCCGGCTGACCGCGGAAGCGCTCAGCTACTATTCCGGCGGTGGATCTTTGGAGGACGCGCCGCCCGTGGAGGATTCCGCGCCGGATAAGCCGGAGGGTATTCCTCCGGTGACCGTGGCAGCGGTCGCCGCAGTGCAGGAGATAGCTGCCGCCAAGAAAGCGGCTATGTCGGAAATACCGGCTTCCCCGATAACGATCACCGAGGAGAAGATACAGTGGCTGAGCGGAAAGCAGCCGTCACTCCCGGCGGAGCCCGAGGAAATGGACTCCGAGCCGGAATCCCTTGAGGACATGACCCGGGACGAGGCTATGAACTATCTTCTGGATTCCATTGCGGAGATCAATTCCACGTCCGGAGAGCCTTCCGCAATCCCCGAACCGGAATCCCCGGACCCGGATATCCCGGAACCGTCGCCGGTCGCGGAATCCGCACAGCAGAAGCCGGGGATTCCACCGCAGCAGGAAGCCGCACCGAAGCTCACACACGAGCCGGACAGCCAGGATATCTACATAAAGGCGAGCCGCCGCATACGGGAACTCTGCGAGGAGGGTCGGCTGACCATGGAGCAGGTGGATTCCGCAGTGAGAGAGCAGCTTGTGCAGGCTTCCGAGGTGTATTCCACGCTGGACGTCGGCTCTGCGCAGCTTCCTCCGGCGGTGAAGGAGCACGCGATGAATCTTGCCGCCGCCGCAGATCATCTGACGGATTATTTCGCGCTTGGCGAGGATATAGCCGCCCGGGTTATGTTCTTCATGCTGTATCAGATGTTGTCCTATACGGACAGGATCGTGCAGTCCGATGAAACGAAGCAGCGGTTGAATTACTTCTTTGTCCGCTTTGGTGCGGCAGGGATCATTCTTTCAATGCTGGACGCCAATAACTAAAGGTCACATATAAAAAATTGCCCATACGGAAGCCGGGCTTTATCGATACACTAACGGGGGAAGCGCTAAGGACTTCCCCCGTTGAGTTTTCATTCAATTGCATTCATGTATTGATCAAAGCCGATATTCCGGGTTTGCATATACTCCGTGTCGTCAAGGCATGACTTAACTGCCTGCGAATTGCTGCCGGCGGCTGTCAGCCTGTCCACGGCTGGATGCCAAAGGGGCTTTATACATCTGTACAACAGCGGTGCTGACTGTTTTTCAATATCGGAAAAGCCGTAATATCTTCTTATTTTCGATAAAATTTGGAGAATATATTGCAATTCGCTTTCGCTGTCAGCGTACCAGTATACTTCTCTGAACAGGTAATTCAGAAGCACGTCCCTGCCGCACAGGTTAAAGTCGATAACGCCGACGAAATCCCCACTTTCATCAAGCAGAATATTGGAGCTGTTTAAATCGGCTTGGAAAACTGATGTAGGCAGTTTGTGATAGATCATTTCCAGTTCCCTGCGATTGTCCATCCAGCGCTGCCAGATTCTATTTGTCTGTTCCCGGAATTCCCCCGGAAGAGTATCCGCATACTTCTTCCAATCCATAGCCACTTCCAGCACCTCGTCGGTCGCGTCGCTCGGACAGAATCTGTCAAAAAGACAGTATCCGGATGGATATTCGGTAAAGGAGAGCCTTTCTGCAGCGATTCTTGCCGTCATAGCAAATGCGGCGTCCATAAACTTTTCCCTGAACTCCACGCTTTCTTTTGTATTATCAGTTCGTTCAATTATAGGGTATCGGGAATATTCCTCTGCGTAGGCAATGCACTTGTGCCCCTTATATTCGACCAGGGGAAAATCTCCGTTTCTTGAGTAAAGTATTTCGGGACAGTAATAGCCCAGCCTTCGGTATTCTGCGGCACATTTTTTCCATGCTTCTATTTTGCCGGGGAATGTAAAATCATTATCCGAGAGCTTTATCACGAGTTTTTCTCCGGATTTCCATTCTGCAATAATGGTTTCTCTGAAGTCAGTGTCGCTGCGACTGGTGTTCTGGATCTCATATCTTATCGGCAGTTCTTCGGAGAAAAGCTGAAAGATAAAATCCAACTCCTTGTTTTCCTGGTCTGTTTCAAACATAATGTGATACCTCCTTAAACTCTGTGATTCCTTTCAAAAAGCCCAGTCACCCTTAGGGCAATACCGTACAAAATACAAAATATGGTCTTTGTGCGGTGTTGCCTTAGATAAACTGAAGGACGCATTTCATTGAAAAGCGTCCTTGTCAGTTAGGGTATGATCTGTGTTGATTTGTCCACTGTAGTCTGTGGGGGATATCAGAGTGCCTTGTTGATCGCGCTGATGTCGCCGTTGACTGTCTTGATGGAAGCGGAAGCGTTTTTCTTGAATCCGCTCAGGTCGTTGTAGCCAGCCAGCGTGAATACTCCCAGAAGCTCGTCGATATCGGACGAAGCATTGGAGAGCGCAGCCTTTGCGCTGCTGTAGGAGTTCGGGACTCCGGAGCTGAGCACGCTGTAGTAGTTGTTGACCATCTGCGCGTAGCCAGCCGCCTTTAGTATTGCGGAGGTCTTGGTGTTGTAGATAGTCGCCATTACCTCGTCGTCGTAGTTACTGCTTTTGAGCTTCTCAACGGCGGTCTGTACGGAGGAGAATTGGGTGACAGCGTTGGAAGCCGCAGAGGAAGCGTCCGTCATGATGTCCGCATATGTACGGGACTTGTCGGCGTCGGTCTGGTTCTTTGACTGAAGCTTGGAGTAGTTGAAGGTGTTTTTCACAGCGGTGTTGAATGCGGACCACTTGTTGGTTTCCTTGGTGGAGAAGGTATCTGAGCCGTCGGTGGAAGTGGTGACATAGTTGTAGTATTCCACATACAGGTCGTACAGCTTCTCGAGGGAGGAATACGCGGAAGTAAGCTCACCGGAGCTGGGCTTTGCGCCCTTCAGCAGGCTCGCGGCATTGGATTTGCCGGAGGAGAGCGTGCTGGTCATTCCGCTGGTGTAGAAGGTCCTGGTCTTTCCGTTGTCCAGTGCGGATATGGTAGCCTGCGCGTAAACATGCACCTTGCCGACTTCCGCGGAAATAGCCTCGAATGCGTCAAGCATTTTTGCACGCTGCTTATCCTCGTTGGATACGGTGGTACTGGGCTTGCTGACTGCCGGCACTGCGGTGGTCGGTCTTGTGGTAACGGTCGTCGGTCTGGTGGTGACAGGTTTTGTGGTCGCAGAGGACGCCGCCGGAGTCCCTGGTCTTGACGCAGACGACTGGGTGGTGGGAGTGGTGTGGCTGTTTACGGAGGTTGGCGTTGTTGCCTCGGCATGATCCGGCATTCCGGGGTTGCTGTTTCCGTCGGTCTGGGAGGACTCGTCGGGTCCGCTGACTTCAACAGGCTCCGTAACTGCCGGCTGTGATACGGTCGGCTCTGTAACCACAGGTTCGTCAATGGGGTCAGTCGTGGTGGAATCCACTGCGGACTCGCTCATATCAGGATCGCTGTTGTCCTCGGGAGCAGCAGTGTTCTCTGGAGTGGAAGCCGTGGTAGTGCTGGGCTGTATCATCTCGTCATTATTTTTGCCGGGATTGGAGGTCAGCGCGATGAGCGCGATGATACCGGCAACGACTACACCGCCGCCGATGACCGCCGGGATCGGAATAACGCCGAATACCTTTTTAGGCTCGGATTTTGGCTGAGTATTCTTGGCGCCGGATACGGAGTGCTTCAGCGGCTTCTGGTTCCACTTGTTGGGGGAACCGCAGTTCTTGCAGACAGGCTCGTTCTCGTACATATCCTGACCGCAGTTGCGGCAGTATACCAGCTTGCCGAGATCAACTCCGCCGTCCTCGTTTCCGGAAGCAGGCGCGCTGTCCTCGCTGGCAGGATTGTCGTTAGGATTCCTGTGGAGTCTTACAGTGCGGTCGTAGTCCGGAGCAGGCTCGTTGTGCTGCGGAAGCAGAACTGTGGACATATCGTCCTCAGGAGTGGGAATATTGTCAGCCGGCTGATTATAAATCGGCATTTCGGGAGCAGGTTCGTTGTAAATCGGCGCTTCCGAAACAGGCTCATTATAAACAGGCGCTTCGGGAGCAGGCTGGCTGTAAACGGGAGTTTCAGCGACAGGCTCGTTGTAAATGGGCGCTTCGGGAGCAGGCTGGCTGTAAACCGGCGTTTCCGCAACAGGCTCGTTGTAAATGGGCGCTTCGGGAGCAGGTTCGTTGTAAACTGGCGCTTCCGCAACAGGCTCATTATAAACGGGCGCTTCCGCAACAGGCTCGTTATAAACTGGCATTTCCGGAGCAGGCGCAGGGACATCTATATTGATGTCGTCAAGATGGTGTTCAAGTTCAACGGGAACTTCCGGCTCGGACATCTCGCCGCCGTTGATGACCGGCAGTCCGCTTTCGGAAAGGAACTGTGTTTCAGGCATTCCGTCTTCCATCGAGAAATTGTCAACGCGGCGTGAGAAAGACTCCGGCTCGGGAACAGCCGGCGCATGAGCAGGCTCCGGGTCGGGCTGGCGCACAGGGGCGCTTATTGCAGGCATGTCGCTGGCGGTGGAATTCAGATTGGCGAACTGCTGATTCAGAGCCTCAATTTCGCTGCTGAGATTTCCTCCGCCGAATCCTCCGCCGATACCGGGGTCGTTGTATCCGATACCGCCGTTGTTGAAGCCATCGTTGTTGTATTCAATACCGCCGCTGAAACCGCTGTTGTTGACAAAGCTGTTTATCTGTGCGATGTCGTTGTCGGAAATACCGCTGAAATCCCCACCGAGAGGGTCGGAGTTCACCAGCGGAACGCCGCTGTTTGTCGGGCTGTTTCCTGCGAGCCGCATGCCGCACTTTTCGCAGTGGTCGGTAGATTTCTGCATTCTCATGCCGCAGGTGGGGCAGTATACCAGAGTGCCCTCGTCGCCGCCAAGCGGCTGGATACCGGGCATTTCAGAGCTCTGCTGCGCTTCGGACTGCTGAGCGTCCTGTTCCTGACCCTGCTCTTCCTCTTCTGCTTCGGGCGGTACGGGCGTTCCGCATTCCATGCAGAACTGATATCCGCGTATCAGCTTTTTTCCGCAGTTTTCACAATACATTATATAAGCCTCCCAGTTGGTTTTCTTTATTTCATATGACGGGGCACAATACGCCCCAGAAAAATAGAATTATCCAAATTAAGTATACTATATATACTATCAAAAGTCAACTTGCAATCATTAAAATTGGTAAAATAAAATAATACGGACCGGGGGTTTTTGTGCATAATCCTATGTAAAAAATGGGCGGTGTATTTCTGCCTTTTCGTGGTTTCGATTACATTACATTAACTGGCAAAAACTGCGACCCGTTGCCGGATCGCAGTTTCAGTTAGTATTGTTTTGTCAGATCCCCATGAAGTAAAGCGCTGCGAACACCCCGGCAGCCATCGCCATGATTCCCGTGGTGACAAGGCAGAGCGCAAGGTGGGCGCCGGTGTAGTATTTCCGGGGCTTCTCCGGCTTTTCGGGCGTCTGCGGCTTTTCGGTTATCTGGACATTAGTGCTCCAGCCGGATTTCGCGGTTTCCACCGGGCGAGGAACTCCGGGCGCTGCGCTGCTGTCCGTGGGCTTTGCCGCAGCAATTCCCTGGAACTGCGCTCCGGGGGTGCTGCCGAACTGCGGCGCGGAGCCTGCCGGCACCGCCTGCCCGGGAGCTGCGGATAAGC
>OGUO01002334.1_pt1 | contig 11560 bp, 8 predicted proteins | sample 1553641 | NCBI WGS metagenome assembly OGUO01 (sample SAMEA2579980, study PRJEB22360) | human gut metagenome | biome: human gut; feature: human-associated habitat; material: faeces | place: Denmark | collected 2008/2010 | reverse complement strand
TGCTCTATGGTGCGGCGGCAGCGGTCATGCTGGCAAGCGTCGTATTGTGGTTTTCCAGCTATAACGAGGTGATGACGTCAGATAAGTTCGTGTACCTGTTCGGGCGTGTGATCCCGGCGCTGTCTCTTGTGCTCTCCATGGCGCTGCGCTTTATCCCGAAGTTCAAGGCGCAGATGCAGACGGTCAGCGAAGCGCAGGCGTGCATCGGGCGCGACACCAAAACCGGCAGCGTCCTGCGCCGCTTGGGTGCCGCCGGGCTGCTGCGCAAGAGCGGCAGACAGTCTTGCCATCTGCCCTTGCAGCTGTACCAGCTGCTGCGCCAGCGTGCCGTTCTGCCGCACCCGGGCGCGCACCTTTTCCACCCCTTCAAAGTCCATCATTTCCAGCGCCGCAAGGGCAGCGTCCGCGTTGGCGGGGTCGAAGAAGCCCAGCTTATAGCACTCCTTGGCGGTCTCGTTCTGGGACAGGCGGCTGAAGGTGCTCTTTTTGGCGGCACTGACCACGATGTCAAAAACAGGCTCCCGGCTGCCCAGCTCCACCCCGCCCACGGCGGGCATGGGCTTTGCGCGCAGCCCCTGCGCCGAAAAGGGCACAAACTCGCTCTCGCCGCGCTGGCCGGTGATGCGGAACACCCGCTGCTCGTCGTAGAACTGCCGCATCAGCTCAATGATGAGGTAGCACTGCCTTGCAAAGGCGCGGTAGGCGCTCTTGAGCATATCCCGGCTCAGCTTGCTGCCCGCTTCCTGCAAGGCGGCGATGGCGCTGGCGGCGGGTCCGCCCCCCGCGGTGGCCCCCCATTGACCGGCGGTCACGCCGCCAGTGGTGCCGCCCTGCGTCAGGTCGCGGTTGCCGCTGATCTCCTTCAGCTCCTCAATGCGGCTGTTGCGATAGCTCAGGCTGTTGCCCTGCAAGCCCGCCGTCTGCAGCGGACGGAAGGAATCTTCGTTCAGGCGTCCCACAACGTGCACGATGTCCCGGCTCAGGTCGGCCAGCTCTTCCTCGTTCACCCCGGCGGTATCGCTGAGCACATACCGCTGGCGGGAGGCCAGCAGCACATTCTCGTCCATGGCGTGGTTCATCCGGTCAATGGCGTTCTGGCAGTCCTTCATCACGTCGATGTAGCCGAACCCGGCGGGAGAATCCTCCTCCACGAACAGCGGGTCGAACACAAAGGGGTACTTGCCGTGGTCGTACAGCCCGCGCGCCGCCAGCGCCGGGTCGTTCTGGCTGGCATACAGCACCACGCCGTTGCACAGCTTGCAGTAATGCAGCCGCAATTTGCCGTTCTCGTCCGGGCGCTTATAGTACCAGTCCACCACCACGCTCTTGTTGGCGGTGGTCTGGCCGTCCTCGTGGATGTACCGGGGCACGTCCACCACACCGGCGGCGTGCCCTGCCAGCTGCGGATACTGCGCGGTCAGCCGGGCGGTGTCCTCAAGGCTAAGGTGGAACAAATCCGGCGAGTCCTGAATATCCTGCACGCCCGGCTCCCAGTAGAGCATGAGCAGGTTGACGCTGCGCACCGCAATGTCGCCCAGCCCGCCGCGCGCCGCCGGGTCCCAGAAGATGCCGGTAACGCCAGTGCCCTGCTTGAGCTTGCGCCACCAGACATCGCTGTACACCTGCTCGTAATCTGCCTGCTCCAGCACCACCGGCAGCACGCTGGAAAGCGCCTGCGCCGTGGCCTGATCGTCTGCCGCCCGGGGCAGCACCATGGGCTCGGGGTAGTTGTCCATGGCGTCGGCGTGCTTGTTGGCGATGCTGTTGAACAGCCACCCGCTGGAGGGCTGCGCCTTGCCGGGCATCAGCGGGTCGCGGTAGTTTTTCCAGTGTCCCATGCGGAACCACAGCTCGTTATCGATCAGGCGCTTGTCCAGCGCCGCCTTGCCCGCCTTGTAGCGCTGCAGCGTCTGCAGCGCAGCCGCCGCCTCTGCCGCGCCGATGGGCAGGGCTTCTGCTCTTGTATCTTCCATAATCTTTCCTTTCTGTCCTGTTTTTTCAGATGCGGTAGAACCGCGCCTGCCGGTGCAGTTCCAGCGGGTCGTCCGGCCTTGGCGGCGCGGCAGAAGTCTCGGGCGGGCTGATGGGATGCTCCATCAGCACATAGCGGCACTCGTCGTAGATGTGGTCCTCCTGCCGGGTGTCGATATCCTCCACATTGCTCTCGTCGTACACAAGGTTCGGCAGGGTGCGGATGAAGTGCTTGCAGCTGCTGAACACCTGCAGCATCGGCCGCCCGTCCGGCGCGAACCGCAGTCGGTAGTGGAACTGCATCTTGCCCGCCAGCCGGGTGTGGTCCCCGGGCTGCCAGCGCAGAAAATGCGGGCTGCGCTCCATCATGGCTGCAATGCTCTCGCCCTGACTCTCGTTGAAGATGGCGGGGTCTGCCACTCCGTGGATCACCCTGCCCCGCAGCAGCGGGTCGTTCTGCTCGGCTTCCCGGATGCGCTTTGCCTGCTCCACCGGGTCGATGCGCAGCCCCTCGTTGGGGCGTCCGGTGCAGCCGTACAGCTCCTTGATGCGGTACAGCCGCCCTTCCTCGTCCACTGCATACCACCCCACCGAAAAGGGCTTGGAAAAGCCGAAGTCGTACCCGCGCCAGATGGGCCAGTGCTTGGGGATGGCAAAGGGTGCGATGACATGAGTCCAGCGCTGATCCTGATAATGCGCCGGGTCGTTGCGCCATTCGGTGAACACCTGCCCGGAAAAGCTGTCCCAGCTGCCGTAGAGCAGCGCCTGCTTTTCGGCTTCCGGCAGGCTGGCAAGGCTTGCCAGATACCCGGGGTCGTTGGCCAGCAGGGCAGGGTTATCGAACACGCTGGACGGGATGAACACCCGCGCCCGCTCCATCTGCTGGTCGGTGCCGTCCGGCAGGCGCACCGTGACCGTTTCCACAATGGGCGTGCCGGGCGGAGCGGGGGTGATGAACCGCGCCTTCACCCAGCCGTGGCCGATGCCGCCGGGGTTGGTGGTGGCACGCATATACACCCGGGTGCCCGGCCCGGTGGGGCGGTTGCGGCTCATCATGTAGCTGTACTCGTCCCACTCAAAGTGGGTCAGCTCGTCAAAGCCGATAAAATCGTAGGCTTTGCCCTGATAGTTGGTGCGGTCCTTGGTGTACTGCATAGAGCCGAACCAGATCTTCGCCCCGCTGGGAAACACCCATACATGGGAGGTGGCGTTGTACTGCGCCTCCGGGAAAGCCCGGCGGTAGTACAGCTGGCTCTTATCCACAAGGTCGGAAAGCTGTGGGTAGGTCTTGCGCAGGATCAGCGCCCGGTAATGCGGGATATGTACCTGCCGCAGCGCTTCGATGAGCAGTGCATCGCTCTTGCCGCCGCCCGCCGCGCCGCCGTACAGCGCTTCCGGTTCCGGTCTGCGCATAAATTCCAGCTGCCGGGGCTGCGGCTTCCACACAATGACTGCACGCTCAGTCCTGCTCATGCCTTTTCCTCCTGTTCCACCGGCGGCAGCAGCACCACGCCGCACTCTGTCCCTTCCAGTTCTGTGCCCTGATCGTTCAGGGTCTTTACCACGCCCGCCAGATCCTTGAGCACAGCGGTGGCTTCCTTCAGCCCCTTCATCATCCCGGGGTCGGGGGTGTTTTCCCGCCGGGCGGCCTTCTGACGCTCGTTCAGCTCCTTTACCTCCTGCGCCAGCAGGGTGCTCAGGGTGTCGGCGGCGCGGTTCAGGCTCTTCAGCCCGGCGGCGGGCTTTGTCTGCCCCATGATGTTCTTCCTCCTTTCGTCCGGTGTCCCGGGCTCTGTACACAGGATATCACCCGCCCGCTTTGCCCGACAGTGTGCACTTTTGCGGGGTCATCGGGTATTTTCATGCAAGTATTATCCAGATAGTATATTTTATATTTTCAAGGCACAACGCAGCTGCGTCAGATTTATTTTCCCGGCTGGTGCGGCACGCAAAAAACGTCCGCTTGTATTTCGGACACCTCCCACAAAAACGTTCGCTGCGTCCCGCACGCCCTATCACTATAAAGGTACAGCGGCACCGTACCCCAAGGTTGCAGCACCACCCCCACCCGGGGAGCAGAGCTTTTCTCGACCTGTGTTGTTTTTCTCGCTAGGCAAGGCTGTATAAAAGGCATTTTCTTTCCGCTGCGTAGTATCCCTGAAAATATCTTTCAAAAAATGTATCGTCCCTTTTCGCGGTTTTTTAGCAGCCTTGCAACATTCAGTCATATTCGCGGACGTTTTTTTACATACCTGCATCATATTTGTATGTTGGTTGCAACGGCATGAAAAATTGTGATAATTCGCGAAAAGATTTTGTAACCTTTGGTCCGCTTTTGTAGAAACGTAACAAAACATTTGCACCAATATTGTGAACTTATTCTCTTGCGGAACACCCCCATACAAGGGTATAATACTGTCAGGGATTACGGACGTATGCGACAAATGCGTCTGTGAATATGCTGTGACACACAAATGAAGGAGATTACTATTATGAAAATGATTTCTCGTCGCGACTTCCTGAAGGCTTCCGCTGTTGTGGGCGCTACCGCTGCTATGACCGCTTGCGGCGGCTCTTCCTCCACCAGCACCGCTGCTTCCAGCGTTGCTTCTTCCACCGCTGCTTCTGCCGCTGCTACCAACGGCTCTGCCAACATCGGCGTTTGCATCTATCAGTTTGCTGATAACTTCATGACCCTGTACCGCTCCGATCTGGAAGGCTACCTGAAGGACATGGGCTACTCTGTCACCATCATGGACGGCAAGAACGACCAGAACACCCAGACCGAGCAGATCAACACCTTCCTGCAGCAGGGCGTGGACGTGCTGGTCATCAACCCCGTCCAGACCACTTCCGCTCAGACCATCGTTGACACCGTTTCTCCCTCCGGCACCCCCATCGTGTTCATTAACCGTGAGCCCGAGGAGAGCGTGCTGGATTCCTACAAGGGCAAGTGCTGCTACGTTGGTGCTGACGCACGTCAGTCCGGTACTTATCAGGGCGAGCTGATCCTGGAGACCGAGACTCAGGGCGATATCAACGGTGACGGCAAGATCACCTATATTATGTGCAAGGGCGACCCCGAGAACATCGACGCTCAGTACCGCACCGAGTACTCCATCAAGGCTCTGACCGATAAAGGCAAGGAAGTCGAGTGCCTGTACGAGTACCTGGACAACTGGGATCAGACCACCGCTCAGCAGGACGTTGCAAACGCTCTGTCTCAGTACGGCGATAAGATCGAAGTCGTGTTCTGCAACAACGACGCAATGGCACTGGGCGCTCTGCAGTCCATCCAGCAGGCAAACCGCACCGTCGGCAAGGACATCTATCTGGTCGGCGTCGATGCTCTGGTAGAGGCTGTCCAGAACGTTGTGGACGGCAACATGACCGGTACCGTTCTGAACGACGACGTGGGCCAGGCTACCAAGGCTGCCGAGGCTACCAAGCTGTTCGTCGATGGCAAGGATGTCGAGAAGTACTACTGGGTCGACTACGTCAAGGTCACCAAGGACAACGCTTCTCAGTACCTGAAGTAAGACCAAAGTTTCCCGGAACCAATGCAAGGTGCGCAGCAGGCCTTAACGGCTTGAATGTAAGCTAAAAAGCGCGTGCGTGCGAGAAAACGTCTCCACGCACGCGCCTTATTTTGGAAAAAAACTGCCCGCCTGTAAACAACCAAAAAGGAGGCTTTTGCGGAATGTCAGAATACCGTCTGGTAATGAAAGGCGTGGTCAAGACCTTCCCCGGTGTCAAAGCCCTGGATCATGCACAGCTGGAACTCCGTCCCGGCAAAGTCATGGCTCTGATGGGCGAAAACGGCGCCGGTAAGTCCACTCTGATGAAATGTATGTTCGGCATTTACAAGATGGACGAGGGCGAGATCGAATACGAGGGGCAGAAGGTAACCATCCCCACCCCGCTGGATGCACTGGACCGTGGCATCGCCATGGTGCATCAGGAACTGCAGCCCATTCCGGCCCGTACCGTGGCCGAGAATATCTGGCTGGGACGCTACCCCACCAAGAAATACGGCATCGTCACTGTTGTGGACCATGCCAAAATGTACAAAGATACCGATGCACTGCTGAAGAAACTGAAGCTGGACATCGACCCCCATGCAAAGCTGGGCTCTTTGAGCATCGCCCAGATGCAGATGGTGGAAATTGCCAAGGCCGTTTCCGCCAACTGTAAGGTGCTGATTTTGGACGAGCCCACCTCCTCTCTGACCGCGAACGAGGTCGAGAGCCTGTTCCGCATCATGCGGGATCTGAAGGAGCAGGGCGTTGCTCTGGTCTATATCAGCCACAAGATGGACGAGATCAAGGTCATCGCGGACGAAGTCACCATCATGCGCGATGGCCAATACATCGGCAAGTGGGACGTTGCCAACATGACCAAGGAAGAAATCATTGCAAAGATGGTCGGCCGTGAGCTGTCCAACCTGTTCCCCCCGCTGGAAAACGTGCCCTCGGACGAGGTCATGATGAAGGTGGAGGACTTCACCTCCATCCATCCCCGCTCCTTCCGCCATTGCAGCTTTGAGCTGAAAAAGGGCGAAATTCTGGGCGTCGCCGGTCTGGTGGGCGCACAGCGCACCGAGCTGATGGAAGGCATCTTCGGCCTGCGTGCCCATACCTCTGGTAAGGTGTGGATCAAGGGCGAGGAAGTTACCATCAAGCAGCCCCGCGATGCCATCCGCAAGAGCGTTGCTCTGCTGACTGAGGATCGCCGTGCTACCGGCATTCTGGGTGTGCTGAGCGTTGCCGATAACATCTCCATCGCTTCTCTGGACGCCCTGCGCAAGGGTCCCATCATGCTGGACAACAAAAAGATCCTCGATCTGGTGGCTACCAACAAGGAAAAGATGGCCATCAAGGTGCCCAGCCCCAAGACCCAGATCAAGAGCCTTTCCGGCGGCAACCAGCAGAAGGTGCTGATCGCCCGCTGGCTTGCCAACAACCCCGATGTGCTCATTCTGGACGAGCCTACCCGCGGCATCGACGTCGGTGCAAAGTATGAAATTTACTGCATCATCGCCGATCTGGCCAAGCAGGGCAAGAGCATTATCATGATCTCCTCTGAAATGAGCGAGATCATCGGTATGTCCAACCGTGTCATGGTCATGTGCGATGGCCGTATCACCGGCTTTATCAACGGTAAGGATGCCACCCAGGAGAACATCATGGCGCTGGCTACCCAGTTCGAGACCGCACCTGACACAGCTGCGGCAAATCAGTAATTAAGGAGGCTGTCTATCGTGGAAGCTACCAAAAAATTGAATGGCAAGGCTGTGGGCAAGTGGCTCAGCAACAACGCCATTATCATGATGATGCTGGCCATCACTCTGATCGTTGGCATCATTCACCCCAACTTCTTCTCCGGCACCAACATGATCAACCTGTTCAAGAACGTGTCCATCCGCTACATCATCGCGCTGGGCATTTCCGGCTGCCTGATCACCACCGGTAACGACCTGTCCGCTGGCCGTCTGGCTGGTTTTGCCGCCTGCCTTGCCTGCATTTTTGCGCAGACCGAAGGCGCTTCCGGCAAGTTCTACCCCAATATGCCCACCCTGTCCACCCCCGTGGTGTTCATTCTGGTCATTGCCATCTGCGCCATCGTGGGTCTGTGCAACGGCCTGGTGGTCAGCTACCTGAAGGTGCAGCCCTTCATTGCTACCTTGGGTATGCAGCAGGTGGTCTACGGTATCTGCCTTGTGTACACCGGCGGTACCCCCATCGGCTCTTTGAACAAAAACTTCACCTCTCTGGCCTCCAACACCATCCTGAAGGTCCCCGTGCTGATCTGGATCGCATTGATCGTGGCTGTCTGCTTCTGGTTCCTGTACAATAAGACCCGTCACGGCAAGTATATGTACGCCATCGGCGGCAACGAAGCTGCTGCTGAGGTGGCCGGTGTCAACGTGCACGCTACCAAGATCCGCATCTACATCCTGGCCTCCTGTATGTTCGGTCTGGCAGGCTGCCTGCTGGCTGCAAAGTCCGGCGGCGCATCCGTCAACACTGCAATGGGCTATGAGCTGGACGCCATCGCAGCCTGCACCATCGGCGGTGTTTCCACCACCGGCGGCGTTGGTACTGTTCCCGGCGTTCTGGTCGGCGTTCTGGTCTTTGAGCTGATGAAGGTCGCTCTGCAGTTCATGAACGTCAACTCCTCCTACACCTACATCGTTCAGGGCCTTGTCATTATCGTGGCTGTCGCCATTGATATCCGCAAGTATCTGGCTAAGAAGTAATCTCCTCATCATCCCCCTTTGCACCCGCAGTCTTTGCACTGCGGGTGCTTTTTTTGTCCACATTTTTGTGGTATCATAAGGAAAACATCTTATGCTTACAGGAGGGACTTTCCATGGCACAGCCCACCCCGGATACCCAGACCGAGCTTGAACGCCGCGAGGCCGCACTGGCCGCCCGCGAGGCAGAACTTGCCCGCCAGCAGGCTGAATTGCAGGCGCAGAAGGCCGATTTTGAGCAGGGCAAAAAGCGCCTGCTGGACAACGGCAACAAGGACTTTGTAAACCCCAAGGAAAAACTCTACGATAAATTTCCGCTCACGGTGCACCAGATGGACATCATCATCGGCGTGCTGTTCGCCCTGATTGCTCTTTTTCTTGTGCTGGGCGTGACCCACACCAGCTTTTTCGGCCTGTTCGGCGGCTGAGCCGCAGGCGCATCCCCTGTGAAAAACATCCCGTAAAGGAGAATAAAAATGGCACACTATCCCGGTTATACCGTCCTACGCACCGAGGACTGCCCCGAGCAGCACGGTACTTTGACCCTGCTCACCCATGACGTCAGTGGCGCAGCCGTGCTGCTGGTGGAAAATGAGGACGTCAACAAGGCCTTCGGTATCGGCTTCGGCACCTTCCCCTCCGATGACACCGGCGTGTTCCACATTCTGGAGCATTCCGTGCTGGCGGGCAGCGAAAAATACCCGGTCAGTTCCCCCTTTGTGCAGCTGCTCAAAAGCAGCATGGCATCCTTCCTCAACGCAATGACCTTCCCGGACAAGACGGTCTACCCCTTTGCCACCCCCAACGAGACCGATTTCTGCAACCTGATGGACGTTTACCTGAACGCGGTGTTCTGCCCGCTGGCTATGGTGGACTCTGCCGTGTTCGAGCAGGAGGGCTGGCACCGGGACGCGGACGGCACGGTCAGCGGCGTGGTCTACAACGAGATGCAGGGTGCACTGGCTTCTCCGGATGCCCAGCTGCAAAACGCCCTGCAACGGGCGATGTTCCCGGATACCGCCTACGGCTTTGTGTCCGGCGGCGACCCGGCGTCCATCCCCGCCCTGACCTACGAGAAATACCAGCGGGTGTACCGCCGTCATTACAGCGCCGACAACTGCTGCATCACTCTGTACGGCAAGATGGATATGGCCGACAAGCTGGCGCGGCTGGATCAGGACTACCTGTCCAAGATGCCCAAGGCCGCTGCCCGTCCCCGCCTGACCATGCAGGACGAGCAGCCCGGCGCATTCGTGGAGCTGCCCTACTACACCGACCAGCCCAAGCCGGACGAGGTGCAGTGCGCACTGGCATGGTACACCGGTGCCTTTGCCGACCGGGAGCGGCAGCTGGGCGTGGAGATCCTGCTGGGTGCGCTGCTAAGCACCAACAGCTCTCCCCTCAAGGCCGCGCTGCTGGCCGAGCAGCTGGGCGCAGATATCGACATCGGCTTTGACGACAGTACCCTGCAGCCCACCTTGGAGTTGCTGCTGCGCGGTGCTACGGTGGATTCTGCCCGCAAATTTGCCCCCGCTGTACGCAAGGCTGTGGACGAGCTGCTAAAGACCGGCATTCCTCACGAGCTGCTGCTGGCCGCTTTGAACGAAGCCGAGTTTGCTTCGCTGGAGCGTCCGGGCAGTCTGCCGGACGGCGTGCTGGACGCCATCAACGCCGCCACCGGCTGGCTGCACACCGGCGATGCCGCCCTGCTGCTGCACACCGACAAGCTCTTCGCCGCCCTGCGCAGCAAGCTGGAGGAGGGCTGGTTCGACACCCTGCTGCGGGAGCTGTTTGCCCCCGCCCCGGTGCAGGTGCTACAGATCCCCACCGCACCTAAAACGGAGGACGCCGCCCCGGTGCGCACCGATGGCAAACTGGTGCTGGAGCATCCCCTCACCGCCGCCGACCTTGGCGCGGGCGATACCGCCCCGCAGGGCAGCGCCGAGCAGCTGGCCGGTGCCACCCTGCTGCGTCACCCCTCTGCCGGCAGCTTGTACCTGAATTTCTACTATGATCTGGGCAGCATCACCCCGGAGGAACTGCAATATCTGAACCTGCTCACCGATGTGCTGGACGAGCTGGACACCCCCGCCCACACCGCCCAGCAGCTGAACACCCTGCGCAGCACATGGCTGGGCGACAGCCGCGCCCAGCTGGATCTCTGGACAGGGCGGCAGGAGGGCAGTCCCTGCCATGCGAAGCTTTCCCTCTGCCTGAGCCTGCTGGAGCGCAGCCTGGAAAAGGCGGTGGAGATCGGCGGCGAGTGGCTGTACGACACCGTCCTTACCGGCGCTGCCGCCGAAGCCGCCTATGCCCGGGTGGTCAGCCAGCTGAAGCTGCGCATGGAGCAACTGTTTATCCAGCAGGGCAACGAGTTCGCTTCCACCCGTGCCCGCGCCCATTATTATGTAGAGGGCGCTGCGGACGAAGCCTGCACCGGCGTGAGCTATTATTACTTCCTGTGCGGTCTGCTGGAAAAGGCCGACTGGGCGGCGCTGGGCGCAAAGCTGGATGCTGTGCGCAGCCGGGTGCTGCAAAACGCTGCCCTGACCGTCAGCCTGCACGGCACCGAGGACGCACTGGAAAAGCTGCGCACCCTGCTGCCGGAAAGCCGCTTTGCCGCTGCCCGGCGCACCCCGGCGCAGCCCTACACCCAGCCCCTGACGCCCCCGGTGAACGAAGCCTTTATCATTGACGGCGGCGTGAACTACGATGTGCTGGCTTGGCCCATGCCCCGGGACAGCCGCCGCCGGGTGCTGGCGCGGGTGATGAGCTACGAGTACCTGTGGCACACCATCCGGGAGGTGGGCGGTGCCTACGGCACCGGAATGCTCTGTGCCGACGGCATCGAATTTTTGTACACCTACCGGGACCCCCATCTGCGGGAAAGCTACGACACCTTTACAGACGCCCCCGCCGCCCTTGCCGCCCGGGACTACACCGCCCGGGATCTGGACGAGTTCATCGTGGGCACTGCTGCCAAGCTGGACACGCCCCGCAAGGCGCGTGCCGCCGCCCGGGAGCTGGATCACCGGTACTTCTGCGGCATCACGGACGAGATGCGCGTCGCCGACCGCAAGGCGCTGTGCACCGTGGACGCCGCCCTGCTCAAAGCACAGGCCGCTGCCCTGTCTGACGTACTTTCCGGCGGCGTGCGGGTCGCCTTTGGCAGCAAGGACGCCGTGGAAGCCGCAAAGGATCTGTTCGACCGGGTAGAGACGCTGTAAGCGTTTGCGCTGCGGGCGGGACGATTTTAAATGGCCGCCGCGTGCGCTTTGGCCATAAATCAGCGGAAAGAATATTTTTAATAGAGCAATGCCGGAGCGTCTGCGG
>OGUO01002333.1_pt1 | contig 11567 bp, 8 predicted proteins | sample 1553641 | NCBI WGS metagenome assembly OGUO01 (sample SAMEA2579980, study PRJEB22360) | human gut metagenome | biome: human gut; feature: human-associated habitat; material: faeces | place: Denmark | collected 2008/2010 | reverse complement strand
TGTATTTTAGCCGCTTATGTACCGCTACTGGTTTCAAGGAGTGAGAACGTGTCTGGAAGGGTACTAGTAAAGTTGCACAACGTACGGATGATACAAACAGAGTTTCGCAATTATCTATTTGATTATTAATTCTGTCAGTTTCTGTTTGCATGATTCCTTGTTGAAAATGACTTGGAAATTTATATTCATACTATCATGCAATAAAGTGTATTACAAGAGTTTGTGAAAATATCGGAGAATGCTGCAGAACCGGCACCAAAGAGACCGGCATATCTGATGGCATGTATTATACTATGCGGAAGCAGGATAAAAATAGGCTTCAAATATTTAAGAAAATGTGGTATGATAAACATTCAGGTGAGTTAAAAAACAAAATATATAAAATGAAAGCTGCTTGTTGGAGCAGTACGGCAGGCAATGTCTGCAATATAGGGTGATAGCTATGAAAGAAATTAATTACAGAAACATTCAGGGCAGTGTGAGCACCAGAAAACAGTGGAATGCCGGAAACAGGCATAAGAGAAGCAGAAACAGGGCGTTTCGCACCGGCATTATAGTTTTTTTATTATTATTAATATTGATACTCATAACATTTTGTGTTATTTTATTTATTAGGGTCAATAAGCAGAATGATATAAGGGGCAATGCGGTGACTTTGCCGCCTGTATCCGGTAATCCGGTTGCTGCCGGAGAACAGCCGGTCGTTGATGAGAGTGAGGATTATACGGTATCTAGGGAACCGGTTGATAAGCTCCCATCTGAGCAGGAGGTTCTTGAGGAAGGACATAAGGTCGTGTACCTCACCTTTGATGACGGACCGAGTGACAACACGGAAAAGCTTCTTGATATCTTACAGCAGTACAGAATCAAGGCGACATTTTTCACTGTGGGTAAGGATGGATATGATGATGTCTACCGTAGAATAGTGGGTGAAGGACATACGCTCGGAATGCATTCATATTCGCACGATTACAGTAAGGTATACAGCTCTGTTGAGTCATTTGGCAAGGATTTTGAGAAAATCTATAATCATATAGAGAGCATAACCGGAGTAAGCCCTACGCTGTACAGGTTTCCGGGAGGCTCAAGCAACACTGTAAGCAATGTTCCTATGGAGAAATTCATTAAGTATCTGAATGACAGGAATATTACCTATTATGACTGGAATGCGCTTTCGGGTGATGCGGAGGGAAAGGAATTCCCGGCGGACGAGATGATTGACAGGGTTCTTAAGGGTGTTGATAAGTATGATGTCTCAGTTGTCCTGCTGCATGACACGAATGCACTTGATGTCACGGTTGAGATGCTTCCTGAGCTTATAGAAGAGCTGCGTAAGCTTGGAGCTGATATGCTTCCGATTACGAGGACTTCATCTGTTATACAGCATATTGACGCGGGCAGTGTGAAGTAGCTGCAGCTATATATCGGATTTTGACAGCACATATATGGACAGATTAGTTCAGCATTGCTGAATTATAGACAGGTGGATTTTTAAAATATCTGCCTTATAAAAATAAAATATAGGAGTAAATTAAGATGAAGCTGGACAGAATTATGTTAAAATTAAGCGGCGAGGCTCTTGCCGGTGAGAAAAAGACAGGTTTTGATGAAGCTACCGTGCTTGCGATTGCCGGGCAGGTTAAGAAGGTATCGGAACTTGGCAAGGAAATAGGAATCGTTATCGGTGGAGGTAACTTCTGGAGAGGACGTTCCAGTGAGAATATGGATAGAACCAAGGCAGACCAGATAGGAATGCTTGCAACGATTATGAACTGTATATATGTTTCAGAGATGTTCCGCTCTGTAGGACTTTCGACAGAGATACTCACACCTTTTGCATGCGGCTCCATGACCAAGCTCTTTTCCAAAGATTTAGCTAATGAGTGCTTTAAGCAGGGTAAGATTGTATTCTTTGCAGGCGGCACAGGTCATCCTTATTTTTCAACAGATACAGGAATTGTTCTACGTGCGATTGAGATGGAGGCAGACGCCATTCTTCTTGCAAAGGCTATTGATGGAGTGTATGACAGCGATCCGAAGCTTAATCCGAATGCGAAGAAGTTCGACACACTCTCAATTCAGGAGGTTGTCGACAGAAAGCTTGGTGTTATTGATATGACGGCTTCAGTTATGTGCATGGAAAATAAGATGCCGCTTGTTATCTTCGGGCTCAACGAGGAGAACAGCATTGTCAACACTGTTGACGGAAAGATTAATGGAACGGTTGTTACAGCTTAACAGACAGCCTGAGGTTGAGCATTGATATTTGTATATAGCATTTGTTAATAATCAGGTATCACACAGTTACATAAAAATAATTAAACTATGAATTATAATTTTGGAGGACATTATGGCAGATATTAAAGAATTTGAAGAGAAGATGAATAAGACAATTGATACATTGCTTGAGGATTATGCAACAATAAGAGCAGGAAGAGCCAATCCGCATATTCTTGATAAGATAAGAGTAGATTACTGGGGAACACCTACACCGCTTCAGCAGGTTGCCAATGTTTCCGTACCTGAGGCAAGAATGATTCAGATTCAGCCTTGGGAGTCAAGTCTTATAAAGGAAATAGAGAAGATGATTCTTGTATCTGATATAGGTATCACACCTACTAACGATGGCAAGGTTATACGTCTTATCTTCCCTGAGCTTACAGAGGACAGACGTAAGGAGATTGTTAAGGATATCAAGAAGAAGGGCGAGAATGCCAAGGTTGCTGTGAGAAATGTAAGAAGAGATGCCAACGATTTCTTCAAGAAGCAGAATAAGGATAATATTATCTCTGAGGATGAGTACAAGAACATTGAGGAAGATGTTCAGAAGCTCACAGATAAGTACATTGCAGAGATTGATAAGGCTGTAGAGGCTAAGTCTAAGGAGATTCTTACTGTATAAGAATCAATACCGGGAATATTGAAGGCTGTTACGGATGCAATACACATCGGTGACAGCCTATTTTGTGTAAATAGGGAGGCACAATTGGATACATTTAATGAAAAACTAGGAATGAACGTACCGAATCATATTGCGATTATTTTGGATGGAAACGGAAGATGGGCTAAGAAGAGAATGATGCCGCGCAACTTTGGACATTCACAGGGCTGTAAGGTTATTGAGCAGACCTGCAGGGATATGGATGCCATTGGTGTTAAGTATTTTACCATATATGTTTTTTCTACGGAGAACTGGAAGCGCTCAGAGTCGGAGGTGACAGGACTTATGAAGCTTCTCAGAGGTTATCTGACAGATTGCATCAAGCGGAGCAATAAGGACAATATGCGCGTCAGGATTCTTGGCAGACGCGATGAGCTTGCACAGGATATAGTGGATAAGATTGATGAGCTTGAAGAGGCAACTAAGAATAACACAGGTCTTAATTTCCAGATAGCACTTAATTACGGCTCAAGGGATGAGATAACAAGAGCTGTGAGGGAGCTTACGAAGGAGTGTATTGAGAAGGGAATAGACCCTGATACAATCACTGAGGATATGATTTCGGCCCACCTTGATACCAGGGATATTCCGGACCCGGATTTCCTTATAAGGACTAGCGGAGAGAAGAGAATATCCAACTATCTGTTATGGCAGTGTGCATACTCAGAGTTCGATTTTCCGGAGGTGTTATGGCCGGATTTCAATATGAATTATCTTATTGAGGAAATCAGAAAATACAATAAGCGTGACAGACGCTTTGGCGGCGTGAAGGAGGAGTAGGTATGTTGGTTAGAATAGCGAGCGGAGCAGTGCTTACTGTTATAGTCGGAGCCGGACTTATATTCGGCGGACCATATTTATTTATTCTCACCCTTGCAATTTCGCTTGCCGGAATGTATGAGCTATATAAGGTTTATCATATTGAGAAGAGTGTAATCGGAATCATAGGCTACCTTTTTGCTGTGTCATATTATGTATGCATGTGGCTGGGACAGAATGAATTTATGCTTCTCTGTCTGGCAGCAGGGCTTATCTGTGTGATGGCAGGGTATGTCATTTCGTTTCCTAAGTACAAGGCTGATCAGGCGGCGATGGGATTCTTTGCGGTTGTATATGTGGCGGTTATGATATCGTTTATATATAGGATACGCCTGCTTCCTGATGGCAATTTCTATGTATGGCTTGTATTCATCTGCTCATGGATTGCCGACACATGTGCATATTTCGTGGGTGTAAGGTTCGGAAAGCACAAGATGACACCGGTACTCAGCCCTAAGAAATCCGTTGAGGGAGCAATCGGAGGAATCATCGGTCCTATGCTCATAGGCGGAATATACGGAGCGGTGATTAACCCGAGAATAAGCATCAATGCTCCGGTTGTATTTGCTGTAGCATGCGGTGTCGGGGCGGTTATCTCTATTATCGGAGATTTGGCGGCATCGGCAATCAAAAGAGATCATTCGGTGAAGGATTACGGTAAGCTTATCCCGGGGCATGGCGGTATTATGGACAGGTTTGACAGCACAATTTTTACCGCACCGGTGGTGTATATTGTGATTGAAATATTCAGGGCGTTAAGTTAAAAAATGTATTTATGAATTTTAAGCTGTGTTTTAAGGATGCTTAAGTTTGCCCGGAAATGAGGTTTTTGCTTTGAAAAATATATCTGTACTTGGGTCTACAGGTTCAATAGGAACCCAGACTCTTGATGTAGTGAGAAAAAACAATGATATCAAAGTTGTTGCCCTGTCAGCGGGGAATAATGTTGAGCTTTTAGAGCAGCAGGTGAGGGAGTTTAGACCATCCTTCGTCTCAATGGCGGATGATAAGGCGCTTGCCGGGCTAAGAGCAAGACTTTCAGATGTGACGGGAATAGAATACGGAACAGGGATGGACGGACTTATCCATGCCGCTGCAATGGAACAGGCGGAGATTGTTGTCACTGCGGTTGTCGGCATGATGGGAATAGTTCCTACTATTGAGGCTATCAATGCGGGTAAGGATATTGCCCTTGCAAATAAGGAGACACTTGTAACAGCAGGACACATTATTATGAAGCTTGCTGCAGAAAAGGGAGTAAGGATTCTCCCGGTTGACAGCGAGCATAGCGCTATATTCCAGTGTCTTAATGGTGAGAGACAGAATAAAATCCACAAGATACTTCTCACAGCCTCAGGTGGTCCGTTCAGGGGAAGAACCATTGAGCAGATGAGGGATATCAAGGTGGAGGACGCACTTAAGCATCCTAACTGGGCGATGGGCAGGAAGATTACCATAGATTCCTCAACCATGGTCAATAAGGGGCTTGAGGTCATGGAGGCAAGATGGCTTTTTGGCGTGGAGCTTGATCAGGTTCAGGTTGTAGTCCAGCCTCAGAGTGTCATACATTCGATGGTGGAATTCGAGGATGGAGCAGTTATGGCACAGCTTGGAACGCCGGATATGAGGCTGCCTATACAGTATGCACTCTATTATCCTGAGAGAAGATTTCTTGACACGCAGCACCTTGATTTTTGGAAGCTTAACCAGATTACCTTTGAGAAGCCGGATATGATTAATTTCAGAGGACTTGCACTTGCTTATGAAGCAGGAAGAAAGGGCGGAAATGTTCCTACCATGTTCAATGCTGCCAACGAGCTTGCAGTTGCGATGTTCCTTGACAGAAAGATAAAATATCTTGATATTATTGATATAATAGAACAAACTATGACTAACATAGAATATATTGATAATCCTGATGTAAAGCAGATTCTTGATACGGAGGCGGCAGCTTATGAGTTTATAAGGAGCCGTTATTAGAGGCATCGTGTAATGTGCATGTATGTCGGGTGAGCGTAGCTGCATTATGTGTGTATGCGGTTTATTAACGTATTTTTGAGGAGGATATTACAACTTGAATATTATTATTGCAATTATTATTCTCAGCATCATTGTAATCATTCACGAGTTCGGACATTTTATAGTTGCAAGGGCGAACGGAATAGCGGTGAGCGAGTTCGCACTTGGACTTGGTCCTACAATACTTAAATTCAAGAAAAAAGGAACACTTTTTTCCCTCAAGCTTCTGCCGTTTGGAGGAGCCTGCATTATGGCGGGGGAGGATGGAAGTGAGGATGGGATAAGTGAGCTTGACAAGGATAAGCTCTTTACCTCGAAATCCGTCTGGAGAAGAATCTCCGTTATAGCTGCAGGACCTATTTTTAATTTTCTTCTCGCGTTTATAATGGCAGTATTCATAATCGGAAGCATTGGCTATGACCCATGTAAGCTGTACAGCGTGACGGAGGGAAGCGCTGCCGAGGAGGCAGGGCTTCAGGCAGGGGATGTCATCACCTCGGTAAATGGTAAAAGAATACATTTTTATAAGGAATACAGTCTGTATTATCAGCTTCATACCGGAAAGACACTCAACATAACCTATGAGCGTGACGGTGCTAAGTATGAGACGACAGTTGTTCCAAGATATATAGAGGAGGACGTCTACCAGCTCGGTGTATATCTTGGGGAGAACGCGGTTATCTCAGGACTCACACAGACGGGCGCGGCTGCACTTGCGGGCTTTAAGACCAATGACCAGATAATTCAGGTGAACGGCGTGGCTATAAAATCCACTGATGAGGCTATTCAGGCGATAAGAAGCTGTGGAGGCGGAAAGATAAATGTTGCAGTGTTCCGTGATGGGGAGGTTGTCGACCTCACGGTTACGCCGGTGCTTAACCATAATTCTTATTACGAGACAGGAATGTCATTTTCTGCGGCGCGCGTGAAGGTCAATCCTATTCAGACGTTAAGATACAGTGCCATTGAGGTGAAGTACTGGATAAATACGGTATTTGAGAGCCTTAAGATGTTATTTACAGGCAAGGTGACCAAGGACGATGTAGCAGGCCCGGTCGGAATTGTGTCGGCAATCAGCGATGTGGTTGAGCAGAGCAAGCCGGATGGAGTGTTCTATGTAATCTTAAATCTTGCCAACTGGGTAGTAATGATAAGTGCCAACCTTGGGGTTATGAACCTGCTTCCTATTCCGGCTCTTGATGGGGGAAGGCTTCTGTTCCTGCTCATAGAGGCAGTGAGAGGAAAGCCTGTCGACCAGAAGAAGGAGGGACTGGTACATCTTATAGGCATGGCATTGCTTATGATATTGATGTTCTTTATATTGTTTAACGATATTACCAAGCTGTTTTAACACCTTACCCGGTATAACAGACAGGCAATTGCGAAACTCAAATTTTACGGTAAACAGTTGTTCGATTTTACCAGTATACTGCCGGATCTTTTGAACACCGTAATAGTTCGCGTAGCTAGCTGATGTTCTTAGCGGCTGTATTTTAGCCGCTTATGTACTGCTGCGGTGTTCAAGGAGTGAGAACGTGTCCGGAAAGGAGCATATATGAAGAATTATAATAATTCGATTGAGAGAAAGCACACGCGCGTTATAAATATCGGCGGTGTGTTGATTGGCGGAAATAATCCTATAGCGATTCAGTCAATGACAAATACCAGAACAGAGAATGTGGACGCCACGGTGGAGCAGATTGCAGGACTTGAGGCTGCGGGCTGTGAGATAATAAGATGTGCAGTTCCGACTATGGAGGCTGCGCAGGCTATTGGGGAGATAAAAAAGAGAGTTCACATCCCGGTTGTTGCAGATATACATTTTGATTACAGGCTCGCGATTGCGGCTATGGAAAACGGCGTGGATAAAATCCGTATCAATCCGGGCAATATCGGAAGCCTGGACAGGATAAAGGCTGTTGTGGACGTCGCGAAGGAGAGAAATATACCTATCCGCGTCGGGGTCAACTCAGGCTCGCTTGAGAAGAATCTTGTGGAAAAGTATGGCGGAGTGACGGCAGAGGGGCTGGTTGAGAGCGCCTTAGACAAGGTGCGTATAATAGAGGATATGGACTATGATAATCTTGTCATAAGCATAAAATCCTCAAATGTAATGATGTGTGTAAGGGCACATGAGCTTATTTCCGCAAAGACAGATTATCCGCTGCATGTCGGAATCACAGAATCGGGAACGGTTTTAACGGGAAGCATCAAGTCGGCTGTCGGGCTTGGACTTATACTTGGTCAGGGAATCGGCGATACAATAAGAGTCTCACTCACAGGCGACCCTGTGGAGGAGATTAAGGCGGCGAAGACGATACTTAAGACATTGGGTATAAGACAGAGCGGGATAGAGATCGTGTCATGCCCGACCTGCGGAAGAACGAGTATCGACCTTATCGGTCTTGCGGAGAAGGTGGAGAAGCTTGCCGCCGGTTATGAGGAGCTTAATCTGAAGCTTGCAGTCATGGGCTGCGTTGTAAACGGGCCGGGTGAAGCTAAGGAAGCTGATCTTGGAATTGCAGGCGGAAAAGGGGAAGGCGTGCTCATAAAGAAGGGTGAGATAATACGCAGGATGCCTGAGGCTGAGCTGTTGTCCGCGCTCAAGTATGAACTTGATAATTGGAAGGAAAAGTGATTTACAGATGAAGTTGTTTGATACATTTCCTACACTTGAATTTAATGAAGAAATGATGGATATTTTGGCCGATGTTGATGTGCTTAAGGTTGCAACCAACTCGGCCAAAACCAGACTTAGGGTATATATTGTATCTAAAAGACTTATTCCGAAGCATATTATATTCGCGTTGGAGGATGGCTTCAGGAAACAGATTCCTCCGTTTAAGACGCTGGATATCCATGTGGTGGAAAAGTATGAGCTTTCCAGCCAGTATACACAGGAAAAGCTGTGGGGCATATACAGGGAGAGTATTCTTGAGGAACTGAAGGCGGAGAGTATTTTTGATTATGAAATACTAAAAAAGGCAAAGGTTGTATTTACCGCACACGACAGAATGGAGCTTACTGTCAAGGATGGAAATATCGTGAGGGACAGGATAACACCGCTGCGCGAATATCTCCACATGGTGTTTTTTGACCGCTGTGGATTTGAGATAGATTTTGATGTTATATACAAGGAAGCAAAGCATGAGGCGAAGGAGACTCCGGTTGTCCACATGCAGCTTGCCGTTGTGACGGAGGATGGTGTGACAGAAGGCAGTCAGACTGCTTCAAGCGACAGTGCTGCCGGTGCGAATGATAAGAAGGCGGATGAGGCGCAGGGAACAGGGGGTGCTGCCGGAAGGCTTAAGACGGATGCCAAGGTATTCGACAAGAATAAGAAGGGTGCTGCGGCAAAGGATGATAACAAGAGCAGCTACCGTTCTGTAAAGCTGTCGCCGAATCCGGATGTCATTTACGGCAAGGATTTTGATGATGAAGCGATTGAGCTTGCGACAATAACACATGAAATAGGCGAAGGAGCCATAAGGGGTAAGATAAGAGGTGTGGAGATTAAGGAGCTGAGGACGGGTAAGCAGCTTATCACATTTAATGTGACGGATTTTACCGATTCCATGTCCGTCAAGCTTTTCTTAAACTCTAAGGAAAACCTCGATGAAATCAAGGATGATATAAAGGATGGCGCTTTTGTCAAGATTAAGGGTGTCATTGCCATGGATAGCTGGAGCAAGGAAATCGGAGTAAGCTCAGTGAGGGGAATCAAGAAAATCCCTGATTTCACAGTCAAGAGAATGGACAATTCCGATGTGAAAAGAGTGGAGCTTCACTGTCATACCAAGATGAGCGATATGGATGGTGTATCCGAGGTGTCCGACATAATAAAACAGGCAGCCAAGTGGGGGATGTCTGCCATTGCAGTCACCGATCACGGAGTATGCCAGGCGTTCCCGGACGCTAATCATACGGTGGAAAAGCTGGAAGATTTCAAGGTTATATACGGTGTTGAGGCATATCTTGTGGATGACTTAAAGGCACTTATTGAACAGCCTGCCGGACAGACCTTCGATGATACATACGTCGTGTTCGACCTTGAGACAACCGGCTTTTCCTCTGAGTATGACAGAATTATAGAAATCGGCGCCGTGAAGTATCAGAACAGGAGACGTGTCGACAGCTTTTCGTGTTTTGTCAACCCTGAGATACCTATACCGTTCAGAATTGAGAAGCTCACCGGGATAAATGATTCCATGGTTATTGACGCGGAGACTATAGAGACAGTGCTTCCAAAATTCATAGATTTTTGCGAGGGGGCAGTGCTTGTCGCACACAATGCTGATTTTGACTCCGGATTTATAAAGACGAAAGCGAAACAGATTATGGGTGTGGACAAGAAGTACACGGTCGTCGATACGGTGGCTCTTGCAAGAGCGCTCCTGCCGCAGCTTAACAGGTACAAGCTTGACACGGTTGCCAAGGCTGTGGGCGTGTCGCTTGAAAATCACCACCGCGCCGTTGATGATGCAGAGTGCTGTGCCGGAATATTCCTCAGGTTTATGACCATGATGGAGGAGCGGGGCATAGTTAATCTTAACCAGGTGGAAAACCTTGCCGATGAGAGGGAGAATATCGTAAAGAAGCTCCCTTCATACCATGCCATAATTCTTGCAAAGAATGATGTCGGCAGAACGAATCTGTACAGGCTTACGTCAATGGCACATCTTAAGTATTTTAACAGGAGACCTCGAATACCTAAGAGTGAGCTTATAAAGCACAGGGAGGGGCTTATACTTGGCTCAGCGTGTGAGGCGGGTGAGCTGTACAGGGCGATACTTGACAACAAATCGGAGCAGGATATAGCAAGGCTTGTGGAATTTTACGATTATCTTGAGATACAGCCGCTTGGAAACAACAGGTTTATGATAGATTCGGAGGATATATGGGTGTCCTCTGAACAGGATTTAATTGATATAAATAAGAGGATTGTTGCGCTTGGAGAGCAGTTCGGAAAGCCGGTTGTCGCCACCTGCGATGTTCACTTTTTAAATCCTGAGGATGAGGTGTACAGAAGGATAATAATGGCGGGACAGGGCTTTGACGATGCAGACAAGCAGGCTCCGCTGTATTTAAGGACAACGGAGGAAATGTTATCCGAGTTCCAGTATTTAGGAAGTGACAAGGCGTATGAGGTGGTAATACGGAACACCAATATGATTGCGGATATGTGTGAAAAAATATCGCCTGTGCGTCCTGATAAATGTCCGCCTGTAATTGAAAATTCGGATGAAACGCTGAGGAAAATCTGTTATACCACGGCGCATGAGATGTATGGCGAGGAGCTCCCGGAGATAGTTAAGGAGCGTCTTGACAGGGAGCTTAATTCCATTATCAGCAACGGATATTCCGTTATGTACATCATTGCACAGAAGCTTGTGTGGAAGTCGAACGAGGACGGATATCTTGTAGGCTCCAGAGGCTCTGTAGGTTCATCCTTTGCGGCGACAATGGCTGGAATAACGGAGGTTAATCCGCTTCCACCACATTATCTGTGCATGAATGGGGACTGTCATTACTATGATTTTGACTCTGAGGATGTAAAAAAATTCTCCGGAGGTGCGGGCTGTGATATGCCGGACAGAATATGCCCTAAATGCGGAAAGCCGCTCACCAAGCAGGGGTTTGATATTCCGTTTGAGACCTTCCTTGGCTTCAAGGGAAATAAGGAGCCGGATATCGACCTTAATTTCTCCGGAGAGTATCAGTCTAAGGCACACTCGTACACTGAGGTTATTTTCGGAAAGGGACAGACCTTTAAGGCGGGGACTGTCGG
>OGUO01002332.1_pt1 | contig 11569 bp, 4 predicted proteins | sample 1553641 | NCBI WGS metagenome assembly OGUO01 (sample SAMEA2579980, study PRJEB22360) | human gut metagenome | biome: human gut; feature: human-associated habitat; material: faeces | place: Denmark | collected 2008/2010 | reverse complement strand
ATAGCTTACCGTATCACTTCTATTAACTAAAATAGAAAAAAAGATATTTAATAATTTTAATAATAACACTAACTGTTGCTTTAACTGTAGCAGTTACAGTAATTTTAATTAAAAAATCGCAAATTGAAATAAAAGAGGCAAGTAATCTAGAAAATAAAACAGTTATAGAAAATCAAAATGAATTTGCAAATGAAAATATTGATGAACAGGTTGCAGAAAATACTGCTAATGAGAATGTTAAAGAAACAGAAAACGATGAAATAAAGATGCAAGAAGAAACAAAAGTTGATTCTAATAATGGAAATGGTAATGAACAAAAGAATAATACTGAAATTAATAATACATCTCAGGTTATTGTAAGTAAACAAGAAAATACAACAAAAAAAGAACAAACGAATAAAACCTCAAGTAAAGAGTCACAAAAGAAAGTTGAACAGCAAATAAATAATACAAGTACAGAAACACAGAAGAAAACTGAACAACCAAGTAACAATGTCAATAAAGAAGCGGAAGTAAAAACAGCTAAAGCTAAAGAAAGTAGTGAAACAAAATCACAAAATACTCAAGAAAATAAACAAACTACTAGCAATGAAAATAAGCAAACATCACAAACTGAAATACCAAAGTGTACTGAAACGAAACATATGATAAAAGCAGGTAATACAAGTAAATGGTTTAATACAAAAGCAGAAGCACAAAGCTATTATCAAAATATTGTTAATAAATTATCAAAACAATGGGAAAATGGCGAGATAAGTGATGAACAATATAATAAGGAATGTCCCACAGGGTTTGAAGTTTATAGTTGTGCGTTATGTGGTAAGTGGACATTAAACATGTATTACAGGTAAAATATAAAAATTTAATAAAAATAGAATTAGAGCAAGTAAATAAACTTGTTCTTTTTTTGATAGGAGGAAATAACGTGAATAAAATAATAAATTTAAAGAATATAAATAAAACATTAGCAATAGCAATGGTGTTAATTATAATGTTGTGCAATGTAAAGTCGGTATTTGCCATTTCAGGTTCTGGAAGTGGAAATTGGACAGGTGGGCAATATGATTCGTACTTTAAAACAACAGAAAGCATAGCTTATAATAGAGGTATTTTAATTAGAAAACTAACAAATGTAGATACAGGAGAAAAAATAACATTTTTTTGTGCGGAGCATACAGAAGATTTTGTTGTTGGAACAGTAAACAATGGAAACTATTATATTCCTCAAGATGAAAATATTAAAAGAGCTTGTAAAGTCGCTTATTTTGGGTGGTATAGTAAATATAATGATTTAGTAATGGATATATCTATTGAACAAGACCAATATTACAACATTCGAAAAGATTATGCATTTACACAGCAAATGGCTTGGGAAGCTTTAGGGCAAAGTAATGCAAGCTTTATAGATGAGAGTATTCAAAATCAGTATAATTCGTTTAAAAATGATATAAATAATAAAATTGCCAATATTTATAAAAGACCAAGCTTTGATTTTACAACAGTAGAATTAGATGCAGGAACTAGTAAAACGCTAACAGATACAAACAATATATTTAAAGATTATGCTACTGTTGATGCAACATATAATGGAATAAGATTTAGACATAATAAAGGAGAAAATACATTAACAATAGATGTACCAAGTAACTGTACAACAGAAAATATGAATATATCTGATGCAACTTTTATGAACTTAGGATTAGTAAAAGAAGAATCAAAAAACAATGATACAAGTATATATTTTGAATTTAAGCAAGGAGTACAAAATCAATTATATTCTATGCACTTTAATGATCCAGTAACTATGGCATTGAAATTAAAAATAAATTTACTAGGAAATTTAGAACTATCTAAGTTAAACTCAAATGGAGATTTAATAGATGGTTCTATTTTTAATGTAAGCGGAACTGGATATAATGGAGATGTTGAAGTAAAAAACGGAAAGATTACATTAGAAAAAATTAAAAAGGGAACATATACAATAAAAGAAAAAACAGCTCCTACAGGTTATTTATTAAATACACAAACTTATACAGTTCAAGTAAATTCAAATGAAACTGCAAAACAAGCTATTATAAATAATGAGCCTACTGGAGAAATAGCAATTATAAAAGAAGATTCAGGATTGAAAAATAGCAAAAGAATAGATGCTACAATACATCATGGAGATGTGAATATTGCAGGAGCTGAATATACTTTGTATGCTGATGAAGATATTTACAATAAGAGTAAAACAGTAAAATATTTTAGTAAAGATGAACCAATAGCTAATTTCACATTTAATGAGGATGGTAAGGCAAGCATAAAAATTATAAGTAAAAATGCAAGTTTAAAAGTAAATGGAAGTACATTAACAGGTTTAGCATTAGGAAATTATTATTCTAAAGAAACTAAAGTACCAACAGGATATATAGAAGATACTGAAAAACATACATACAGCTTAAATTACAAAGACAGTAATACAAAGGTAATTAGTGTTAATGATACTGTAAAAAATACAGTTCAAAAAGCAAAATTTAAAATAATAAAAATTTCTGGTAAAGATAATGATACTGCTAAAGTGGTGAAAGATGCAGAATTTACAGCAATACTTACAAAGTATGTTGATTATTATGGAAGTTTCGATGAAGCATTAAAGCACCTAGATGAATTTGCTAAAGATGAATACTCAATATTTAAAACAGATGAAAATGGATACGGTGTTTCAAATTTACTTGCTTATGGAGAATATACAGTAAATGAAACTGTTACGCCATCTCCAGAGTTAAATACTGTTGAAGAATTTTATGTAACAATAGATAGAAACTCTGATGGAGTAATTAAAGAACTTGTGGAAAATGATACACCTTTTGAAAGTTATTTAAAAATTATAAAAATTGATGAAAACACAGGCAAGAAAATAACTTTTTCAAATGCAACATTTTCGTTATATAAATTAAACAAAGAAAATAATGAATGGGAACAAGTTAGTTGCAAAGTAGGAAATGAATACCGTACAACTTGGTCAACAAACAACAATGCAGTTGCTTGTACAGAAAACAAATTAACTGGAGGAACTTATAAAATTGAAGAAATACAAGTACCAGATGGGTTCGTAGAACTAAAAGAAAACTGTATTTTTGAAATTAATAATAGAAACAATACATTAGAATATGATGAAGATTTTGATGCTTACATAACTGTTACAGTAAAGAATAAACAAGCAGTGGCTAATGTAAATATTATTAAAACTATAGATATAATGAAAGATGCAGATTTATCAATAGTTGATACATCAGATTTAAGCGGAATTAAGTTTAAATTAACAGCAAAAGAGAATATATTAGATATGTCTGATGGGAGTATAATCTACGAAAAAGGTAAAGAAATTGATACATACAATTTAGGTAAAGATGGTAGATTAACTATTAAAAATCTTCCTTTAGGAATTTATGAAATTCAAGAAATTGAAACTTTAAAAGGTTTAATTTTAGATGAAACAAAATACGAAATAGCATTAGAGCAAGAAGATAATAAAACAGAATTAATAGAGAATTCATTAAATATTGTAAACACAACAAGTAAATTTGAATTTTCTAAAACAGATATAACTGGAGAAAGAGAACTTGAAAGTGCAGTATTACAAGTAATAGATGAAGAAAACAATATTATTGACGAATGGGTATCTGGTAAAGATTCTCATAAAATAGAAGGTTTAGAAATAGGAAAAACATATAAATTAATTGAAACTATTGCACCAAATGGATATGTAAAATCTATAGAAATAGAATTCAAAGTAAAAAATACTAAAGAAATTCAAAAAGTAACTATGATTGATAAAATTGTTGAAATGAGTAAACAAGATATAGGTGGAAATGAAATTGAAGGAGCAGAAATAAAAGTATATGATGAAAATGGCAAAATAATTGATGAATGGACATCTACTAAAGAATCTCATATTATAAATGGATTAGAGGAAAATAAAACATATACTTTGCACGAAGAGATTGCACCAGAAGGATTTGTAAAAGCAACTGACGTAAAATTTACTGTTACAACAGATAAAGAAACACAAAAAGTTGTATTGATAGATAAAGTTGTTTATATAACTAAAACTGATGTAACTAAAAATAAAGAATTAGAAGGTGCAAAACTAGAAGTTACAGATGAAGATGGAAATATAGTAGATAAGTGGACTTCTACAAATGAACCACATCATGTTAAAGGGTTAGAAGAAAATAGAAAATATACTTTAACAGAAATTACAGCACCTTACGGTTATGAAATAGCTGAAAGTATTGATTTTATTGTATCTACAGATAAAGAAACTCAAAAAATAGAAATGAAAGATATGCCTATTTTAAAGAATATAAGAGTAATAAAAATTGATAGTAAAACAAAAGAAACAATTAAGAATAACTTTGTGTTTGGAATTTACGAGAATCCAGAATGTACAAAATTAATTAATGAAGTTAAATCAAATAATGATGAAGGAACTGTTTTATTTGAAAATCTAAGATTTGGAACATATTATATTAAAGAGTTACAAGCACCAAAGGATTATGAATTGTCAAATAAAGTTGTTAAACTTGAAATAAATGATAAAGGAATATTTGTAGATGATATTCAAAAAGAAGAAAAAGATAATACAATAGAATTTACATTTGAAAACAAAAAAATTGAAGCTATAAAAACTCCGAAAACAGGAGATGAAAGAAACCTATTTGTATGGCTTGCTTTACTTGGAGTGTCTGTAGTTTCTCTAATTGCAATAGGAGTTTATAAAATTATTAATAATAAAGAAAAATAAAAATTATAAAGGTGGCTAATTTAAACAATATAAGAATAGGGTTTAAGTTTAAGCCACCTTTAAATATAAAAGAAGGTGTAAAATGGCAGAATTTAATGCAATTCAAAAAAATAAATTGGTAAAAAAATTAAAAGGAATAAATAAGGCTAAAGAAAAAGATATTTTGAATTTAAAAGTATCAGAATTAAGGAAAATAAATGAAGATGAGAACATACCAAATCTTACAATAAATGATGTAGAAATAATTTGGCAAATGCAAGATGCAATAAAAGGTAAAGAGTTACTAGAATATTTAACTGATATAAAATAATAGGAGGTGCAATATATTGGGAAAAATACTGGAAACACGAAAACTGTATAAGGAAGTAATTAACAGTATTACAAAAACAGAAGATGATTGGATTTCATTCTTAAATAGTAGCAGTTGGCATTTTAAATATGATTTTGTAGATAAAGTCTTAATATATGCACAAAAACCAGAGGCAAAAGCTTGTGCTGAAATGAAAGAATGGAATAGCAAAGTAAGAAGATGGGTAAATAAAGATGCTGAAGGTATTTTTGTAATTTCAAAAGATGATAATAATCCATATCCATTTAGATTAGTTTTTGATGTATCAGATACACATAATAATAAAGGTACAGAATATAAATTATGGAGTATTAAACCAGAATATGAAGATAAAATTATTGAGACATTAGAAACCACATTTGGAGGTCAGTCTAAAAATAAAAGTTTATCACAAAATATTATTATAAATTCTTACAATATGGTAACAGATAATATTCAAGATTATTTGCCTTCAATTAATGCACAGAAAAAAGGAACTGAACTTGAAGTTTTATCAGATGATGAAATAAAGAATATAGTAATTTTAACAGTATGGGCTAGTGTATCATATATGATGATGATTAGGTGTGGAATAGACCCAAAAGATAAAATTGAAAGTCAGCAATTTATGTTTATAAAAAATTTTAATAATGAAAAAATAGTTACAGCTATAGGTACTGCAATAAGCGATATTGCTGAAATGGGAATAAGAGAGATTGCAAAAACTGTAATAAACTTGCAAAAAGAAGAAAAAAATATAAATCATACATTTGCAAGAAATAATTTACAAGAGTATTCTAATAATAAAGAAAAAAGTGAAGGAGGAATTGAAGATGCAGAAAATAGAATACAAACAAGTAGGAAACTACAAAATACCAAATTTAGTGATGGAAAAGGAAATATTACCAAATGGAAAATACGCAAGAATGAGATTGAAGTACCTAAAAGAACACAAGAAAGCAGATTATTTGATATTATTGATGGACAAGGGCTTGAACAAAGAATTAACTGGGGTTCAAGAAACGGCAACGAAATTAGTGAAGGAAATAGTGGAGAAATTAGCAAAACAAGATGGAACAACAGAAGAATTGAAAATGAAAGATCCAATGAAATGGACAGGACTAATGAACAATTACAAATTAGTAGCAGAGGAGCAAGTAATGAGGGAACTAATTTACAATTAGAACAAGATAAATTAAATGTTTGGAGAGAAAATACAGATTCAAATATAGCGAAATTTTATGATGACGAAACAGTAGCAGAAATATTAAATAATGCTCCGAATATAATAAAAAATAGAGATGTAATAGAAACATATTTAAAATTAAATAATAATGAGACAAGGAAAGAATATATTAAAAATATACTTGGAAATGCATATACTGTATATGAAATTGATAATAATCAAAGAGTAGGATATAAAACATATGATAATGGATTGCTTATATGGAAAGGTGATTATCTTACTAGAACAGAAGAATGCTTTAAAGATTGGAATGAAATAGTAGATTTTTTTGTATTAAATATTTTATCAAAAGAAAATGAAGATATTGTTAATAATTTACCAACTGAAATGGAACAAAAACAAAATATAACAGAGGCTGAAAATGCTTCTGTTTTTAATTTTAGCCAGGAAATAATAGATAATGTAATAAAAAAAGATAGTCAAAATCAAACGCCATTAAAGGTTGAAATTAAAAGAAAAAATAAAAATAAAATAGAATACTTTGATTTACATCCAGAAGTGCCAATGCAAGAAAGAAATAACTATAAAATTCAAAATGATGAACTAGGAATAGGAACTAAAAAAGAAAAATATAAAAATAATATTGAAGCTATTAAAACATTGAAACGATGTGAAGATGAAAATAGATATGCAAGTATTGAAGAACAAGAAATTCTTTCAAAATATGTTGGTTGGGGTGGATTACAAGAAGCTTTTGATAGTAGAGATAATAATTGGAATGCAGAATATAACGAATTGAAATCATTACTAACTGAAAAAGAATATACAGAAGCCAAAAGGTCAACTTTAACAGCTTTTTATACACCACCTATGGTTATAAGAAATATATATAGAGCTCTTCAAAATATGGGGTTAGAAAAAGGAAATATATTAGAGCCTAGTTGTGGAGTTGGAAATTTTATGGGATTACTACCTGATACTTTAGACCAATGTAAAATGTATGGAGTAGAACTAGATAGTATTTCTGGAAAAATAGCAAGTCAGTTATATCAAAAAAATACAATAGCTGTAAAAGGGTTTGAAGATGTAGAACTTCCAGACTCTTTTTTTGATGTTGCAGTGGGAAATGTACCATTTGGAGAATTTAAACCCTATGACAAAAGATATGATAAAAATAAATTTCTAATTCATGATTACTTCTTTGCTAAAACATTAGATAAAGTTAGACCGGGTGGAGTTGTAGCTTTTATTACAAGTAAAGGAACACTGGATAAAGAAAATTATAGTGTAAGAAAGTATATTTCACAAAGAGCAGAATTAATAGGAGCAATTAGACTTCCCAATAATACATTTAAAGCCAATGCAGGTACAGTTGTAACATCAGATATAATCTTTTTAAAGAAGAGAGATAAAATTACAGATATCGAAGATGATTGGGTAGAATTAGGTGTGTCAGAAGATGGAATTAAAATGAATAAATATTTTATAGACCACCCAGAGATGATTTTAGGAAATATGAAAATGGTAAACACGCAATATGGTATGGATTCAGTTTGTGAACCATTTGAAAATGCAAATTTAGAGCAACTATTGGAAATGGCAATAAATAATTTAGATACAGAAATAGAAGATTATCAGATAGATATAGAAGACGAAAATGAAACAAGTATACCTGCAGACCTAAGTGTAAGGAATTTTTCATATACAATAGTTGATGAACAAGTATACTATAGAGAAAACAGTCAAATGTATCTACAAGAGTTACCATTAACAACAATAAATAGAATAAAAAGTATGATACTATTGAGAGAGTGTGTAAGAAACTTAATAGAAGTTCAATTAGATGATGGCTCAGATGAAGAAATAAAAGGCTTACAAGCAAAATTAAATGGATTATATGATAATTTTGTAAATAATTATGGTTTAATAAATAGTAGAACAAATGAAAGAGTTTTTTCGGAAGATAGTAGTTACTATTTATTATGTTCACTCGAAATATTAAATGAAAATAAACAATTTATTAGAAAAGCTGATATGTTTTCGAAAAGAACTATTAAGCCTAACAAAGTAGTAACAAAAGCTGATAATAGTATTGATGCTTTAATTTTATCTATATCAGAAAAAGCAAGAGTTGATATGGAATATATGCAAAATTTAACAGGAAAGTCACAAGAAGAACTTATAAAAGAATTAGAGGGAAGTATATATAAAGATCCTATAAAAGATGAATATGTAACTGCAGACGAATATTTGTCTGGAAATGTTAGAGAAAAATTAAAAATTGCTAAAAGGTTTGCAGAAAATGACCCTGAATATGAAATAAATGTAAAGGCATTAGAACAGGTAAAGATAAAAGATTTGTCTGCAAGTGAAATAAGCGTAAGGCTTGGTGCTACATGGATACCACCATCAGATGTTGAAGAATTTATGTTTGAATTATTAGAAACAAACAGTTATAAACGAAAAAATATAAAGGTACACTATTCAGATTATACTTCAGAATGGAATATAAGTGGTAAAAGTGAAGATATAGGAAATATAAAAGCAATAAATACTTATGGAACAGCAAGAGCAAATGCTTATAAAATAATTGAAACTACATTAAACTTAAAAGATATAAGAATATTTGATACAATTGATATAGATGGAAAAGAACAAAGAGTATTAAATACAAAAGAAACAGCAATAGCTCAAGCAAAACAAGACTTAATAAAAAGTAAGTTCGAAGATTGGATATGGAAAGACCAAGCAAGGCGAGAAAGGTTAGTAACTTCATACAATGATAAATTTAATAACATTAGACCTAGAGAATATGACGGACAATATATAACATTTGGTGGAATGAATCCAGAAATTTCCCTAAGAAAACATCAAACAAATGCAATTGCTCACATTTTATATGGTGGAAATACACTACTTGCACACGAAGTTGGTGCAGGAAAGACATTTGAAATGGTAGCAGGAGCTATGGAAACAAAAAGACTTGGACTTGCATCTAAGTCTTTATTTGTAGTACCAAACCATATTATAGAACAGTTTGCAAGTGAGTTTTTACAGTTATATCCATCAGCTAATATTCTAGTTGCAACAAAGAAAGATTTTGCAACTAATAATCGTAAAAAGTTTTGCAGTAAAATAGCAACAGGCGAGTATGATGCAATAATTATTGGACATAGTCAATTTGAAAAAATACCGATGTCACAAGAAAGACAAGAAAAAATATTACAAAAACAAATAAATGATTTATCGCTAGGAATAACCGATTTAAAGAATAATAATGGGGAATATTATTCTATAAAACAATTAGAAAAAAGCAAAGAAAAAGTTGAAGAAAAACTCAAAAGATTAAATGACCAAACAAGAAAAGATAATGTAATAACTTTTGAACAACTAGGATGTGATAGAATTTTTGTAGATGAAGCTCATTATTTTAAGAATTTGTTTTTATTTACAAAAATGCGTAATGTAGGAGGAATTGCGCAAACAGAAGCACAAAAAAGTTCAGATTTATTTATGAAGTGTCAATATTTAGACGAACTAACAGGAGGAAAAGGAATTGTATTTGCTACAGGAACACCAATTTCAAACTCAATGGTTGAAATGTACACAATGCAAAGATACTTACAATACAAGACTTTAGAAGGAAAGAATTTATTGCAATTTGATGCTTGGGCATCTACTTTTTGCGAAACGGTTACTGCAATAGAGCTTGCACCAGAACGGAACAGGTTACAGAGCAAAAACAAGATTTGCTAAATTCTATAATTTACCAGAGCTTATGAGTATGTTTAAAGAAGTTGCAGATATACAAACAGCAGAAACATTGAATTTGCCAGTTCCAAAAGCAAATTTTCATAATATTGCTGTTAAGCCTAGTTTCATACAAAAAGAAATGGTAGAAGGACTAGGAAAAAGAGCAGATGCTATAAGAAATAAACAAGTTGATATAAAAACAGATAATATGCTTAAAATTACAAATGAGGGCAGAAAATTAGCTTTAGATCAAAGATTGTTAAATGAAATGTTACCAGATTTTGAAGATAGTAAAGTAAACATTTGTGCAAATAACATATATGAAATATGGAATAAAACAAAAGATAAAAAATTAACACAATTAGTTTTTTGCGATTTATCTACTCCTAAAATATTAGGTACAGAAGATAATCCGTATGAAATGGAAGAAATAGATGGAACATGGAAATTAAAAGAAAGACAATTTACAGATGTTTATACAGACTTAAAAAGAAAATTAATAGAAAAAGGAATACCACAAAATGAAGTAGCTTTTATACACAATGCAGATACAGAGTCTAGAAAAAAAGAATTATTTGCAAAAGTTAAAACAGGACAAGTAAGAGTTCTAATGGGTTCAACTGCTAAAATGGGTGCAGGAACAAATGTACAAAATAAAATTATAGCATTACACCACTTAGATTGCCCATATAGACCATCAGATTTAATACAAAGAAATGGTAGAGGAATAAGGCAGGGAAATGAAAATGAAGAAATAGATGTATATACATATGTAACAGAAGGAACATTCGATGCCTATCTTTATCAGTTAGTAGAAAATAAGCAAAGGTTTATATCTCAAATAATGACATCTAAAGCAATAGTTCGTTCAGCAGAAGATATTGATGAAAAAGCGCTATCGTATGCAGAAATAAAAGCTTTAGCTGCAGGAAATCCACTGATAATAGAAAAAACTAATTTAGATGCGGAAGTATCAAAACTAAAATTGCTAAAACAAAGTTATTTAAGCCAAATTTATATGTTAGAAGATGCAATAGTAAAATACTATCCTGTTGAAATAAAAAAGACAGAAGAATTGATAGTAAACATTCAAAAAGATATAGAAGTTGTAAAAGAAAATACAATATATAATGCTGAAGAAAAATTTTCGCCTATGATAATAAAAGATAATCGATTTACTGAAAAAGAAAGTGCAGGGAAAATGATATTAGAAATTTGCAAAAACAAAACTGATAAAGAATTAGAAGAGATTGGTACATATAGAGGTATGAAAATGTATCTTCAAATAGAATTTGGAGAATATATTTTGAAGTTAAAAAATAATTCTTCATATATAGTAAAATTAGGTAATGACATATTTGGAAATATAACAAGAATTGATAATACACTAGCTGATATGGAAAGAAAATTGGAAAAAACTAAAATTGAATTAGAAAACTTAAACAAGCAATTTGAAAATGCTAAAGTAGATGTAAAAATCCCCTTTGATAAAGAACAAGAATTAGAAGAAAAA
>OGUO01002331.1_pt1 | contig 11571 bp, 6 predicted proteins | sample 1553641 | NCBI WGS metagenome assembly OGUO01 (sample SAMEA2579980, study PRJEB22360) | human gut metagenome | biome: human gut; feature: human-associated habitat; material: faeces | place: Denmark | collected 2008/2010 | reverse complement strand
GCAGCATTTCCTTGTGATGCAGCTTCTGCTGCTTTCGTTGATTCCGCAGATTCCTGACCAGCATGTTTGCTTCCGCTGCTCTGCCGTTCAGCGCTTCCCGGCGGTTCCTGCCTACGATTTTGCGTTGCTCCTGAACTAGAAGAATTGCCTGCATTTCCTGCACCACCCGGCGGTTCCTTTGCTCCCTTGCTTAACCTCTCCTGCTCTTCTTTTCCACCCGGATTTAGCGATTCTTCTTTCACCTTGCTTGCAGCCTTTGCCGCTGCCTTACCTACTCCCGTTGCCCCCAATCCAGCTTGCAGCAAGTGCATAGCTCCTATTGTCTTCATTAGACCATCTTTCATGCCAACGTCGATGCCTAACACTCTTTCAACAATGTCTGGGCCATCAATCATTGCGATTCCAGCAAATGCAATCAGCAAAATGCGGACAAAATTATTGCTGTATTCCTTTGCTACCCACAGTTCAAACTCACGCCAGATAGCGAAACCCCAGATCATAATTGAAATACTCCAGAATAAATTTAATAGATACTGCAATGTTTGTTTCGTTTTTTCTCCCGACATAACATCACCGGAAAAAATATAAGCCAGAATTTCGCCATAGATCATATCCCAGATCAGGCGAAAAAGTCGGTACGATGCAAAAATAAGAACCAATATATTTACGATCAGCTCGCCAATGATTGCCATAAAATTGATGGAATAACGGTAATACAGCGGTGTAAGGAATCCAAAGAATCCCTTTTTAATTTCTTTATATTTTACTTTTCCACTGCTTTCATCAACGATCATATAATATTTGAATACCTTATCCGTTTTTTTCTCTACCTGTTCATTCTGATCGATGTATTTAATGGTTTCTCCAGTAAAGCAATTGGGGGACTCAAAAGTCCACCCGTTTTGTTTCAGATACAGCAAGTCAGTCGTATTACTGATAACGGTTGTGTCTGCCACACTGGTGCCATTCGCCATGAAAACATTCTGCTCGATTCCCAATAATTGAACTCCAAGCTGAACACCACCCGGAAGCAGCATGACAACCGCCATTGTAATGATCAAATTTTTCAAAAACGGGGGTCTGCGCTCAGAGTATAAAAATACGGTTCCAACAGCCAGAATGGTAACCAGAAAAATTGCATTCCAAATGGGATAATAGGTTCCCAACTTCTCACTAATCACTTGTGTAAAACTAAGGACGCGAAATACCGCTTCCCAAACAGATTGACATGCATCACAAATCCCACGAAGCAACAGAATCAATTTCCATCCAACAGTCCGAATTGCCGATTCAACAACATCGCTTTGTTGAAAATATTTTGCATAATTAAGTAGGATTTCTTCATAATTCATTCCTATTTCCTTTCTCTCTTATTCCTCATACTAATCCGATTCTCGGCTTTAATTGGGATAATAACGCACCTTTTTTCTCTAACGGTATCTTTGGGTTTTGAACAACGCGAACAAATACTTCACCTGCTGCACATCCCTGTAACAACAATTCGAGCAGCTGCGAATCATATACCGCCAATTCCCTGCAAAGTGCCGCAAACTGTCTTTCATGGGTTGGTGTATGTTCATGTTCCTGCGGCCTTTTAATTCGGGTATCCCACTGGTAAATCTGTTTCTCCGCCAATTCCTGATAGCGCCATTCCATCTGTATTTTCATCTCTTCTAACGCTTGTGCTTGAGTTGCATCCTGCGCTCGCTTTAACTCTTCCTTCACTTCTTGCAGTTGCTTCGGAATCTGCTGGAAATCAGCGGCTTCAAAGCTGATATCATAATCATACATCAGCTCGTCTTCCTGAACCGCCTTCAATGTTGGCAAATGCAGCGATTCCTCCGATACGGTATCCGCATCAGGAAAATATTCTTGTAAATACTGATAACGATACAAAAATGCACGACCTTCCTTTCGAGAGTTAAAGATTGGATGAGGTTTGACCGGATTTCCTTTTAAATCACGACGATACATTGTACGTAAAATCACATTTTCACCTTCCTCCAAATCCATCAGCTCACGCGGATTCAGTAAAGGACGTTCTTCTTGTGTCTCCGTATAACTTTTGTTAAGTGCAAATCTTGTTCCGACACGATTCACATTCGTGATCGTTTTGGAACCAAGAAGTGATGAATAAAGTTTTGCGGTTTCCTCTTCGCTGGTTTGCAAATACACCTGGTTTCCGCAGTTTCCTTTAATGACCTTTGCCGCATCACCGTATTTCAGTGTCAGTTGCGCATCTGTCTGAATAATAAGATTAAATATCATGTTCAATCCCAAACAAATGGCAAGCTTAGAATTCAGATCTTGAATTGGTGGGAACTGTGCAATTTCATCCAGATGAAAAATGATTCTTCGGTCACACTTACCAGAACGACTCTGTATACATGCACGCGCATTAGCTTGATAGAGCTGATCAATCATAGAAATTGCAATCGCATCTTTAGAACGATCATAAAACGGAACCTGGAGAAAAAGTGCAATAGGTTTCTTTCCAAAACCAAGTTCTTCTGGAGAAAATGTACTTTCCCGTGTTAATTGTTCCATACCGCCAAAAGTATATTGACTTAGCTTTGTAAGCATTTGGCTGAAAATACTGCCCTTTGTTCGATCCCCTGAAACTTTGATTCCGCTGTACACAACTTTCGCACGATCAAATCTGCCTCGTGCTTCAAAATAATCGTCCAGCTTAGTTGTGTTTTTTCCAGTTGCTTCTCCTGCCAGGTTCGTAAACAAATTGATTACTGACGCCATGCAGTTTTTCTTCAGATTATTTTCCTGTGGCTCAAACGGAACATCTGGAATTGTCTTTGCTGCCAGAACACAGGTTGAAAATGTTTTTTCCTGTCTTAACTGTTGATAGTCCTGATCTGCCTGTTTTTTTGCGTCTTCTGTAAGACGCTCATATGCCTGACGCTTTGCCACAAACAATGCCGCAAGTCTGGCATTTTCTCTCGTATCCTCCCGTATGCAGTCTACCGTATGCGCCATTATGGTTGCTGTAAGCGCACTGGTTGCATTTGACAGGAAGAAATCAGAATTATCATCGCTCTTTCCTCCAGCACTTGCAAAGTGTGGATACGCAAAAGCCTTGCACAGAAGTTCCGCATCTGAATCTCGCCCCTCCTGATAATAACGTGTAATCAAATAAAGTGGATTATAGCCAACTCCACGCATTGGGTTTTCCAAATTGATGGACATTACTTCGTATCCACGATCCTGAAATGCTTTTGTACACATTTTTCTAAGATCGAATTTCATATCCAGAACGATAAGTGACGGTTGTTTTTCACTTCTGCTGTAGCTATCCAACATACGTAGCGAAAAAAACTCTCCTTTTCCGGCTCTGGTAATCGCCAAAATCAGTGCATTCGTTGCACTTTCGTCAAGGTACATATAGCCGTCCTTACTTGCTACAGGCAAACCACCGTTTCCCGTAATCCGTTTGATGCTTCCATCCGGGTTCTTTTCTGGGATTTCGGCTACAGCCGGATACTGCTCTTTGATTTCTTCCATTGTTGTGAAACGGCTGGTTCCTTTTTGCCCTGCCTCCAAACTACGAAAAGCATTGCGAAACCGATATACGTTCAATATTGCTACTGCAATCACCACAATAATCAAAAAAATGTACACTGGAGCTAGAGCTGGATAAAAAGTCGTTAGGCAGCTCCAAGAAAAACAGTCTGCTAAATGTCCTTTACAAAATCGAATAAACGTATTAACCAATACATGCAGTACAACAAGCAGCAAAAACTCTGCTGCAAGTGTCAGCATAAGTACCCACTGTGGCTTTTCCAGAAGTACATTTCCTTTCAGCATACGATCTGATTCCTTCATCTGTTCTTTCCATTCCTGTCTCTTTCCCTGTTTTTGCTGCTTCTTCTGCTGCATGTTTTCTCCCTCCTTTGCCTGCTCATTTCCAAAACAGCTTTACTACAAACCACAGGCTGCATAAAGTACCGATTACCATACCTATTACACCAAATATGTATAGAACTTTCTGCTCTGTTTGTTTTGAAAATGTAATTCGTGTAATGACATTTGCACCTGCTGCTATTCCAAGAGCAAAGCCAATGCTAACTGCCATTCCACTCACCATTATTGCAAATATAATCTTAATAAAGTCCATTTTATTCTGAGAAGGTATGCAGAACCGTCATACCTTCCCTTTCTCCCTTCGCAGTACTTAGAATGTTAACGATGCACCTGCACTTGCCGCAATGTTAAATGCCGACATGATGATTGCCGCTCCAATAATGATATATGGAACCTGTTTTCTTCCTCTCGCTTTGGTTTCATCATCACCGATCAGAAACTTACTACCCAAAATTAGTAATGCAATTCCAATTAAAACAAAATTTCCTTGAGTCTGATATTCACTGGCTAATTTAGAAATTGCCGCAAAAAAGTCGGTTAACGATCCTGCTGCTGGTAACATTACATATGTTTCATTCATAGTCATTTTTCTCCTTTTTGTTTGTTTTCTTTTTTGGTGTTAATCCACGCCCTCGGCTTGGGACGGAATTTGGCTAACAGACCAATCATAATCAAGCCCAATGCCACGCTTCCTGTTTCCAAAAACAGCAATACCAGATCCTGCCACGGCATTCCTGCAATCGTTTTATTTGTGTCCGAATCGGACACGCTTTCCACTTGAGCCTGCTCTGATACCGTTTCCGCTTCCGTTTCTGGAGTCTGCGTCACAAGTTCCGCTTCTGTCTCTGCCACCGTACTTTCTGGTTCTGGCAAAATTTCTTCATAGTTTACATTTGCCGTGATTAGATAACCAGTAACATCTGATACATAATGACTGGTATAACGCACCATTGGAAGATCTACCTCAGCTACTTCACCTGAAAACCATGCTCGGGAGCGTTTTATCATTCGATTTCCGGTTGCTTTCACGGATTTCCACCAACCGCCATTCTCATCCTGCCAGCCATCACTATCCCATGCGATTCCAGTAATCTGATTGAATGTTCCATCCAGATTGAGTGATTGCAGAATCTTGTTTTCACAACCATCAAACCACGGACTGTCATCGGATGCTGCTGGGAAGGTTTCGTCACCAACTTCAAACACCCACTGGCTTGTTTCGTCATTCCAGCGATATTTAACCCATTGCTCTAATCCTCCTTCCCACCAATCTGCTCCATCATCCTGCCAATCTGTCCGTGGAATATTGCCATAGATTGTTTCTCCAGTTACATCATCCGTTGATTCAATATCAATAGCTTCCGGGACTTCCTGCCCATCCAAATAGGTACGCTCAACCGATATGGTCTTGCTTCGCCCACTTTTTGTCCATTCCTCTTTGGAGGTATCCACAAGTGTATAATGCAATCCATCTACGTCAATTTCCTGTTCTGGCATATATTCTGCGTATGCCCACATATCTACACTACTCTTTTGATATTCTTTTGTCAGTTCTGTAATCTGATACTGCACATCCTTCAGCTGATACGGTACTCCAGATTTCTTAATCTGTTCTGGGAATGCATGTGCATCCTGCGTATCTGCAAGATATGTATAAGTTTCCTGCCAAATTGCTGGCAGCGTAACATGATCCGTTTCCTGTACAGATGTTTCTGATGTGTCCGTTTCGAACACACTTTGCATTTCTGCTTCCACATTTGCATCCGATGTCTGTGCTACAGCAGAAGCCGTGTCCGAAATGGCCACGGCTTCTGTTGCACTCTCTGCGTATGTTGGCGATGCTGCTGCCAACATCAATCCGCAAAGCATGATAAGTTTTTTTCTCTGTTTCAAGTGTTTTCTTCTCCCCTTTCTGTGTCCGAATCGGACACAAAATAATTTGCATTCAAGCGTCTGCTTTTTCTTACTGACAGCATACACATAATACTGACTCCCGTAAATGCACCTGCTAAAAAAAACAAGCCACAGCCAATCACTAATGAGCTGATGCTAATTGTCATTAGATTCCTCCTTACTAGTTCTTGCCATCCCCCTAAGAAGATCCGCTTATTTATTCTTTCCACTTGGATCTGGAATTGAATCCCCGTCTATATAAGTTCCACACACGATTGTACGGTCAAAACTGTTCGGAACGCATGTAGAAAATACAACTACATGCCCATATTCCTTCAGCTTTACATCTCCCTGCATACTGTTTCGCAGCTTTAATTCACTTTGCCATTTGGAAAAATCTTCTCCCCAACAGTCAAAAGACCGCTGAAAAACATCTGCTGAGCGGTGACACTGAAAAATTGAGAAAATCTGATAGCGGTAGTTCCCTTTGGGTGTCAGAATCCAGAAATACGGTTCCTCATCATACAATTTCTGATCTTTTAGTAATGCAAGATCAGACAGCATTGACCCGTCCCGAACGTTATGTCCATAAATGATGGAATATGGCGATGAGAAATCAGATGCCATACGGTAATCCATGAAAATACTGCCTGCTTTGGAATCATCACTGGATAAATCATATGTCCGGTTTACATAGTATGCATTATCTTCTGCCTGCAAAATTGGGTAAGATATTTGCGGTAATCCGGTAAAGTATACCCAGCCAATAATATCTTCATTGATTTCCTTTAATGCTGCCCAGTCTACCTCAAACGGAGATTCCTCTTTTTTCTTTTTTGTTTGCTTTCTTTTTGTGTCCGATTCGGACACGGATTCTTCTGTTGATAATTCTGGCTGCTCTGACTCATCCGTTGCCTGCAAAACTGCCTCACGAAGATCTCCATACAATTTCTGATCATCCTGATATTCCTGATAATAGCACCATAAACAATATCCGAAATATCCTGCTGCTCCAAGCGCAAAAATCAAAACAACAATCAAACCGAGTGGGATATGACTCTTTTTCTTTTTTCCTTCCTCTTCACAGATTCTTATGATCTCTTCGTTTGTTGACACAACATTTGTTTTGTTATTTCTTTTCCATTTCACTACTCTGCTGTCTCCATTTCTATGCAAAGGATGCAATGATACATAAAATACCAATGATCAGGCTGATATTTCCAGCTAGTGCTGCCACCTTACGAATTATGGATGCTTTCATTGCCTTCCATGTACTGTCATGAATCTCAGAAATACCGGCATATGTTCTTGCCAGAATGCCAATTAGTGTAAATACAATTCCGGTAAACAGCATATTTTTGTCCACCTCCATATATTCTTACAGTCCCGACCTGAAAGACGGGACTGTAAGTTATTTCCCCAGTAAAATATTTATCACTGGGAAAATGATAAATACGTTTTTTTCAAAACGTCACATCGGTTACTTCTGATTTTTTCTCTTTCTGAGCAGTATAACAACAGCTGCCATTGCTATAAGAACTGCTACTGCCAAGCCAAATACATACGGCATCGGGCTTGAATCATCTCCTGTTACTACTGGTGGAATCACCGGCTGTACCGGTACACTTACCGTCTGTTCCTCATCATTAAGGTCACTGTGAGCAACAATCGGATTACCCTGTGTGTCATACAGTGTCTCAAATACTACCAGTGTCTTTCCCTGCAGCTTTGTGGTGTCAAATGTGAAGGTTACTTCTACACTTCCATCTGCTGCCTCAGCTGTAAAGGTAGTTTCTGCGGTCACGCCAATCGGCTGACCACTTGTCTTATCCATAATGGTTCCCTTTACCACATAGGTCTTTCCTGCGGTCAGGCCCTTGTATGTTACGGTATCCACTAAGGTTACGCTGCTTCCCAGGGTCATGGTCTTGCTTCCAGATGCCTGGTCTGCTGCGGTGGTATGAATCTCCGGATAAGAGATCGTCTGGTCCTCATCTGTCAGATCTTCATGGGTTCCAATGGAGATTCCCTCATAGGTGACATCCTCGAAAGCAACAATCTTCTTTCCTGCCAGTGCAGAAGAATCAAAGGTAAACTCTAAGATAATGCTTCCATCTGCTTCTTCGGCAACGAAGGTCTTTTCTGCTGTTACTTCCTTTCCGTCAATCGTTAATGGCTCTCCGGTTTCCTTTACCATCAGCTTGCCGCTTACGGTATACTCCTTGCCCGGGATTAAGTTGGTATAGAATACTTCATCCAGAACGGTAGTTTCCTTTGCGACAACACCATCATGATCTCCCGTTACCTTATCGGTTGCGGTCGTATGAATCTCCGGGATGCGAACGGTCTGGCCCTCATCGGTGATATCGGCATGTACAGCTACTTCCTTTTCCTCTGTATACAGAGTCTCGAAAGCAACCAGGGACTTTCCTGCCAGTGCAGAAGAATCAAAGGTAAAGGTAATGTCGATGCCTCCCTCTTCGGTTTCTGCGGTAAAGGTTTCGCTTGCGGTTACTTCCTCTCCGTTTACAAGGATCGGTTCTCCGGTTTCCTTGTCCATCAGCTTACCAGCTACGGTGTACTCTCTTCCGATTTCCAGTCCCTCATAGGAAACGGTATCAACGATCACAGCCTCTTCCTTGGCCTTTTCGATATGATCCTGTGTATCCTCTCCTACTGCGGTGGTGTGAATCTTCGGGATGTATACGGTCTGATCCTCATCGTCGATGTCTGCGTGTACGGCAATCTCGATTCCCTCATACTCCATGTACTCAAAGGCAACAACGGTCTTTGGTGCAAGAATGGAAGCATCAAAGGTAAAGATGACATCGACACTTTCCTCAGACTTCTCAGCGGTGAAGGTGGTGCTTGCAGTGATTTCCTTACCATCAATTAAGATCGGCTCACCAGTCTTCTTATCCATCAGCTTTCCGTGTACGGTATATTCCTTTCCTGGAAGCAGGTGGGAATAATATACGGTATCAACGATTGTTGCCTTATCATTTGCCTCGGTATGGTTAATCTTTGTTGTCTGATCCTTTGCAGTTGTATGAATCTCTGGGATGTATACCGTCTGGCCTTCATCATCAATCTCATGATGTCTTCCGACTTCCTTACCCTCGGTGTAAAGAGTTTCGAATACAACTGTTGTGGTTCCTGCCAGAGTGGTAGCATCCAGTGTATAGGTTAACGTGATGATCATGTCTGCTGCATCTGCGGTGAAGGTTTCCTCAGCGGTAATGCTTTCGTCATTTACCTTCAGCTCTTCTCCGGTAGACTTATCCATCAGAACACCCTTTACGGTGTACTCGTTTCCAATCTTCAGACCGGTCAGAACCACCTCATCGGTGATGATCAGATCCTCATTGGCTCCGGTTACATGATCCTCAGTATCAGTTGCGGTTGCAGTTGTGTGAACATCAGGGATATAGACGGTCTGGTTCTCATCCTCAATGTCAGCATGAACAGCGACTTCGATTCCCTTGTACTCCATAGACTCAAATGCAACTACGGTAGTTCCTGCGATTGCAGATGCGTCAAACTCAAATACGATATCAACGCTTCCTTCTGCCTTTTCAGCAGTGAAAGTAGTGCTTGCGGTGATCGGTTTACCATCAATCAGGACTGCTTCACCAGTCTTTTTGTTCATCAATGTTCCGCTTACTGTGTACTCTTTGCCAGGAAGCAATGAGGAGTAAGAAACGGTATCAATGATGGTTGCCTTTTCAAGTGCCTCAGTGTGATCAATGTCTGTGATGCCATCCTTTGCATTGGTGCGAATCTTTGGAAGGTATACAGTCTGTGCATCATCTTCGATCTCTGCATGGATACCGACCTCTTTCTCTTCGGTATACAGAGTTTCGAATGCAACAAGCAATGTATCTTCCAGTGCAGAACCGTCAAATACGAAAGTTACATCAACAGTTCCGTCGGTGGTTTCCGGTACAAATGTGGTTTCTGCGGTTACTTCCTTATCGTCTACTAAGATTGCCTTTCCTGTTGCCTTGTTCATAAGAACACCCTTTACGGTGTACTCACGTCCAACTTCAAGTCCCTCATAGGAAACGGTATCAACAATGGTTACATCCTTCTTTGCCTCTGTTACATGATCCTTTGTATCATCACCGATTGCTTTTGTGCGGATCTTCGGAATATATACGGTCTGATCCTTATCAGTGATATCGGCATGGATCGCAACCTCAACACCCTTATAGGTCAGATTCTCGTAAGCAACAACAGTGGTTCCTTCCAGAACGGATGCGTCAAATGTAAATACTACTTCTACACTTCCTTCTGCCTTCTCAGCGGTAAATGTAGTGCTTGAAGTTACCTTCTTACCATCAATTAAGATCGGCTCACCTGTTTCCTTATTCATAAGCGTTCCGGTCATTGTATACACCTTACCCGGCAGTAAGCTGGAGTAAGAAACGGTATCAATGATTGTTGCCTCCGGCTTTGCTTCGGTGTGGTTGATCCTAGTGACTGCATCCTCAGCCTTTGTCTGAATCTTCGGCAGGTATACGCTCTGCTTCTCATCGGTGATCTCTGCATGAACGGCTACTTCCTTCTTCTCGGTGTACAAGGTTTCAAATACAACTACTACAGTATCTTCCAGTCCGGTTCCGTCAAATGTAAAGGTTACATCCACGGTGCCATCGGTGGTTTCTGGTGTAAATGTGGTTTCGGCAGTTACTTCCTTACCATCTACTAAGATCGGCTCGTTCGTTGCACGATTCATCAGCTTACCGGATACGGTGTACTCTCTTCCGACTTCAAGATCGGTATAGGCAACTGTATCAATGAGCGTGATGGTTTCGTCTGCCTTTGTCACATGATCTTTTGTATCATCGCTTATTGCGGTGGTACGGATCTTCGGGATATAAACTGTCTGTCCCTTATCTGTGATGTCGGCATGGATTCCTACTTCCTTATTCTCGGTATACAGAGTTTCAAATACAACAGTGGTTGTTCCTTCAAGAGCAGTTGCATCAAAGGTAAATACTACTTCTACGCTTCCGTTTCTGTTCTCTGCTGTAAATGTGGTAGAAGCTGTTACTTCTTTTCCGTCTACGGTAACTGCCTTTTTGGTTCTCTGATTCATCAGAACACCCTTAACAGTGTACTCTCTTCCAATCTCAAGACCCTCATAGGAAACAGTATCAATGATGGTTGCTTCCTTTGTTGCCTCGGTATGGTTGATCTTTGTTGTCTTATCAATTGCAGATGTACGAACCTTTGGAATATAAACGGTCTGATCTTTATCCTCGATCTCGGCATGAACTGCGATCTCGATTCCCTTATAGGTCAGAGTTTCAAATGCAACTACTGTAGTTCCCTCGATTGCAGATGCATCAAATGTAAAGATTACATCAACACTTCCTTCAGACTTTTCAGCCGTAAAGGTCGTCTCAGCGGTTACTTCCTTACCATTTACCAAAATCGGCTTATTTGTTGCCTGATCCATGAGTGTTCCTGTTACGGTATACTCACGACCCGGAAGCAAATGAGTATAAAATACGGTATCAACGATTGTCGCATTCTTTGTTGCTTCGGTATGGTTAATCTTTGTTGTCTGATCCTTTGCAGTTGTATGAATCTCTGGGATGTATACCGTCTGGCCTTCATCATCAATCTCATGATGTCTTCCGACTTCCTTACCCTCGGTGTAAAGAGTTTCGAATACAACTGTTGTGGTTCCTGCCAGAGTGGTAGCATCCAGTGTATAGGTTAACGTGATGATCATGTCTGCTGCATCTGCGGTGAAGGTTTCCTCAGCGGTAATGCTTTCGTCATTTACCTTCA
>OGUO01002329.1_pt1 | contig 11583 bp, 8 predicted proteins | sample 1553641 | NCBI WGS metagenome assembly OGUO01 (sample SAMEA2579980, study PRJEB22360) | human gut metagenome | biome: human gut; feature: human-associated habitat; material: faeces | place: Denmark | collected 2008/2010 | reverse complement strand
AGGAACTATGATTTATAATCGGATGAAGATGAGTAATAAAAAAATAATGATTTTTGTATGGCTCATAGCAATCATATTTGCATTTAGTATGATAAATACTCAATTAGCATTATTCCTATTGCCGGTATCAGTTATTTTGTTTTATGTTTTCTATCAGCATTTGGATGTTCTGCAGAAAAAAGTAGCGCCAAAACAATTTATGAGCAGTTTTTTCTCATTGGTGGGAACATCTGAAAATATAGCATCAATTGTGAGCTTGTTTATTATGGCAACATGTATAGAATATGTTGGAATTACATATGCATACATAATATTGTTTTTTATGTTTAGTGTCTGTACATACATCTGTTATTTATTATTTTTAAAAGATAAATAATTTGCTATTGTTGTTAATTAAAGCAAAATAACGAGCACGAATTCTTTACAATAATGTAAAATTTATGTAAAATAGTAAATACAAAAAGAGCAGAACTGCGATTATATTTGAAGTAGTTTTGCTCTTTATTTTTACTGGAAAATATGAGGCGATGGGAGACAGTGTATTTTTCGGGGAATAGCAAAGGAGAGAAAAATATGAGAAAAAACTGGGCAGCATTGGCACTCACAGGCATGTTATGCCTGACAACTTTTGCAGGAACACAGACTGTTTCCGCTGAGACAGCAGATTCCGCAAAACAGGTGGATATTGTATTCACACATGATACACATTCCCACCTCAACACATTTACGACCATTGTAGACGAAGCGGAAAAAGAAGTGGGAGGATTTGCGAGAATCAACACCTTGATCCAGGAGCAGAAAGCAAAAAATCCTGACACGCTGGTGATTGATGGCGGTGATTTTTCCATGGGAACACTGATCCAGACTGTTTTTGAGACGCAGGCGGCAGAAATCCGCATGTTAGGCTATATGGGATGCGATGTGACCACACTCGGAAACCACGAATTTGATTACCGATCCAAGGGACTTGCAAATATGTTGAACAGTGCGGCGGAGTCCGGGGATGATCTTCCGGCAATGGTTGTCTGCAATGTGGATTGGGAATCCATGGAGGCAGCAGGCTTAAGCGAGGGACAACAGCTGATCAGAGACGCATTTGATGAGTACGGGGTCAGTGACTATGTTGTATTGGAAAAAGGGGATACAGACATAGCTGTCGTAGGCGTTTTTGGTAAAGATGCACTTGCCTGTGCGCCGACCTGTGAACTTTTATTCAAAGATCCAATCGAGGCGGTAAAAGAAACGGTCGAAGAGATCAGGGAGAACGAGGATGTTGATATGATCGTCTGCGTTTCCCACAGCGGAACTTGGGAGGACGAGAGTAAATCAGAGGATGAAAATCTGGCAAAAGCAGTGCCGGATCTCGATCTGATCTTAAGCGGTCACACACATACAACACTGGAAGAGCCAATTGCCCACGGAGATACCTATGTGGTATCCTGCGGTGAATATGGTAAGAATCTCGGTGAACTTTCCATGACACAGAAAGCAGATGGACGCTGGGAGATGACTTCTTACGAAATTGTGCCGGTCACAACAGACATTGATCAGGATGCAGAGACACAGAACGCCATTGATCAGTTTATGGATACTGTGGACACCGACTATTTGGCACAGTTTGGCTATACCAAAGATCAGGTGTTAGCGGAAAATGACGTGGATTTCTCCACACAGAAGGATCTGGAAAATATCCATGAAGAACACAATCTTGGTGATATTATGTCAGACGCCTATGTGTATGCGGTGGAAAATGCAGCAGATTTTGACGGTGTCCCGGTGGATGTGGCAGTTGTTCCAAGTGGCACTGTCCGTGACACCTATGCAAAAGGCGATATTACCGTGGAGCAGGTGTTCAATTCCTTTTCCCTTGGAATCGGTGCAGACGGAGTGCCTGGCTATCCGCTGATCAGCGTGTATCTGACCGGAAAAGAGTTAAAGACGGCAGCGGAGATCGACGCATCCGTTTCTGATTTTATGACAACGGCGAGATTATATTGCAGCGGACTTGATTTTACTTACAATCCAAACCGCATGATCTTAAATAAAGTGACAGATGTGTATTTGGACGATGGTACACAGAGAATTGAGCTTGAGGATGATAAATTATACCGCGTGGTCGCAGACCTTTACAGCGGACAGATGTTAAGTGCCGTAACAGATATGTCTTACGGACTGTTATCACTGGTTCCAAAATACGCCGACGGAACACCGATCGAAGACTTCGAGGATGTCATTATCACAGAGAATGGAAAAGAGTTAAAAGCGTGGGATGCGATCGCAAGATACATGGAGTCATTTGAGGACACAGACGGCGACGGAATAGCCAATGTGCCGGAATACTACAGCACCACACATTACAGAAAACAGGTAGATGACAGTAGGAATATCGTTGACCTTGTAAAAAATCCAAATAAAGTTTACAGTAGAGAAAATCTGTTAAATCTTGTATGGGGATATGAATATCCGGGAGATGTGCGCACAGTGGATGTACATATTCGGAGACTTCGGGAAAAAATTGAAACAACTCCAAGTAATCCTAAATATGTGCATACAAAATGGGGAGTCGGCTATTATTTTCAACTGACAAAATAAATTCTGACGAGGGCATAAGACGTGAAGGAAAAAATAAAATTTACTTTTTTTAAGAGTTTAAGATTCCGGATTATGGTGATTTTAGTGGTAATCGGAATTGTCCCAAGTTTTATTGTAAAAAATGTAGTTGTAAATAGTTACGAGACAAGAGCAGTTTCCATACGGGAAGTCAATCTCAAAAATCAGTGTGATATTCTGGGAAATCAGCTGATGAAAGAAAATTATTTAAGAGAGCCGGATTCCGATGTGATCAATGGAGAACTTTCGATGTTGTCGGCAATCTATAATGGTCGGATTCTTATTATTAATAAGGATGCAAAAATTATTAAAGATACCTATGATATTGATGTCGGAAAATACGCACTTTCAGAAGAAGTCATTCAATGTTTTGAAGGAAAGAGTACGGCAAATTATGATGATAAAAATGCTTATATAGAGATGACAAGTCCAATCACCAAGATGGATTCCAATACAATCGAAGGTGTAATGCTAGTCAGTATCTCTACCAGTGAAATTGAGGACAGTATCGATATGCTGGAAAACAGGGGAAATCTTCTGCTTAGTATTATCTGTATTTTGGTACTGGTTTTTGGATACCTGTTGGCAGGAGTTTTAGTAAGACCGTTCTCAAGAGTTACAAAAGCAATCGAAGATTTGACAGACGGTTATCTGGATGAAGAAATTTCTGTTCCGGATTATACGGAGACCGAGCTGATTACAAATGCATTTAATAAGATGCTTGGCCGGATGAAAACACTTGATGAATCCCGTCAGGAGTTTGTATCAAATGTGTCTCATGAGTTAAAGACACCGATGACTTCTATAAAAGTACTTGCGGATTCTTTAGTGGGACAGGAGAATGTACCGGTAGAGTTGTATCAGGAGTTTATGCAGGATATCACAGTAGAAATCGATCGTGAAAACAAGATTATTACGGATTTATTATCTTTGGTTAAACTGGATAAAAAAGCAGCAGACTTAAATATTGCCGAAGTTGATATTAATGAAATGCTTGAAAATATTTTAAAACGGTTAAATCCAATTGCTTCTGTCAAGCATGTGGAACTTGTGTTAGAAAGTTTCCGTCCGGTTGTGGCAGAAATCGATGAAGTAAAATTAAGTCTGGCATTTTCTAATTTGATTGAAAATGGAATCAAATACAATGTAGAAAATGGATATGTGCATGTCAAGCTTGATGCAGACCATAAATATTTCTTTGTAACTGTAACAGATTCGGGAATCGGTATTCCGGAGGAAAGCATTGACAAGATTTTTGAACGTTTTTATCGAGTCGATAAATCACATTCCAGAGAAATCGGCGGAACGGGTCTTGGGCTTGCCATTACAAGAAGTGCAATTGTAATGCATAGAGGTGCAATTAAAGTAAAAAGTGAAGAACATAAAGGAACGACGTTTTCGGTAAGAATTCCGTTGACGTATATCGCGTAAGGAGGCAGAAGCATGAAAAAAATGCGGATGGCAGGACTCTTTTTTCTGATAGTCTGTATGTTGACTGCTTGTGGCACAAAGAAAACGGAAGAAAAAACAGAGTACAAAATGTATTATCTTTCCGCAGCAGAAACTTCTCTTGAAGAGGAAATCTATACACCGACAAAGACAGAAACAAAAGACATTGTAGAGGAAATCTGTGAAAAACTGACCGAGACGAATCCAGATAATGATCATCTTCGTCTGCTTCCCAAAAAAGTGGAAATTCTTGACTGTGAGTATAAGAATGGAACAGTCTGCATCGACTTCAATAAAAAATATAAGAAAATGAAAAACACCAGAGAAATTCTGGTGCGGGCAGGAATTGTGAAAGTTTTTACTCAATTACAGTCTGTTTCCGGGGTTACGTTTGAAGTAGAAGGAGAACCACTTTTAGATTCCAATGGAGAAGAAGTGGGAACTTTGGGGAAGGATTCCTTTATTGAAAATGAGGGAAGAAATATTAATACCTATCTATATACAGAACAGACGTTATACTTTGCCAATAAAGATGGAGATAAACTGGTGAAACAGCAGGTAAGCCGGCATTACAGCAGTAATGTTCCGCTTGAAAAAGCAATTGTGGAATGGCTGATTAAAGGTCCGACAAATTCTGATGCGCAGGCAACGATTTCTCCGTCTACTAAAATTTTGGGCGTTTCAATTGTAGAAGGAGTCTGCTATGTCAATCTGGATAAAACATTTTTAAGTGACCCGATGAATATACAGGAAAAACTTCCAATTTATTCGATTGTCAATTCTTTGATGGATGCCTGTAAAATTCATGGGGTGCAGATATCGGTAGAAGGTGAGACAAAAGTAACATTTCGGGAAAGTATGAATCTGGATAAACTATATAAAGCAGATTATAGTTTAGTAGAAGATGAGGAGACCATTGATGAGTAGGAGACCGTTGTGCATCATAGGATGTCTGGTCATACTGATTTTATGGAGTTTAAATCTGATGGGAGTTTCCACTTTTGGTGGAATTCCTTTGGATTTAACCGATTCTGACCGTTCAGTAATCATACAAGGCATCCTATATAAACAGGAATCAAATTCTTTTTATACAAGTCTATATTTAAAAAAAACAAATCTGATTCAAAATTCAAAAAAACAATCCATTGATAATGTAAAAGCAACAATCAAAACAGAATATTTAAAACAACTTCCTTCAGACGGTGACAGACTTTTAATACAGGGGAGATTAAAGCAGATTCAAGAACCGGGAAATCCGGGGCAGTTTAATGAACGAAGCTATTATTATGCACGAAAAATAAAATGGTATCTGGAGGCAGAACAGGTAACAATTCAAAAAACAGAGGCAGATAAGGGTGTCACATTCAGAAGTCGGTTAAAAGAGTTATTAAAAACAAAAATTAAGCAGATTACCACAAAAAAGACAAGTGGTCTTTTCATGGCAATATTGCTTGGAGAAAAGTCAGAAGTAGAAAGAGAAACGTTATTGCGGATGCAGTTAAGTGCTATGTCACACTGTGTTGTGGTATCAGGAACTCATCTTTCAATTTTAGGCTGGGGTTTGTTTCGTTTGCTTAGAAAATTAAGAATTCCGCTTTGGATGGCAGGAATGATCAGTATTTTTCTGATGATACAGTACGGAGTTTTCACAGGGAACGGGGCATCAGCCGTACGTGCCGTGATTATGTTTTCTATGGCCGTGGGAGCTGTGCTTGTGGGAAGAACGTATGACCTGCTTTCTGCGCTGGCACTTTCTATCTTACTGCTTTTATCAGATAATCCCAAATGGCTGACAGACAGTGGTTTTTTACTTTCATTTGGTGCAGTCATTGGTCTAAGTATTTTTTATCCGAAATTAAAAAGTAAGAAAGAAAACAAACTTGGAAATACATTTTTGGGAAGCATAGCCGTTCTGCTTGTCACCCTGCCCATTCAAATGTATGCGTTTTATGAAATTCCGCTTTTTGGAATTTTGGTAAATCTTTTTGTTCTGCCCACAATTGGAATTGTTTTGATAAGCGGAATGGCAGGCTGTGTAGCTGCATTTTTTTCTCTTTTTCTTGGGAAAATTCTGGCTTTTCCTGCAGTTCTTATTTTAAATTTTTATTTAAAAATCGGGAAAGTGATACAAAGCATTCCACAGGCGACGTATATTACAGGAAGCGTTTCTCTTAAAAGAGCAGTAATTTATTATGGAATACTGGCAGGTTGGTGCTTCTTAAGAAAGAAAAGTAAAAAAGTTCCAAGAGTTGGTCTGATTCTGGCAGTTTTGGTCTTACTGTTTCCAATTCCCGAAAATCAGACAAAGATTACATTTTTAGATGTGGGACAGGGAGACTGTGCTGTGATTCAGCAAAAGAATGAAGTCTATCTGATAGATGGAGGAAGCAGTGATGTATCAAAAGTGGGAACCTATCGGATTTTGCCATTTTTAAAATATAGTGGAATCCGAACAGTAGATGGGATTTTTTTATCGCATCCAGATAATGACCATATCAATGGAATTGAGGAACTGTTTGAGGCTGTTGCCAAAAAAGAGACCAGTCTAAAGATTGAAACGGTTTATCTTTCAAAAAATAAAGAAAAAGAAGAGAAAATTAATGAAATCGCACAACTTGCAAAGCGTGCAGGCTGTGAGGTGCGTTACATAAAAAAGGGGGCACAGTTAAAACAAAAGGCATTTCAGGTAGAATGTCTTTCTCCTAAGAATGAGACGGGAGAAAGCAATGAAAATTCCCAGGTTCTGCTTTTTAAAACAGATAATTTAAGTGTGCTATTTACCGGAGATATGGAACAAAAGGGAGAAGATGCAGTGACAGAACAGTTAAATGAAAGGCAGGAACAGATTGATATTTTAAAAGTACCACATCATGGCTCAAAAAATTCAGCAAAGGAGGCATTTTTAGAGGCTGCAGGTGCAAAGATTGGAATCATTTCCTGTGGAGAAGGAAACTCTTATGGGCATCCTCACAAAGAATTGTTGGAACGGCTGAAGGAAAAACAGATAGGGTGGTATGTGACCATAGAAAGAGGAGCGATTACCGTTACAGCGGGAAAAACAAATAAACTTTCTTTCTATAAAAAATGAAGTGTGATAGAATAGATGAAAAGAGCACACAAGAAAGAAACAGAGGAATAATATTATTATGAAGAGTTTGCAGGAAGACATCAGGCAGAAAGAGTTTAAAAATGTCTATCTTTTTTATGGAGAAGAAGCGTATTTAAAACAGGTATATAAAAAAAGAATGAAAGAGGCATTGCTTCCTGATGGAGATGAAATGAATTTTACTTTTTTTGAGGGAAAAAAGACAGAACCGCAGGAAGTGATTCAGATGGCACAGACTATGCCCTTTTTTGCAGAAAGACGAGTGATTTTTCTTGAGAATACCGGATTTTTTAAAGGTCAGTGTGAAAGTCTTCCTGAGTATCTGTCACAGCTTCCCGAGTATCTGTGTATGATATTTATAGAGGAAGAAGTAGATAAACGAAGCCGGATGTATAAGGCAGTAAAAAAATCCGGAAGGATTGTAGAGTTTGCAAAACAGGATTCAGATATGCTGATTCGCTGGATATTTGGAATTTTAAATTAAGAACAGAAAAAGATTACAAGAAACGATATGGAACTGTTTTTAACAAAAACCGGCACGGATATGGGAAACATTGAAAAAGAGCTGGAAAAACTGCTTTGTTATGTCTTAGAACGGGATGTGATTACAAGAGCCGATATTGAAGCTGTCTGCACCTCACAGGTTTCGAATCATATTTTCGATATGCTTCGTGCGGTGACAGAGAAAAAACAACAGAGGGCACTGGATTTGTATTATGATTTACTTGCCTTAAAAGAACCACCGATGCGTATTTTATATTTGCTGGCAAGACAGTTTAACCAAATGCTTCAGGTAAAGGAACTTGAGAAAGAGGGATATGACCAGAGCGCAATTTCAAAGCGTCTGGGAATCCAGCCGTTTGTCGTAAAAAATTATCAGAAGATTTTAGGACGGTACTCCTTAGGACAGCTAAAATCAGCAGTGGAAAAATGCACCAAAACCGAAGAGCAGGTCAAAACAGGATATTTAAATGATGCCTTAAGCGTGGAACTGCTTTTAGTTGAATTCAGCAGTTAAAATACTCGCCAAGAGGACTTGACAAGGTGTCTGTGCAATGATATCATCTTAATGATACGAGATGTAGATAGAGGTTGCATTTTTCATGAGTAGATGGTTGGATGTTCAGGAGCAGATGAAGGCTTTTGAAAGGGAAAGATGCCGAAAAAATACAAGACCTGAGCTTGTGTTTTTGGGCATGTCATTAAGAGTGGCATGACTGTCATCGCAGGATGGAGTGCTATCTGATAGATATGAAACGGATATCTGGAGACGGCGCATCTTGCCGTCTCTTTTTTAGTTAATCATTCAAGGAGGAAAAGATATGGCAATTTTTAAAGGCGCAGGTGTTGCAATTGTTACACCAATGAAAGACAACTTAGAGGTAAATTATGACAAACTGGATGAGATTTTAGAGGAACAGATTGCAGGAAAAACAGATTCCATCGTAATTTGTGGAACAACAGGAGAATCCGCAACACTCTCCGAAGAAGAACACTTAGAAGCAATTCGTTTTACTATTGAACGTGTCAATCACAGAATTCCTGTTGTTGCAGGTACTGGTTCAAATTGTACTCAGACTGCAATTCAGATGAGTAAAGAAGCAGAAGAAGCAGGAGCAGACGGAGTGCTTTTAGTAACACCTTACTATAATAAAGCAACTCAGAATGGTCTGATTGCACATTATACAGCAATCGCAAACGAAATTAAAATTCCGGCAATTCTTTATAATGTACCAAGCCGTACAGGATGCGCACTTCAGCCAAAAACAATTGCTCATCTGGTAAAAAATGTAGAAAACATTGTAGGTGTCAAAGAAGCATCCGGAGATATCAGTCATGTGGCGCAGGTTATGAATTTGTGTGACGGACAGATTGATTTATATTCCGGAAATGATGACCAGGTTGTACCGCTGTTATCTTTAGGAGGACTGGGAGTTATCTCTGTACTTTCTAACGTAGCACCACAGTATGTACATGATATGGTTTACAAATTCTTTGAAGGGGATGTTGCAGGAAGCCGTAAAATGCAATTAGAGGCACTTCCGGTTATCAATGCATTATTCTGCGAAGTAAACCCGATTCCGGTAAAAGCTGCAATGAATCTGCAGGGAAAAGAAGTTGGACCGCTTCGTGCACCGCTGACTGAGATGGAACCGGAGCACCAGGAAGTACTCAAAAAAGCAATGAAAGAGTTAGGAATTTTATAAAATAAACAGAAGAATCCGCTATAAGATACGAAAACAAACGTTCTTATAGCGGATTTTTTGCATTTTTTTTGAGAAAAATGACAGGGGAAACTGTGGATTTTAAGAAATGTTTAGTTGCCTTTTTGTTGATTTTATAGTATTATAATTTAGAAATTTAATGAATTAGCAAAAAATTTAATGAATTAGAAATAAAAGAATAGAAGGTGGTTAGACCTTGATAAAGGAAAATCAGAAGCATTTTAATCGGCTGCATGTGGTGATTGATGCTTTTGTGATTATTATTTCTTATTTTTTGGCATGGCTTTTAAAGTTTCATCTGCCGATTTTAAGAGATGAGGGCGGACGGCTTCCATTTCATATCTATATGAGTGCGCTGTTATTTATTGTACCAGCTTATCTTATGTTGTATTATGCATTTAGTTTGTATACGCCAAAACGAGTACAAGGAAGAAGACTTGAATTTTCAAATATATTTAAGGCAAATACATTAGGATTGTTTCTGTTGATTACAGGGTTGTATCTAATTAAGCAGATTGACTTTTCCCGTCATGTAATTGTTATTTTTTATGTAATTAATGTCGTGTCAGAAGAATTGACTCGAATGTTGATTCGGGTTGTACTTCGCAAGATGCGCGCAAAAGGTTATAATCAGAAACATATTTTACTGGTGGGATACAGCAGAGCGTGTGAAGAATATATTGACCGGATTCTTGCAAATCCTCAGTGGGGCTATACGATTCGTGGAATTTTAGATGACAATGTACAGGCAGGGTATATGTATCGTGGAATTAAAGTGCTTGGACGGATTGATAATCTGATGGTGATTCTCCCGCAGAATCATTTGGATGAGATTGCGATTACACTGGGATTGAGCGAATATTTTCGACTAGAACAGATTGTTGCGTTGTGTGAGAAATCCGGAGTGCATACAAAATTTATACCAGATTACAATCGAATTATACCGACAAAACCTTATACCGAAGATATTTTAGGTCTTCCGGTTATTAATATTCGTTATGTACCTCTTACCAATACATTTAATGCCTTTACAAAACGGGTAATGGATATTGTAGGAGCGTGTGTTGCAATTATATTATTTTCACCAGTCATGCTGTTTTCGGTGATTATGATAAAACTAACTTCTCCGGGACCTTTGATTTATAAACAGGAAAGAGTCGGACTTCATAACCATAATTTTCTGATGTATAAATTTCGTTCCATGGAAGTACAGCCTCCGGAAGAAGAGAAAAAAGCATGGACCGTAAAAAATGACCCGAGGGTTACAAATTTCGGTCGGTTTATGAGAAAGACAAGCATTGATGAGCTCCCTCAGCTTTTTAATGTGTTAAAAGGTGAGATGAGCCTTGTAGGTCCGCGTCCGGAACGTCCATTTTTTGTGGATAAATTTCGGGAAGAAATTCCGCGTCATATGATTAAGCATCAGGTGCGTCCGGCATTGACCGGATGGGCACAGGTCAATGGATATCGTGGAAATACTTCGATTCGCAAAAGAATTGAGTATGATTTATATTATATTGAAAACTGGACGTTAGGTCTGGATATCAAGATTTTGATACTCACATTTTTTAAAGGATTTATCAATAAAAATGCATACTAAATACAATAAGGGGAAATAAGATGGCAAAGAGAAGCAGAAATACTGTAAAACGCAAAAGAAGACGACTGATATTTGGAATTGAACTGGTTGTACTACTGGTTTTAGTCGGTGTGCTTTTTGTATATGCGAATATTACAAATAAACTTGGCAAAATTGATATTTCAGATAGTGCAGACAGTGCAGATGTCAAAGTCAATGAACAGGTAGTAGGCAGTAAAGTCATGAAAGGCTATACGAATATTGCGTTGTTTGGAGTGGATTCCCGAGATGAAAATCTGGATAGTTCCAACAGTGATACGACAATTGTAGCAAGTATCAACAATGATACAAAAGAAGTAAAACTGGTTTCTATTTATCGTGATACTTACTTAAATATTGGAAAGGATAAAGATAAATATGACAAAGCGAATGCTGCTTACGCAATCGGTGGACCGGTTCAGTCAATGTCTATGTTGAATACAAACATGGATTTAAATATTAAAAATTATGTGGCAGTTGACTTTAATGCGTTAGTGAAAGTTATTGATTTACTTGGCGGTTTGGATGTGGATCTGTCTTATGAAGAAATTGAACATATGAATAACTATTGTGTA
>OGUO01002321.1_pt1 | contig 11600 bp, 14 predicted proteins | sample 1553641 | NCBI WGS metagenome assembly OGUO01 (sample SAMEA2579980, study PRJEB22360) | human gut metagenome | biome: human gut; feature: human-associated habitat; material: faeces | place: Denmark | collected 2008/2010 | reverse complement strand
GGAATCCCTTCTTTCTTCAACTTGGCAACAGTGCCATGATGCACCCCATTACCAACCTCCTCGCGGCTTGTCGCCGCCGAATTAATATAGAACCTATCAGCAAGTCCTTCTTTCTCAACTAAATAAGTCATTACGCTTTCCGCCATAGTGCTTCGGCAGATATTGCCGTGGCAGATAAATAGTATTTTTATCATTGTTTTGTTTCTCCTTAATTTGCCCGGAAACGCCCTGTTTTGCAAGGTTTTCGGGTGTTTTGTGATAATTTATTTTTTCTCTGAAATTACAGTTACTTCTGGATTTTCTTAATTGCATCAAAAACAATTTACTCTTTTTCTGCAATCTCACTCTTACATATTGGACATTCATTCTTTTTATACGAAGTGCCATGATAATTACAATTGTTACATTTAATCTTTTCTGTGCCAATTTGCTTTTCTAAATCAGCAGCAGCCTTATATCCATTTTGCGTTACACGATATAAAAAATTATTTTCTGTAATAATCAACCCATAATACTCTAATTTTGTCAGTGCTTCATTCCATTTTGCAATTGTTCTATTATCTAATGAACTACAATCAACAAAATCAGTTTGGTCTATTGAAATTGAATATAATTCTAAAGACGATGAAACTTGTAATATACCCGAAGCATTACAAACGGTAATTAGTAATGCGATTGCATCTCTACCTAATCTTACAGTTTCCAATGTATCCTCTTGTGTTTTTTGTACATTATATTTCTCCAAACGTAGATTAATTTGTTCATAAACATCATCTATCGGAATATTTCTATCTGAAATAATATGTAAAAACGAACCTATTTCATCTTTTATTCTTGATATCTTCTTCAACTCTTCTGACTGACTACTTACAGTTTCTGGTGGTAATGATTTTATTAACTCAGAAATGTTGTTATATTCATCATTCCAATATTTAATATATGCTAGTTGCTCCTTTGTTCCAAAAACGTTAATGTCATCAGCTAACATTATCATTGTTTTATTCAACCAATCGTCCTCTTTCATAAGTTGAATCACTTCATACATACATGCAACAGATTTTAAGTAATTATCAGAAATAACAAGAATCGCAAAATCTTGTATTCTTATACTCTTCATAAATGTAGTTATACTTTCCCATGCACCAATTTCTTTTGTATCTCTTTTTATTTCCGCTCGTCCAGCAATTTTATCTCTCAATTTATTAACTATATCAACTTTATCTCTTTTATACGAAATGAAAACTGTAGGTATTTCCATTTTATCCCACCTTCCTATTGTTTAAGATAATTCTGCAAATCGTGACAACATACTAGATGTGCTGATAGCAAATCCTTTTGATTCCTCAGTAAACTCATACTGTCCTAACATTGTGTTATACCTTCTTCCATCATACTGATCTACAAAAATTGCATTATAGAATTTATCTATCATTTCATTAGTTGTTCTTAGCGTTTTTCCTTCTTCTTTTGTAAATGATTCATCAGAATTTAACATATTTCCTAACAAACGATTATCCTCATCAATATCTAATAATTCTTTTAAAGGCTCGCTATTATGTCCATTAATAAATTGATCATATTTTGAAATATCTGCAATTTTTAATCCTATTAACAAAGGTACTATATAAATTAGAATAATTTGTCTGCCCCTACCATCAGGAAATGAAAAATCGTATATTTTTCTATCATGAGTAGGTTCATATACTGCCGCTTTGACTTGAGAATAAAAACGAGTAATTTCTCTTAATTCAAAATTATACATCTTTATGATTCTTCTTATTACTATATCAACATAATATCTAGACTCAAGCCCAATTTCACTATAAAATTTTTCCATATTAGCTGGTGGCATAGAAATTCTCAAGTCAAAAAATCTATCTAAATACCTACATGAATCAAAATCTACTCCATAATAATTCTTTATTGTATGTTGCAACTGTTCCAAATTAACAGAAAAAACAAATGTGATTCTGTCATCATATATGTAATGTTTTATTTGTTCAAGAAGATGAACTGCAAAAGTTGGTTTACATCTATCCAATTCGTCAATAAAAATAACTAATCGATTTCCCCTTTCAGCTAATAAACAAGAAAAAAAATCTTTAATTTTTTGTTCTATATCTTTCTCTTCTTTAAATTTTGTAAATGGATCTTCTGATGTAAGAGCATCCTTTATCCCATTAACATTATGACCACTTATTGCCTCAATAATCGCTCCTGCTGTTTTGACAATACTAATATCAGACAAAGAAAAATCAACACTTAGTTGCTTTGTAATCTCATAAATTAATGATAACACTGGTTCTGTGTCATTATCATTTGACCATGCATCATAATATACAGCTATACTGCAATTACCCTTTTCTCTATCGCTCTTAGAAAATGGTACCCTAATTGTAGCTTTCGCTTTAGTTTCTTCATCCATTGTACTTGATGAATTTAATGCATTGATAACCATTTTTGTTTGCCTGACAAAAAACGTCTTTCCGCTTCCCCATCTTCCATCAATTGCAATTGCACTGGCTGATTCTTGTGCTTGCAAAATATCATAAAAATAGACAATATCTTTATTTCTATTGATTGTGTCATTATACAAAGTTTCTATCAAATTTTCTTCTGTAGGTATCATTTCATACTTTTTCATAAGCAAAACATATCTCCCTTTTATAAATTATTCAATATAGATTATATCTCCAAAGTCGACTTTTTCACACAAAACTTTCTTAGATTTTGTTGCATCCATCTCTTCAATGGTCATTTCTCTGCTACCGCTCTTGGCAACTACCAATTCCTGCAGTAACAAAGGCTTGTTCATAGAAAACGGGATGAAATTGTCAAGGTACAAATCCGTTACAGCATTTTGTGTAACTTTTTATTGTTTTCATGAATATTTTAAGCTATAATGTAACCGAAGTGCAAAAACCGACGGTAACGATAACGATTACGAATTAACGATTGGAATGAGGTATGATATGCCATTAAACTGGAATGATGAAACAATTCCATCAGAAGCAGATAAAACAACAGATATATTAGGATTTAAAGAAATCGGTGGTATCGGGCAACTGATTTACCACCCTTTCCGATTCAAGAAATATGAACTTGATATTGATAAAAGCGATGATTATTGTGCAACACCATTTTGCCGCCCCGGATATGAACCCATCTTTCCTAAAGAAGATTTTCTTTCCGGACAGGGACTGCTTACCAGCCTTTGCAATCTGGCAATGCAGATAAACAGCTTTGATAATAAAATTCCATATACACAGCTCATCATGGAATGGTGTACAAATAATATGCATCCATATAATATTGATTTCATTTATTCTGAATTGAATGATTCGTTTGATATAAATAGCTTCGATGCAGAAATGGTAGAAAAAGACGGAACATTTGAGATTAACACCTTCCTAGATGATCTTGGAAAATTATATAATGCAGTCATGTTTTATGTTGCTCTCGAAGGTATCTGTATTGCCGATGACGAAGCTGCATATGATTTATCCAAAGAAGGAAAATACTTTGAGGGCTACTCTTTCTTTGATAAATATAAGCATCCTATCGTTGCAGTACCGGATGACTTAGATTATGGGGATGCAAAAGGAAACCTCATAGAAGAAATGCGAATTGATAATGAGTACATTAAAAATCATCCGGCAGAAAAACCTCCAACCGGAGAATTTGCTACTACACCATATGACGATTACGATGAATTGCGGAATGCTCTTATTGACATCATTCCGGAATTTACCATGAAATTAAAGGTAGATCCCCGCACTAACCGATTAGAATTTTCTACCGATATTAATTCCGTGTTTGATATTGCATGGCTGACACTTGCAAGAATGCTTTCCGAAGACCCTGCACCAGAAGATAAAGGCAAATCAGATAATCGTCCAGAAGGCATTATGATTCGTTGTCGGAACTGTGGTAAATTCATAATCCGAAAAAGTAACCGACAGGAATTTTGTGATGCCGAAGAATGCCAGAAGGTTCGAAATGCCCGAAAGCAAAAAGCCTATCGTGAGCGAAAAGCCATTGAAAAGGCTCAAAAAATCAAGAAAAAAGCACATTAATTTATATGATTTGGCGGAAAGGCAAATAGATTATTGTATCTAATGTCAGCCAGCTACATGCAATTATGTGCTATGATATTATATAAAATATGTTAAAAGACATCGGAATCCCCCCTATGCAATTTCGCGAAAAAACGTGTGTGAGGGGACATCGATCTCCGGGCAAAAAAATAACAGAGATAATACTCCCCCCACGGGGTTGAAGGAGAAACACTTCATATGATTAGGAAAGAGAATCTCGAAGCAACGTTAAAAGCAATAGGATATATTCAAAGCACAAGAACAAATGTGTTTGAGAAAAAGTATGCTCAGTTTGATTGCACTATTGAAGTTGATTTTAATGACAACGGTTCCATTAATTATCCAGAAGAAAAAGGAATGAAAATCACAAGGAAGACAACTTGTAATTTCTCACAGCCAGAGAACTTCGTTGTTCTTGAGTGTATTACTCGATTAATGGATAAAGGATACCGTCCTGAACATATTGAACTTGAGAAGGAATGGACTCTTGGTCATTCTGATAAAGGAGGCTTAGAATATATTCCTTTTGATTTGCATGAACAGCTTTCTAAAAGAGTTGCTCCAGCAAAAAATGATATTCTTCTTGCAAAAAATGGTACTATTGGCATTGCAGCACTAAATGATACTGATGAAGTCTTTGATGTATGCTCGTACCAAACAAGGACTATCCCAAGAAAGACTTGCTGAAATCTTAAATTTGGATTCCCGTACCATACTCAATATAGAAGCTGGTCGTGGCAATCCAAAATTTGAAATACTTGTTGCTCTGATTACATACCTTAAAATTCCAACCAACAATATTTTTATCCAGAATCCGATAACCCAAATCAAAATTTTCAAAAATTGCTTGCAGTGTTATATGACTGTTCTGATTTGGAAATTGGACTTCTCTTACCTATGATTCAATACTTTCTTAATGTCCTTCATCGAAATAATATGCCTGAACAATAAAAATGAGCCGATAAATTAGTAAAATATAATTACTGATTCATCGGCTCTGCGTCTAATGCGTCTGGCTCTTTGATTACGGTTATTTTTAAATTTTTTACTTCAATTAAACTTTCTCGACTGCATTTTGGACAGTAGAGCGGAAAGTTTTTCAATTCTGTGTCTTTTCTGATTCGGACACGAGTTTTGTTGCCACATATGGGACATAATATCCATTCTTCCTGTATCATATCAATATTTCTCCTAGCATAACTCATTTTAATTAATTTTCTATTTTGTAGCCTTTTTAAGACTGCATTTTATAGGCTTAAGTGCATTCAAAGCATTTATAAATCTGACCCGTCAACTCTTCCTTGCTGGCAACTTGCAAACCCTGATACATTTGCTTTCTCTGACTTCGCAGTGCCATAAATACTCGTCATATCGCATTATCTGATATCGTCTTCCGCATCAGTTAGGACATCGACCGACTGATGTTAACGTTTCGAAGTTCAATCACTATTCAACCCTGTTTTCTTGCTATCTATACTTGTCAGATACCTTTACCAACATCATCCTAAGACTCGCTATTATCTGGTTGGCTAAACCTTGCTTGGATAAATCGGATTCCCACCGGCTTGACCACACACCTTTAGCTTGGCGCACAACTGGAATTTGTGTAGAGAACATCAATTTATCTTCAAATTGCTCTTTGTGTCATTTTCCACATCATTTTTCCCATATAGAGCGGATGACAATAACATAATTTCATTTGTAATGATTGACTGAAAGAATGACAGATTACGAATTTCTTTGACCAAACATGATCAGCAAGTCCTCTTCCTACTTTTTCAGCATCGGCCATAAATTCTTTGGGCACAGGAAGTCCTGAAGAAGATGCTGTACTTGTAAGTGGCGGATGCATAATATGAAATGTTATTCCATAATCTTGGTTTTCAATCTCTAGACATTTGGCAAGAGATTCTATTGCACCTTTTGAAGATGCATAAGGTGATATATTACCAAAGCCTGTAACCCCAACACCTGAACTGGTAAATATGATTCTGCCCTCTTTCTTCTCACGCATAAATGGGAGAATTAATTTTGAAAGTCTTAATGCTCCAAAATAATTGACATCCATTACTTTTTTGTATACTTCGTAACCTGTATCTTGCTCATTGGCAAAAGTACAAAGACACGCATTGTGAATTGCTATATCTACATTTCCAAATTCTTTGATCGATTTTTTTATGCCCTCCGACAATGATTCCTCATCTGTTGCATCCGATCTGATAATTAGAAGAGAATCCTGATAGTTCTCTTTCAATTCACTTATGTGATTGTCTTGAATATCCAAAACCGTTACTTTGTTTCCCTTTTCCAGTAAACGAATTGCCATGTAATAACCAATGCCCCGATTGGCGCCTACAATTAATATATTTGACATATTCAATCCTCCCGAAACATTCTATTGATATACGTGAAAGCTTCTTCGCTAAAAGCTTCTTTCTTTGCTTTTGTCAATTCCCCATTTAATAAATATTTAAATGTAAGCATTGTAATACTTGCAAAAAAATCATTCCCTACTTTTGTTGCCTGTTGTTCATTCAAAATTCCAAGCTTGCTAAGCATCATAAATGATTGTGTTTGAATTCTATACGGTAATTCAAATAGATAACGCTCATACGACATTCTCATATTTTCGTTATGAAATTGTTCAATCATCATAAAACGCATCATTTGATTACAAAATGTATCAAATAAATATTGTTCAAAATAAAACTCCTGCAGCCAATCCCATGAGAATGCGTTAACATTATGTGAATCAGACATTGATGCCTGCAACATATCTGTAAGTTCTTTCATATGGCTCTCAAACTTTTCTACAAGTGAGTCTAAAATATCTTGTTTATTTTTGAAATGATAGTAAATAGAACTTTCTTTTATATTCACAGCTTTTGCAATATCTCTTATTGATACGGAATCATAACCTGATTTTGCAAACATATCCAACGCTTTTTTTAAAATAGTCTCTTTTGTTTCCATAGCACTCTCCTTGTACCTAACAGTTGTTAGATTCATTTTATCTAACAGCTGTTAGGTTGTCAAGAAAAAAGTATTATTTCATTCACCCCAATTCTTTTTCCAGTGTCACCACTTGATAGTCATGATGGATGGCATGCAAAATATTTCTCATATCATGTCTCCACAAATTCCACTTTGAAGTTTTCTAGAGCCTTGAAGGAGATATGCTTTCCGGTTACCGTGATTCCCATGCAAGTGTCAGTAAACAAAACATTGCCCCTTCAAATAGCGAAACTGTTTACTCCCTCGACTATACACTAAAGTAATTCCCTCTGACTCTTTTTTATATTTTCCTTTACTTCATTTTTCCCATCATTACATAACAACTTTGCTTTTTTCTCAGCAAGCCGCAATTTTAAGGATGCTTTTTCTACCGGTTGTTCCTGCTCCTTTTTGTTTTCTTCCCTCTGTGCTTTCTCTGCACCATTATTCAGCATATTGTCAATCATGTTATAATTCTGTTCTTCCATTTTCTTTAATCTTGGCAAGAGGCTTGTATTCAGCCAATTTTCCTAGCAATACTTTTACCCTTTGCATTTCATCCGGCAATGCCCCATCAGAAATAACCTCGCTCAACCAGTCTGTAATAGGCTCCGTATTCCCTTGAACTATCATCTCGGAAATCTCTGACACACTTTCCGTCATATTTAGGTTGTTGTTGCGGTAGGAATAAATATCATAATCATAGCTAAAACGGTCAATTTCAACAGCAAGCTGTTCTGCAGATTCTAAATCCGGCATACGCTTCTCCCACACCATTGCTTCCATATCTTCAGACATAACTCCATCTATCTCCATTTCAGGCAGCTTTGCTACAAGCTCTGCAATGACTTCCATAGCCTTCGGTTCACTGGTTATACTTGGGATATGTTCTAATATCTCCAGATCAATCCGGTTACCCGATAACAGGTCAACTTCGTCATCCATATAGTTTTCTTCTCCCGGTCTGTGAACATTGATGCCGATTGCAGGGATACCATGCATTCGCTCCGGTGGTATCTGCTTCCAGATAGCGATTGCTTCCTCCACAGTAGGAATATTCTCATAAAACTCACCCAAATTATGAAACTCTCCACACTCGGATACCATCAATGTTACTTCAACCTCTTCTTTCTCCATTTCGCCCTGTGTCTGTATCTGTTGTGTCAGCTCCTGCTCCCTTTCCTGTCGGATACTTTCCAGATACTCCTCAGCCTGTAGTAGATACGTTTCCAGCGTCCCGGTACGCTGGGCAGTAATCAGATTGATGTCAACCTTTACCTCACCAATATGTAACCCGTCCTCATTAAACGCATTGAACAAATCATCCTCTCTCTCTTTCGTGGAAAGCTCCACCACAAGGAATAATCCGAGGTATCTATGCCAAAATGCTGGCATACCGTATAGGCAACGCTTTCTGCTTCTACTTCTTTTGTATTCTTGTCCTTTACATTACAGGCGCTTCCATCAAATCATCCCGATTGATTTCCTTATTGTGAAGCATGGAATGAGCTACCTCATGCACCATAGTCTTTAAAGTCTGGCTCTCGCTCATATTCTCCTGTACCGCAATTCTCTTTTCTTCTGTATGGAAATATCCTTTGGAATCGCCGGGAATATCCTCAAAACCAATGGGAACCGGGGTAACATTTATAAGTGCCTGTACAAAATCCTCATATCCATCCACCGCAGACAAAGGCTCCTGTGCTTCCAGCTCCTGAATCGGCTTTCCATCTGTCTGTGATACATCAAACACGGATACCGCACGAAATGCCGGAATCGTAACCTCTACCTCCTCTTTTTGTTGCATACCGTTTTCGTCAAACATCATCTCTCCGGTCACAGGGTCTAATTTATCCCATTCCTCTTTGATTTTATAAGGAGCCGGGGCAAGAATACGGATTGCCTTTTCTCCTTTATTGACATGTCTCTCAAAATTCTTCTGCCATGCTTTGTATCCCGCCACAAGCGTCGTTTCCGGCTTCTGCATGGCGATAAGTAATGTATTGTTAAAGCTGTAATTATGAAACTTTGACATAGTAGAAAGGTATGTCTTGTACTTTTCACTCTCAAAAAGTTCCTTTAATCCTTCCTCCAGCTTGTCTGTAATTTCCTGTACTTTTTGTTTTTCTGTTATATGAATTGTATTCATATTTTCGCCTGCGATAATAAACCTCCATATTTTCATTTTTTTGCACGACAAAAGGCAGCCCGCTATGGACTGCCTTCTGCATAATCACACTATTAAAATTAAACTGCTATAATACTTTCCAGTATCCTGCCTTTTTTGAACCAACCCGCTCTATATACCCATTTTCTCTTAAAAATGATATATTGTTTTCTACTGCTGTTTCACTCACGCCTAATATGCTATGAAGTTCCGCAGTTGTAATATTCGGATTATCTCTCATTTCTGCAATAATCTTTTGCCTTCTGGAATTTAAAGATTTCTTATCCCCAACCTTTTTCCCAACTTTATTCCCAACCTTATTTATTCTCTCAAATGGGATAGTAACAACAATGGAATTCTCCCTAAATGAAAATGCATCTTTTCCATACATTTCCGTAATTTTAGGAACTCCTCGACCAGATTTCTCACTTATATGCAGTTGAAGAAATATCTCGGACAACTTTTCATTTACAGGGATTGATTCTCCTAAGAAAAATCCCTCCATGGTCTGTGCCGGAGCAAGTGTTCCTCTCGATAGTATCTCTATCCGGTCAGAGAAAACCGAAATCATAGGTTCATTTCCTTCTACCCATTTATTGTGCAGAACGGCATTAATGACAGCCTCACGAAATGCCTTGTTATCAAATAACGGAACCTCTTTTCGCTCAACGACCCTGTCTGTCTCATCCGCCTGAATCAGGTTCAATACATCTCCATAACGCAATAGCTCATCTAAACTGTATAATAAACAGTCATTTCCAAATTCACGTACAGAAAAAAGATTAGAGCCTTTTGTTTCTCCGTCAAAAATAGATACCCGAAGCGGAAAATGAGAATTATCCGACAGAAGCTGCGCTAACATATTAAACTCGCCTTCTTCTGTTTTTAGCCCCAGATTCTTAATAAACGTCTTTTGATTTAAAACAATACCTTTGGAACCGTAATATCCAAAGAGTTTTTGAAATGTAAGTTCCTGGTATTTTGCCGGTACTGTTTCTATCGTTTCGGTTCTTCCATCCAGTATTTTGAAAAGTTCAATTTCTCTCTTAGGGTAATCTTTCATATTACATTTTGATGATCCTATCCTTAAAAACCTCTTTTCTTTAAATGCCGTAGGAATCTCGGTTGCTGCAGGAATTACCAAACCAACGACTCTCTTTCCATAAATTTCTGTTTCTTCAAAACTAAAATTTATGCTTGGTGACAGATTTCTCGCAAGATAATTCTGATACGGTTCCTTGTTATATTCACAATACTGGTTAAATGTTGTTCCTACAATTTCATGGGTTGTATCATTTACACCCCAAATAAAATACGCATATTTTTAATAAGCAAACGCCGCCGCATTTTACAGGGCAGATACATATTCGCCTAATGCCTCAGGCTGAAACCAGTTCTCCTTAAATTCAAACCATTCCTGTTCATCACTTAAGGCACATAAATCTAAAACAATTTGTTTAATATCCATTAGTATGCTCCTTTACCCAACTTTTATTCCCAACCAAAATAATTATAACATGTTGGGAATAAAGTTGGGAATAAAAATAAAAAAATTTCAGATTTTCTTATAAGGTTTCTTCTTTTCCCTTTACCTTTTGTGGCATAGACTTTTCTGTTTCTCCTGAAACGAAATGTCAAGGACTTTTTAGTATCCCTACAATTCACTGCATGAGAAAAGCCACTGTAGATTTTACTCTACAATGGCTCTTAAGCACTTATAATTAATTCTTTTCATTTGCAAACTCGTGTCTAAACTGAAATGTATACTTGCTTACCAAATCCCTTTTCCATCTCCAAGCAAAATATTCTTTATATTCTCATTTATCTCAATCTCAGATAATCCTCGTTGGATTAGAGGTTGAATTACTTCTCTGCTTTCTCTTGTATGCGGAAGTTCCGAAGCCAGCCTATTAGCTTTATCTTCATATCCAGCTTTCAAATACAAAAAGCATAATGTGGCACGCATGGTTGATTTCTGTTTTTCGTTAATGGAAATAGGCAATCCTCTTTCCATTAACTCAATCGCTTCATCCGTATTTCCCTTTAACGCGAGCGTACTTGCAAGCCCTAGAATCATACCAGGCTTATTAGGATAAATCAACAATGCCTCTCGATATGTTTTTTCTGCTGAATCATAATCTCCTTTCCTTTGATACTCGACAGCTTTCTTATGAATATTGTATCTCGTTTCTTCTGCTCGAATCGTGTCCATCCCCACTAACAGATCAATACTTGTTTCAAAAATGTTTGCCAATGCAGGCAATAACGTTATATCCGGATATGACTCTCCGGTATCACATAGTTAAAGATATTGATGTCATTTAATCAATTTTGCCGATAAA
>OGUO01002319.1_pt1 | contig 11611 bp, 7 predicted proteins | sample 1553641 | NCBI WGS metagenome assembly OGUO01 (sample SAMEA2579980, study PRJEB22360) | human gut metagenome | biome: human gut; feature: human-associated habitat; material: faeces | place: Denmark | collected 2008/2010 | reverse complement strand
TGGAAAGCATTTTTGCAGACAGCGGCCATTGCTTATAATTATAGTTTCCCGAACCAGCTTTTGATTCACGAGCAAAGCCCCACCGCCACAGCCGTGGCCGACATAGCTTACTGGAATAATAATGCGGGTCGCTGGGTCAAGCGCGGCGCACACGGTATCGCGGTATTTGACACTCGCGCCAATTCTTCCCGGCTGCGGTATCTGTTTGACATTTCCGATACCATCCCCCGTGCAGAGATTCCAGAAGCGCTGCCGTGGGTCATTACAGACCAGAACTGGCGGCCTGTTTGGGATAAAATCGTAGCGGATAATCACGCCGACAGCATCCAGAGCGCCCTCCTCATGCTCTCTACATCCTGCGTTGCCCAGCGCAGCGCCATGTTCACAACCGCACTGGGAAAAGCCATAGACGGCAGCAGCTTACAGTGGGCCAAGCCGGACGAACAGCGGCAGCTATTTATACAGCTTATCACCCAAAGCTGTCTGTATATGGCCGCGCTGCGGTGCGGCGTGGATACTGCGCGGCTGGACCTGTCTGCCCTTGAATCCGTGAACCAGTTTGATACAAACCGCATTGCTCTGTGTTTGGGCAGCGCTTGCCAACAGGCGGCACGGCCTCTCATGCAGCAGATCGGTAGCATCACGAGAGAAATCGACAGTGTTGCACGCGCCGAAAAAGTCCGCTATTATGGTGACAAACAGGAAGAAACCAATAACACCAAGGAGGTCAACAATGGAGTACATGATGGTGAACGGCTACCAAATCCCGGCGCTGACGCTGAACGAGCCGCCGATGCCGGAAATCGGCAAGTACGGCAGCCTGCGGCGGAAATTCTTGCGAGAGAACGCGCCGGTGGTGTTCGACGAGATGCTGCTGGAGGGAACGCTGTACCCGCATCTGGCGGAGATGGACAACGCAGTACACCGGCAAATCGAGCAGACGATGCAGACGCTGATGCAGCAGAGCACCGCCCCGAACCGGCAGACAGACCCGATGGGCTGGACGCAGTGGATGAACGCCTTGCAGAGCCAAGCCGAGGAACTGGCGATGCAGCAGATTTACAGCCTGTAATACAAGAACCCCAAGCGGAGAGCGATATGCCCTCCGCTTTTTCTGTACCCATTTCTGATTTGCCGCCGCTGAGCGATGAACTGATTCTAGGCTTGCTGGCGAAGGACTCCTCCAGCCGTGCCGACAATGCGGCTATTCTGGAATATTTCAATGAGCATCCCGACCTTGCCGAGCGCAGCGCCTTTTGCAAGCACTGTTACAAGCAAATTTATACATATTTGTTCGTGGATGACCATACCGTGGGTTTTATCCGGCATGATATGTACCTTGAACTTTGGGAGGGTAACTATCTTACCAAAACAGCACAGGTCAATCTGACATGGGATGCTGTTGCCGCAAAGATTGCTGACCTTATCGAGCAAGGGCGGCTGATTGTTCCCATCAAGGCTACACCCGTGCAGCAGCAGATGGAGCAGCTTACTCTTACTCCCGAAGATTCTGAAAAGGCAGGGCTGCCGAGCCATGAGCAGCAAGCAAAAAATATCGACCTTGCGGCAGAAGCCAAAAAGTGGAACAAGCCCATCATTGACGCATCCGGCAAGTATATTTCCGAGCAGGACATTACCGATGCACTGTGCAGAGGCAGCGGGTTTGAAGATGGCAAATTCCGTATTCAGCAATATCTCTCTGCACAGGTACTTCCTATCGAGGAAGATCAAGCCCGCTGGCTGAAAAAAGAATACGGCATCGGCGGCGGCACATGGATCTTCCGTGATGGTGGGCATGGCTTTCTTGACCACATGGGCAAAAATCTTGAAATCACCCGACGTACAGAGGACGGCGAGTATCGCCGCGTTTTGAAGTGGAAAGAGGTTGCCCAGCGCCTGCGACTTTTGGTTTACAACGACCAGTATCTGACCGATGCCGAAAAAGCCCCCTATCAGGCATGGGCAGCAGAACAGCAAGCCGCCCGCGCAGCGAACGATGCCGCACTCGCCCATGCAAAACACGCCATCACGGATTTCTGCGAGAATGAGGGGCTAAACGAGCCGAATTTCTCCGACTTGACCCGCGTGGAGTTTGCTTACTCTACCACCGAGGACGATGAGCACGAGATCCAAGTGTATGCCAATCTTCTGCGGAACGAAATCCGCTATGAGGTTGACGGTAACATTGTCCATATCGACTACTTCCAAGATAACCACGAGCTTGCTGCGCAGGGCATTGAAAACACCGCCTTCTCGGATTTTATCAATACCGCCGAAGCAGAGTTTGAAAAGCATCATCCGACTACAAGAAAAGTCGAAAAATCACCTGTAACTATCGGCAGCACGGTTTATCTGGAAGATGACAGACCCTTTACCGTGGAGGAAATCGGCAGAGAAAACATTCATCTGCGGGATGAAAGTTTCCCGCTGGTAGGCCGTGCCGTCAGCCATGAAGAATTTGCGCGGCTGCTTGCGGCCAACCCCAAAAATGCAGCACTATCCGCCCCGGAAGCTCCAAGCCGCCAAGAGCAGCCGGAAGAAACTGCTGACCCCATCGTGGGCGAAGTCATCGAAGAACCCAGCCCCTTTGTGGCACAGGTTATGGCGGATGCAGAACGGCTTTCGGCAAAAGATGAACCTTACCACCGCGAACCCATTACCTATGAAGCCCCTTATCTGGATAACCTGCCTACAGCACCGCGCGAAAAGTTTGCAGCCAATATTGCCGCCATCCAAAAGCTGAAAGAAATTGAGCAGCGCGTAGCGAACGGCGGCAGCCCTGCTTTTGAGGATGAACAGAGAATTTTAGCACAGTACACGGGCTGGGGCGGGCTTTCGGATGCGTTCGACCCGAACAAAAGTGCATGGTCGAACGAGTACAGCCAGCTGAAAGCAGCATTGTCTGAATCTGAGTATGAAGCTGCCCGCAGCAGTACACTCACGGCCTTTTACACGCCCGCCACCGTTATCCACCCCATCTACCGCGCACTGGAACGCTTCGGCGTAAAGGGCGGCAAAATCCTAGAACCCAGCATGGGCACAGGCGCATTTCTCGCACACGGACATTTTGGCAGCAGTGATGCCAAATTCTACGGCGTAGAATTGGACAGCATCACAGGCCGCATCTCCAAGCAGCTATATCAAAAGGCCAATATCCAAGTAACCGGCTATGAAAATGCGCTTCTCTCCGACAACTATTTTGACTGCGTTATTGGCAATGTCCCTTTCGGTAATTTTCAAGTCAATGACCCGCAGTATAACCGGCTGCATTTTCCCATTCACGACTATTTCTTTGCCAAGAGCATCGACAAGCTGCGCACCGGCGGCATCATGGCGTTCATCACCTCCAGCGGCACATTGGACAAAAAGGATGACCGCGCCCGCAAGTACATTGCCGAGCGCTGCGACCTTATCGGTGCGGTGCGCTTGCCCAACAATGCGTTCAAGGGCAGCGGCACTAAAATTATGACGGATGTAATTTTTCTGCAAAAGCGCGATACGCTGCGCCAGCAGGACGAGCCTTGGCTGCACCTTGCAGAAGATGCCAACGGCATTACCATGAACCGCTACTTTGTGGAGCACCCCGAAATGATTTGCGGCAGAATGGAGATAGTCTCCGGCCCGTATGGCCCGACTTCCACCTGTCAGCCGATAGACCCCGATGCGGTGGACCGTTTCGGAAAGCCGTTGCTGGAAACGCAAATCGACACTGCCATGCAGCACTTGACCGCCACGCTGACAAAAGCCGAAATTCCCATACAGGAGGAAAGCGGCGAGGACACCAAGTACATTGATGCCGATCCCTTTGTGCGTAATTTCAGCTACACGGTAAAGGACGATAAAATCTATTACCGCGAAGGCGCAGTCATGCGGGAATGTAATCCCAACGCAGCCTCTGCCGAGCGTATCCGCAAACTGGTGGAACTGCGCGATACCACCCGCGCTCTGATCGATGCGCAGTTGCAGGACTTGTCGGACGAGGAAATCCACCGTCTGCAAGCCCAGCTTAACCGCCAGTATGATGCCTTCCGCGCCAAGCACGGCCTTATCAACAGCCGCAGCGCGGAGTTGTCTTTCCGGGATGACAGCAGCTACTATTTGCTGTGTTCACTGGAAAATGTCGATGAAAAAGGAAACTTTATCAGCAAGTCGGATATGTTCACCAAAAGGACTATCCGCTCTGCACAGATACCCGACCACGCCGACACGGCATCGGACGCTCTGGCACTGAGCATCGGGGAACGTGCCAAGGTCGATATGCCTTACATGATGCACCTTACCGGGAAAGATGAAGCAACGCTTGCCAAGGAACTGGCGGGCGTTATTTTTGTAGAGCCTTTCCGCAAACAGGAGGACGGCAGCCCTGTTTACCTTATGGCGGATGAGTATTTATCCGGCAATGTACGCGAAAAGCTGCGTATTGCTCATGTTGCAGCCGACCAAGACCCGGCATTCCGCATCAATGTAGAAGCGTTGGAACAGGTGCAGCCCAAGGACTTGACGGCGGGCGAGATAACGGTTCGGTTGGGTGTCACATGGATCGGGCCGGAAATCATCAAGCGGTTTGCCGATGAACTTTTTCAGTCAACCTACCGCGAACAGAAAATAGCTGTCCGTTACAATGAATACCTGAATAACTGGTATATTTCCAACAAGAGCCAGGGCAACGATAATATCCGCGTCACGAACACCTACGGCACAAAACGTATCAACGGCTATCATTTGTTGGAGAACGCACTCAACCTGCGGGCCACCAAAATTTACGATACAATCTATGACGAAAACGGCAAGGAGCAGCATAAACTCAATGGTCCTGCCACCGAAGAAGCACAGGCCAAGCAGCGGATGATAGAAGATGCTTTTAAGGACTGGATTTTCAAGGACCGTGAACGCCGGGAAAGTTTGGTGGCGCTGTACAATGAAAAGTTTAACTGCATCCGCCCCCGTGAGTACGACGGCAGCCACATCCAGTTTTTCGGCATGAACCCGGAAATCGCGCTGCGGCCCCACCAGCGCAATGCCATTGCGCATATTTTGTACGGGCACAACACACTGCTGGCGCACGTTGTCGGCGCAGGTAAGACCTATGAGATGGTCGCCGCCGCGATGGAGAAAAAGCGATTGGGATTATGCAGCAAAACACTTGTCGCCGTGCCAAATCATCTGACAGGCCAGTTTGCCAGTGAAGCGCTGAAGCTATACCCCAACGCAAACATTTTGGTGACAACGCAGCGCGATTTTGAAAAGTCAAACCGTAAACGGTTTTGTGCCAAAATCGCCACCGGCAACTATGACATTGTGGTAATCGGTCACAGCCAGTTTGAAAAGATTCCACTTTCCGATGCCAGAAAAGCCGAGTTTATCCGCAAGCAAATTGACGAACTGGAGATGCAGTTGGAGAGCATGGACAACAGCGACAGCCGTCTGACAGTCAAGCAGTTGGAAAGTAAGAAAAAGCAGTTGAAAACCAAGCTGTCAAATTTGCTGGACGCCCCGAAGCGGGATGATGTGGTGACTTTTGAGGAACTGGGCGCAGACTCCCTCATGGTCGATGAAGCACACAATTTCAAGAACCTCATGACCGTTACAAAGATGCACAACATCGCGGGTATCAGCACCACCGAGAGCCAAAAGGCCAGTGACCTGTTTATGAAGTGCCAGTACCTTGATGAAATCACCGGGGCGCGGGGGGTAACATTTGCCACCGGCACCCCCATTTCCAACAGTATGACCGAGCTGTATACCATGCAGCGCTATTTGCAGCAGTACACCTTGGAACGCAACGGCCTTGCAAACTTTGACAGTTGGGCGGCCACCTTTGGCGAAACCGTCACAGCCATCGAACTTGCGCCGGAGGGAACCGGCTACCGCACAAAAACACGCTTTGCTCGTTTTTTCAATCTGCCGGAACTTATGGCAATGTTCAAAGAATGCGCTGACATTCAAACAGCAGATATGCTGAAACTGCCTGTCCCTGCCCTTGTGGGCGGCAAGCCGACCAACATCCAGCTAAAGCCCTCTGAAATACAAAAACAGATGGTAGCGGAATTGGGCGAACGGGCCGACAAAATCCGCAATAAAATGGTAAAGCCCTATGAGGACAATATGCTGAAAATCACCAACGACGGACGCAAATTGGCGCTGGATCAGCGCTTGATCGACCCCGACTTGCCCGATGATCCTGACAGCAAGGTCAATATCTGTGTGGGCAAAATTTTTGAGATATGGGAGCAGACCATGCCTCAACACAGTGCGCAGCTTGTTTTCTGCGATCTGTCCACGCCCAAGGCGGGCGTTTTCAATGTCTACGATGACATGAAAGCAAAGCTGATCGAACGCGGAATCCCCGAAACAGAAATTGCCTTCATCCATGAAGCGAACACCGATGCCCGCAAGACGGAACTTTTCGGAAAAGTTCGCAGCGGTGCAGTTCGCGTGCTGATGGGCAGCACCGCCAAAATGGGAGCCGGAACCAATGTCCAAAAGCGGTTGATTGCGTTGCACCATCTGGATGTACCGTGGCGGCCATCTGATATTGAGCAGCGTGAGGGCAGAATATTACGACAGGGCAATGAAAATAAGGAGGTCTATGTTTTCCGTTATGTCACCGAAGGTACATTTGATGCCTACTCATGGCAGCTTATCGAAAATAAGCAAAAATTCATCGGACAGATTATGACCTCAAAATCTCCGGCTCGCAGCTGCAATGATATGGACGAGGCTGCACTGTCCTACGCCGAGGTAAAGGCATTGGCGGCTGGCAATCCGCTTATCAAGGAAAAGATGGACTTGGACGTGCAGTTGACCCGTCTTAAAACACTGAAAGCTGCCCATGACAGCCAGCGTTATGAACTGGAAAATAAAATTGCCATCGGCTTCCCGGCTGAAATCCGAAAATGCAAAGAACAGATTGAAAATGCCACGGTAGACGCCGCCACCGTAAAGGAACATTCCGTAGTGGATGCGGACGGCAAAGATGTTTTCTGTATCCAGTTGGAAAAGAAAGTTTACTACGAAAAAGAACCTGCGGGGAAAGCCCTGTTAGGTCTGCTGGGCTTGGCACTGAATAGCGAAAAGCCCGTACCTATCGGGTATTTCAAGGGTATGGAACTGCAAATCCAACATCTGCCTTTTGGCAACGAGTACCATGCAAGATTGGCTGGCTCTGGTACATATAGCACTCAGCTGGGAGCTGATGTGCTAGGCAATCTGACACGCCTTTCCAATTTGGCAAATGGTATTGAACCGAGCATTGAAAAGACCCGCAATATGCAAATCCAGTTGGAACAGCAGCTTGCCAGCGCCGAGGAAGAAGTCAAGCGGCCATTTCCACAGGCAACGGAACTGACTGAAAAGAGTAAGCGTCTTGCGGTGCTGGAGGGACTGCTGAACATGAACGACAAAGACATTGTGACCGACACCGAGCCGGAACAACAGTGTCAGACCGACAATCGACAGCGTGGACAGGAGGAACGATAAATTTTATGATTAAAGGCAGAAAGACCAATCGTATACGCGACCACCCCAAGGATGAAAGGAGTAGTTTTTATGAAAAAATCTATTGTTGCATTGGGCATAGTATTGGCGCTGTCCGGGTGTGCAGCGGCAGCGGATGAAACTCTTGCGGCTGAACCGGCTGCACTGGTGGAAATCTCACCGGCCACCGAAGAAACTGCGCAGCCGGTGGAAGCTGCTGCAACTGCCGAACCTGCGCAGACAGCAACCCCTGAGCCGACACCCGAACCGACACAGGCCCCCACGCCCGCGCCGACAGCAGAGCCTACGGCAGTCCCCACCGCAGAACCCACGCAAGCCCCGGTGGGCCGCTGTGGAGGAAACCGTAGCCGCCGCTCCGGCACAGGTTAGTATGAGTTATGGTGCGGTGCCATTCGACCTTGCAGCCGGTACGGAGCAATGGTGGAGCATCGACAGCAGCGACAGCGCATACTGGGCCGTGCAGGAGAACATCAACGCCATCCGTGCGGCGGCGGGACTTTCCCCGCTGTCAATGGACGGCGGATTGAGCGCGGCGGCAGATGCCCGCTGCGAGAGCTTTGTCGCGGGCGGTGCGTTCGACCACAGCGGCATGACTCCCCGCGGCAAAATCTGCCCAGCCGGTCCTATCGGCTCGGCCAGCAGCGTATGCAGCTATTGGCAGAACAGTCCTGCCCACTATGCCAACATCACCAACGCCAGCTTTACGAGCATGGGCGTGGCCTGTTGGTTTTGCTCCACCGCCGAGGGGCAGTATACCTACTGGACTGTCACATTCAACTAAAACTCCTACTTGTTTTCATACACAAATTATGATATAATTTCTGTATGAAAGAGAGGTGCTATCTATGCCGAACATTCGTTCCAGCGCAGATTTGAGAAACAACTACAATGACATTTCCTCTTACTGCCATGCCTACAACGAGCCGGTCTTTATTACCAAAAACGGTAAGGGCGACCTTGCCGTTATGAGCATGGAAACCTACGAGGAAATGGCGGGCCGCATTGAACTGTACAGCAAGCTGCAAGAGGGCCTTGCCGACGTGGAAGCCGGGAACACGCGCCCCTTTGCCGATGTTATGGCTGATTTGCGCCACCGCAGGGAGCGCAGATGAAATACAACATTCACATTACCCACGCTGCCGAGCGCGATATGGCGAACGCCTACGACTATATCGACCTTGTACTGAAAAATCCAACTGCCGCCGACAAGCTGTTGGATGTGGCCGACGAAAAAATCGGAGCACTGGCAGAATTCCCGCACAAATTTGAAGTCGTTTCCGACAAACTGCTTTCCCTATGGGGAATCCGCTTCACCATCGTTATGAATTACCTTGCGTTTTACACGGTGGACGATGCCACGCAAACGGTGCATATCGTGCGGTTTCTCTACGGCAAAAGCAACTGGATCACCATTCTGAAAACAGATGCAGCAAACGGCAGTTTGCCGATGTTCTCATAACCGAATATTTTACCCAAGCGCTCACTTTTGTGGGCGCTTTTTCTATTGGAGGAAAACATGATTTATGACGAACTTATTGAAGAATTAGCGTTGACCCTGCTTACAAAGGCAAGGTATGAGGGCTGTATTAGCGTTATAGACGGTTTCTCACAGTGCGAGGAGGATAAAACTCGCATAGAGTATCCTATTGACGGTGTTATGCGCATCATGCCGGTGGGCAGCGAAATCTGGCCGGAAGAGTGCGAACCGTTACTGAAAAAAATTGGTGCTGAAACGATTGGAGACGTTGCCGACTATCTGAACAAAAGCAAATCCGAAGATTCAAGTGCTGATGATGTTCTTTTTACTGCATTGCTCAAAATCTGCTATGAAAATATGGACATGGACGGCAAGATGGTATTTTGGGAAGATATGCTTGAAAACAACTCCTTGGAATGGAGAGATGTTGAATGATTTGCATACACGAAGTGATTTATTCAGTATGCAGTCGTAATTTTTGTGGAATCTTATCTGCTTCGGAGGATTTTATGACGCACGATGAAATGATGAGTCTGTTAGCCAACACATTGGCAGATGCAGCCGGACACGCTGGCTGTTTACCTATTTTGGACTGTTTCAGCCCGCATCCGGGAGAGGAAGTAACCGTAAGCATTCCTATGTGTGACGACACGGTGGATATTGTGCTGGAAGAGCTCGATTTTCCGCACGAGTGGGAAGAATTGTTGGAGAACAGCGGTGCAGATACTATGGGCGACCTTGTTGATTACCTGTGCTATTGTTCGCAAAACAATATTTCTCTTGCCATTTCCCCTGAAGATGAGGAAAAGCTGTATGCAACGCTGATTGATGTCTGCTATGAAAATATGTCTTATGACAGGCAGGTCGATTTTTGGCGTCATGTGATGGAAACCAATTCTTTGGTGTGCGAGGTAAAAGAATGACCCCGCAGGAGCAGCTCTGCGAAAAAATGCGGGTGGAGCAGAGCGCCTATTGCCTATGGCTGACCGCACAGCCACCAGAAGAAATTCTACACCACGCCTACGAGTACAGCGTCCGTGAGGACATTATTCTGGCAACGGAAGAAATGAACCTCACCCTTGCACAGGTGCGGGCGCTGCTGAAATCTCCCGCGCCGCTGGCGGATGTGTATAAGGATTTTTCCAAGCTGGAAACCGATTATATGAGCATTGTGGCTCAGTGCGTGGAAGACCGTGCAGATGACTTGCTGAAAAAGGAGCAGCAGCAGAACCCACCCAAAGTATATCGACAGTCCGTCACTTATGCCCGCGAACACGGCGAATTGCAGCAGTACCATGCGTCTTGCCACTTGAATGAAAGGTGTCGGGACGAGATTGACGCAGCGCTTGCACAGCGCTTTGATGGTATGCGGCTGGGCGCTGGCGCTGTTGAGCAGGTAGTGGCGGAATATGGTTTGGAGCGCACAAAATATGTGTTGGCAGCGGCCATTCAAACCCGTGATGGAGATGGTCGAATTTCTCGCACGAATAGAGAATGGGCAGATTCCATTCGCACGATCAAAGATATGGATCGCCGTGGATTTGACCGTTCCTGTTACTACGCTGACCTACAAGCGCATACCTGCCTATTGGACGGTTTTGTAAACCAAGTGCGAAAATTTGAAAAAGCCAAAGCCCAGCCCGCCCAGGATACCCCCGAAAGATAACCGCAGCGTCTGCATTTTGCAGGCGCTTTTTTTCGTGAAAAAATCTCTGTTTTGAAAGGATTTCACAATGAAAGAAACACATTATAAATTGAAGCATCGTGTTACCGCACTGTTTGCGGCGGCGGTAATGCTCTGCTCCATGCTGCCCGGTGCAGCGTTTGCGGAGGAACCCACACCGCAGCCCACCGAGGAAACCGTGCAGATGGAGCAGCAGACCGAGCCGTCTGAAACAGACAACGGCCAGACCGATGCCAGCAGCCCCGACCTCGGAGCAGCTACCGAGGAAAGCGCAGCACCAACCACGGATGAGCCTGCTGAAGAAAACGAGCCTTACACCTTTGACGGTGAGGTTTTGTATCAGGATATGCCGGACGCCCCCACAGGCTCCTACCTTGGCAGCTACGGTTTGCCGGTAGCGACCGGTGAAACCAAAATCGGGCTTGGCGCGTGGGATGCCGATTTAGAGCAGGATAGTTATCTGAGCGCCGAGGCGCTGGACAGCGACAACCTGACGCTGGCAACGCCCTTGCTGGAAGATACCGACTACGCCATTGTGCCGATTCTGGCGCAGGTGGAGTACCCCACCGACGGCAGCACCGTTGATCTGGTTCTGCCGGACAGCGTGACTCTGCTGGACTACTACGGCGAGCCCGCCAAGGATGCCGAAAGTCTGCTGCATAGCGAATACAGCGAAACCTCCGCTGCTGTGCTGGGTGTATATGTGCAGGCAGATGCGGATTTTACCGCACAGCTGGTTTATACCGCCCCGGACGGCAGCTGCCTGACCAAAACCTTGCAGGTGACCATCGACCGCAATGCGACTGCCGAGTATCCTTTCCCTGACAGCGAAATTGCCACCTTTGCCGAGCGCCCCACCCCTGCGGTGACAAGCGGCAAGATCACCAAGGTTGCCAAGGTCAACGGCACTTGGCTGATCTGGTTCAACGGCGAACCCGCCTACTGCTGCACCC
>OGUO01002313.1_pt1 | contig 11642 bp, 8 predicted proteins | sample 1553641 | NCBI WGS metagenome assembly OGUO01 (sample SAMEA2579980, study PRJEB22360) | human gut metagenome | biome: human gut; feature: human-associated habitat; material: faeces | place: Denmark | collected 2008/2010 | reverse complement strand
CGCCGCCAGTACAAGCCAGAAAGCAGGCTTTTTATAGTTAAGCACCGTCTTTATTCTGGTCTTGACACTCACCTCCCCAAAGGCAAGCGGACATGCGCTCACCATTTTTTTCGGCGAACTGCAATTTAAAAGTGTCATGGCATACTGCTTTTTATATTCGATATCTTTATCCGCGATTACCCTCTCATCACATGCAAGCTCGATGTCCCTGCAAAGAAGTATATACGCCACCCAGCTCAGCGGATTGAACCAGTACACCGCAAGCAGTATAAAACCAAGCGGCTTCCACACGCAGTCCAGACGCTTTAAATGCGCCTTTTCATGCGCAATGACATAGCCTCTCTCCTCCTCTGTCAAGAGCGACGGTATATATATCTTAGGTGAAAATATACCTAAAATAAACGGTGTGTCGATGTCATCGCATATATAGATATTTTCCCCATTGTTAAAAGCTGCTCCGGTCTTTCTTTTAAGCAGTATATATGAGCACACCGCATATAAAAGCAGAATCACACATCCGGCAGTCCATATAAATGCAAACCTTCCCAGACTGATACCACCAAGCTTCCCCGCCAATATCGCAGTATAGCCCGGATTACCGGCTGCAGCCTTCTGATTGTCGGACGTGGCTGCTCCGCTCAGATTATTGTCTGCATTATCAATGCTGCCGGCAATATTCCCCCCGGATATATCATTAAGCCCTCCATTATTCCCCCTGTCCGGATTGTCAACAGCCATTGCATTTCCGTTTGAAATGTTAGGGATATTTCCTGACATATTGTTTTTGTCTGCGATATTCCCAGCCGCAATACCTCCATCCGAAACACTTCCGCCTGTAATATTTCCACCGGCTGTATTCCCGTCCGTAATATTTCCCGCAGCATTATCTCCCACAGTAATATTTCCGGCAGCATTATCAATTTCATTATTCAGCTTTCCGGAAGCCATATCAGCATTGCCGCCAGCGGCACCTTCATTGTCCAAAGCTCCCCCGACAGCACCACTTATGTCCGGCAATCCGGCATTGACATTATCCGTTCCGGCATTTTCTAATTGATTTTCATAATCTGCAAATATGCCCTGCGTATCCGGAATCAGACTGAAACGGCTCTCAATCGCAAACGGACACACCAGTCTTATCGCAACCAGCGCCCACAGAAAGCATATTATCTTTCTTGGAACCTTTTTCAGAAATATTCTCAACACAACTATCGCAAGAATCAACCAGCTCGCGGATATGCTCATTTGAAGTATTTTGTAAAAAACATCAGCCATCTTAACCCCCGTTTCCCAGACATCAGCCTGCCTGAAAAGCACTCAATTTTCGTTGTCCTGTGTAAATGCAAATCGTTTTTGCCTGATTACCTGCTCTCATCAATAATTTTTTTGAGATAAGCTATATCATCCTTAGACAGCTTCTTTCGCGATGCGAATGCCGCTACAAATGACGGAAGTGAACCGCCATAATTCTCGTCAAGGAACTCCTCACCCTTCTTAAGCTGGAACTGTTCCTTGCTTATCAATGATGTCACCACGCCGTCTACATTCTGAAATATCTCCCTCTCGCAAAGCCTTTTTAATATCGTGTACGTTGTCGACTTCTTCCACTGAAGTCTCTGTCCGCTGAGTTTTACAAGCTCACCTGAGGCAATCGGCTCATTTTCCCAGATGATGTCCGCAAACTTCATCTCGACCTCGCCCAGTCTGTACTCTGCCATACGTTCTCCTTTCCTGCTTCATTCTTTTTAGGTGTTTGCGAAACTCATTTCAGCCAATAAACAGTTGTGCAATACACTGAGCTTCGCAATTACCTATTCATTCTTTTAGTCCGCTATATCAGCCCGTTTCATTGGTCTACACTTTGTAGTTCATTTTTAGTCTACTACTTGTAGAGTTAATTGTCAATACAATTTATTATTTTTACAGTCTTTAATAAATAGTGGGTACGGATTGATATTTACAGCATTGTTTTGCAATTGGTTTAAAACAAAAAGGAGACCTTTAACTTTTAAAGTCTCCCTTACCTGCCCTGCATATTGACACTAACTTTATACATTATTTCCTATGCTGTGTCACCGCTGTGCGCGGCAATCAATCACAGATAGAATACTCAAGCAGCTCATACTTCAGCCTGCTGTTCTCCTGTATTCCTTCCGGCAGGAGTGCTCTTGCGACAAGCTTTAGCTCTGCCTGTGCGTCATCCTCCCGCCTTAGATTTGCGTAATCTCCGTCAATGCTGTCTACAATGTAGAATATTGTTTCCATTTATATAGTCTCCTTTTCCTCTGACATTTGTTCTTCCAACAATTTTTTCAAAACTTCCTTACTTGGTAAAACCGTTTCATACTTACTTGCAAAAATCTGTGAATTATTTTCCGGCAAGGTCATCTCTACTACCGCATTATTTTTGTCCTTGCAAAGTACAATTCCAATTGTCGAATTTTCTTCCGGCAATTTTACTTTTCTATCATAATAATGCACATACATCTGCATTTGTCCAATGTCCTGATGTTTTAATTCACCAATTTTAAGGTCAAACAAAACAAAGCATCGCAGAAGGCGATTATAAAACACCAAATCAACCATAAAGTGTTCCTCATCAAAAGTAAAACGTACCTGTCTGCCAATAAACGCAAAACCCTTTCCAAGTTCAAGCAAAAACTGTTGCAGATTATCTATAATACGGTTTTCAAGGTCACTTTCTGAATACTCTGGGAATTCCTTCAAGCCCAAAAACTCCAGCACATAAGGGTCTTTGACAACATCCTGTGGATTTTCAATGTTCTGACCCTCCAATGCAAGACGATACACCTTTTCTTTATTTGTGCTAAGTGCAATTCTTTCAAACAACGAACTATCATACTGCCGTTTTAACTCAGCTAAACTCCAATCATTCTTTACCGATTCAATTTCATAAAAATGACGTTCATCCACATTATCAATCCGCATAAGTTTCAGATAATGTGACCAACTCAGGAAAAACTTTCTTCCAGAATCCACTGTCGGCAGATTTTCGAATTGGTCAGACAATGTCTGACCAATTTTATCTGTCATATATACAAGATAAAATTGTCTCATCTGCTTAAGATTCGTCACAGAAAATCCTTTTCCATATTTTTCAATAAGATATTCCGAAAGACTCTTTAACAAATATTTCCCATAAGCAGCCCTGTTATCTCCATGTTGTTCTTCTTCAACAATCATCTTTCCAATTTCATAGTATGCGTAGACCATTGACAAATTAACCGCCGTCTTGGCATTCTTTCTTGCTTTTGCGAGAACTTCTGAAACATTTTCAAAAAAATTCGAATCTATCAGCGCTATCTCTTTATCCATCACTACACCTCCCAGCCTATTTTTATTATATATTTTCACAATTTTTTATACGTATCACATTCTTATATACAAGCACCTTATTCTGTTCATTATACTATAATCACCAAACTCAATCAAGAAAGTTCACAGCTATATATTCACACCTCATTTTCCTCCGCAATACTCATATACCTGCATTTCTACACCGGAAGCCCTGATTTTCGCTATAATCGCCCCACCTTCATCCGTCCTGAGCACAAGCGCATCGACATCCTCTAGGCGCTGTAGTGTTTCCTTGTGCGGGTGCCCGTATGTATTCCTGGCGGCGCATGAAATGACTGCCGCCTGCGGCATAATAGAGGCAAGAAATTCTTCACTTGAGGAATACTTAGAGCCATGATGACCTACCTTGAGAATCGACAGGCTGTCAACCCCACAGTACCTCACCGCTTCCGCTACATCAGCTTCCATCTTAGAGGTCATATCGCCTGTGAACAGAATGGATTTTCCTTTATATTGAAGAAGCAGCACAATCGAATTGTCATTCTCTGACTCGCCGGTGCCGGTCTTGGAGAAACTTGTTTTATACGCTTTGCGGTCAACATTTACATTTGCATCAGAATGTCCAGGTTCATTGAGTGACACAATGCTGCATTCGCCAAATACATATTCCATTCCATACTCCGCGCACAGAATTTCTGTGCCTCTGTCTGCCAAAGTCGTCGCAATATCTTCTATATCTTCTATATCTTCTATATCTTCTACATCATCTATATCCACAATCCCCTCCATCCTTGCATTGATTTCATCTGCTCCGGCATTATTCAGCCACGCCAAAGCACCTGTATATTTCGATGTCACACATCCTGATATACCACCTTCTGATGTGTCACCTTCTGATGTGTCATATTTCAATGCTCCATATTCTGATGCCCCATATTTTAACGCCCTTTCCCTCAATTCCAGATACTTAGAATAATCACTCCCATTCAGCACAAGATTATAAATATCGGGAATATAAGCATTACCGGATAACGCCTGAGCCCAGCCATTCTCATGGTCGGCGTCACTGTGCGTCAAAAACAGGAAATCAAGCCTTCTCACACCCTTATATTTTAGAAACGGTTCAATCACTTTTTCATAGATATTCTTTGAAGAAGTACTTCCGCCATCGATAAACACATTGCCGCCGTTTGGAAGGCTTATAAATATCGCATCCCCCTGCCCTACATCTAAGAATGTCACCTCAAGGCCGCTGCGCCCCCTTGTCAGGAGAATTATGACTGCAATGACAAGCAGGCTCCTTAAAAATATATTCGCACCCATGACACATTTCCCAGCTTCCGGCTTCTCTGCTTCACATTTCCTTGCTTCACATTTCCTTGCTTCACATTTCCCTGCTTCACCTTTCCTTGCGCCACCTTTCACTGCTTCGCGTCCCACCTCTCTGTGTTTCTTTACTTCACATTCCGCTTCTCCACATCTCCTTACCGCTCTCTTTTCAATCCACACCACAACACGTTTTCTCTGTGAAAAAAGAAATAACAGAATATAGTACACCATCACCTGCCACAGCTCCGGTCTGCCTGCCACAAACACACTTCCCGGAAGCGAAAGCATAAGTTCACTGCCATAGTGAAACAGGATAAGTATGTAATGTCCTGCGCCGGCAAAAAAACACCCTGCCGGTATACTTATAAGTCCCAACAGTCCGCAGCCAAGCGCAGATATCATTATTAAACTCATCAATGGGACAACAATAAGATTCAGAAACACAGAATAGACAGGTACTTCGTAGTAGAACCACAGAATGATGGGAAGTGTCGCAAGCTGAATTGCTGCCGGTCCCGTAAGCCACCTCAGCCATTTTACGGAGAATCCATCTGTGACAACCGCCACACCTGCAATAGCCATAAACGACAGCAGGAAACCGGAATTGGCAATAACATACGGATTCTTCAATATAAGTATAATTGCGGACAATGACACTGCTGAAAGGATATCATACCTCCTTCCAAGCACCTGTGCATTCACCGCGCATACAAACATCACTATCGCGCGCGTCGCGGACACAGAATTACCTGTCATAACGCCGAACAATACAACGAATATTCCGCTTACAATCGCAGACATCGGACAGAGAAAACCTATTCTCCGCAACAGCTTGTACAGTCCCATGCCTATAAGCGATATGTGAAGTCCCGATATGGCAAGAATATGCCCTATTCCCGCCGCGGAAAAAAGCTCGCTTATAGTCGAATCCATGTCCGACCTGTCGCCTGTTACCATCGCCGCATACACCCCTGCGTCCGTTGCCGTGCAGCATTTACGATACACAGCCTTCAAGGAGGTCTTCAGGCTGTCAAGCCGGTAAACAATCCGGTTTTTCCCTCCTGACACCGAAATAACCTCCGGTTCTTCAATATAATAGAGATATCCCAGCGATTTATAGTACTGTCGCAGGTCGAATTGTCCCGGATTAGCTGCAGCAGCCGGAATAGGCAGCATGCTTTGTGAAGCTTCAAGTTCCACATTTGCCTCCACATGGTCTCCTCTTCGCGCCGACCAGCCATAAGATGTATTGTCCGACATCTCAAGGACAATATTGTTTACAAGCCTCCTGCCATTTATACAGCATTTTTTTAACATCAGCCTTTTTGAGTATGTCCCCTCCGACACCTTCTCAACCACCCCTGATATGCGAATCACACCACCGCCATATTCTGCTTTTTCCGCCGCAGGTAACTCTTCACTGAATAATTCTTCACTAAATATTTTATTGTCATAATTTTCATGGATATATGTTGTGATAAAACCAACCAGAAATAATAAGAGAAATAAGAATAGCTGAATATACAGGCTTCTATTGTAATTACGTTTTTTTTCATCACCACAGCCTTTTTTATAGCCATAATCCTTATCATGGCTATAATTCTGCCCATAACTATAGCTCTTTTCAAGGCTATAGCTACAGCCCCTTATATAATTATGTTTATTACATTTATCAGATTCATTACGCCCTGACAGCATTGGCATCAACCAGATACCGCCGAGTGCTGCCGCCGGTAATAACACCGGCGGCAGGGGCGCATGCATTAGTCCAATCAGAACTCCCGCCACCGTAAATACAAGTGCCGGAACCAATGGTCTTTTAATTTTTCGATGTCTCAATAATATCCAAGCTCCTCTCCAAAGGCTGTGACAAATCTATTGTATCTCTAAAAATGATATTCGTACTGCTCTTTACCGAAATCTGGACCTTGTTGACATTAGAAAGCTCACAGAGCGAATTTACAATCGAGTATACGGTCACAGCCGGTGATACAGGCAGTATCTCATCCGTCAAAACGGAATCGAAATCAACATAGCATATTCCGTCCTTCGTCTTGACGCTCAGAAGTGTGAGTGTTGCCGGAACCGTTCTAATGTGATTTTCCTCACCGGGTCCCTTGATAAGCTGTTCTATGATAACACGTTCGACGGAAGCCTCCTTGCCGTAGCCTATAGTTATCCGCTCCGGAGCAAGCTTATCCGAATCGGCATTGCCATAGTATATCGACAAATCAACCCATGTCCTGTATGCGCCTGAGCCTATGTCCTCAATAAAATCTGAGGCCAGCATAATTCCCACCGGATTTCCGATTGCATCCTGAAGCGGTTGTTCATTCACATAAAAGCTGACATACTTAATCCCCTGCAGCTGTGTCATGGTCTTGACATACGAAGCCCTGAACATAACCTCATCCTCGACAGAAAGCTGACTGTAGCTATCGGTAAAATATACCGACAATACCTCATCGCTGAGTCTGGTATCTATAATTGTAATATCCCTTCGGACTGTACTTGTATGCTTTCTGCCATACGCCGGATTCTGCATGACTTCCCATAGCTCATGAGCCAGCTTTATCGGATCATCCGCCACCTTTGCAGTGTATACCTCAGATGTCAGAGCCTGTCCGGTCTCGTCAAGATAATAAACAAGATATTGATTTTCACCAAGCTGTGCCACATCATTTTCAGCACCTTTACCTGCATCAGAACATGCACTAAGCACATACATCCCGATAATCAGCATGCCGGCAATGACTGCCAATAAAAATTTATGTTTACGTGAAATTGTTTTCATTGCATTCCTCGTCTTTATGATTTCTTTGCCTGGGTAAGCGGTATCCGCACCGTAAACGTACTTCCCTCACCTTCCTTGCTATATACCCTGATGGCACCCTTATGCATAAGCACCACCGTCTTTGTTATTGCAAGACCAAGTCCCGTTCCTCCTGTCTGGCGTGAACGTGCCTTATCAACACGATAAAATCTCTCAAATATCTTATCCCTGCAATTATCAGGGATTCCGATACCAGAATCGGCAACTGTCAGATAAAAGAACTTATGGTCTGCATTTACTGAAACTCTCACCCAGCCATTAGCAACATTATATTTTATTCCATTTTCGACAAGATTGGTTACAACCTGAGTAATTTTCACCTCGTCAATCTCTGCCACAACAGGTCTGAAGCTCTCAAGCACAAGTTCAATATTCTTCTCCTCGGCTATAGGCTTAAGTCTTCTTAGGACATGCTCAACAAGTTCGTTTATATTCTGCGGTGCAAGATTAAGTCCTGCTGCCGTCTTATCCATGCGGACAAGGGAAAGAAGGTCATTGATTATCTGACTCTCCCTGTCAATCTCCTCAACAATATCGTGCATGAATTCCTTATATAATTCATTCGGAACATCCTGCTGCGTATTAAGTGAATCGGCAAGCACCTTTATCGAGGTTATCGGCGTCTTAAGCTCATGTGAAACATTTGAAACAAACTCCTGCCTTGAATCATCAAGTGTTTTCAACCTTTCAAGCAGCTTATTCACCTCCGTTGATATAAGACACACCTCGCCAAGCCCCTTATCTTCATCAAGTCTTTTATCCATATATCCGCTTGTCATTCCATGTATTGCCTCTGCAAGTTTTATGAAAGGTCTGCTTATTCCAAACGCATACGCAAGTGCCACAAGCACCATGACGGTAAATGTTACGTCTATAGCCGATGTAATAAAGCGTTCGATATATCTTACGTTCTCCCTTATGGATGTATCAGGCACAGCGAACATAAGAACTCCTATTATATTATTTCCATTAGAGGAATATATCGGCTGTGTTATCTCTATTATTCCGTATTTGCTGTCATAGCTGCTGGTTACTATACCATGAAAAGCCTGATTTACTTCGTAGGACACAAGAGTCTTATTTTCCTGATCAACATAAGTATCCTTAACCACATTATAGTTAGACGCAACTACCACAATCCGTCCGGAATACATATAGGAAAGCTGCTCGACCTGCGCATTGATTCTGTCATCATACTGTCTGTCAAAATATCCACTCTTACCGATATCGGCTGATAGGATATTACCTGTATTAAGAAGCCTCGTCTCCAGCTGTTTTATCTGTCTTTCAAGGAAGCTGTTTACGACTATTCCCCTTACAGCAAGAAGCGGGACTACGGAAGCTGCAAGTATCATAATCACTGCCGTGAACCGTATGCTTACTATGTGCTTTCCTATTGTCCTCAGCATAGACAAAAGTTTATTTTTCATATCATATCCTTTTATTTGCGACTGTTTTCTATTCACTGCTTAAAGAAATAACCCATCCCCCACTTAGTGTGGACATACTCCGGCTCACTCGGATTAGACTCAATCTTCTCTCTGAGCCTCCTTATATGCACATCAACTGTCCTGGCATCTCCCGGATAGTCATATCCCCAGATAAGGCTCAGAAGCATCTCCCTGCCGTATACCTTATTCGGATTGGTCACTAAAAGCTCAAGGACATCATACTCCTTGGTTGTAAGACTGATTTCCTTTCCCTTTATATACACATGTCTGTTATTCCTGTCCATGACCATATTTCCCGCCACAATACGTGTCGACGGATCAGCTGTGGCAATATGCCTGTTTCTTCTCTTAATCGCCTTGATTCGTGCCTTTACCTCAAGTATATTAAACGGCTTGGTCATATAATCATCCGCACCATAATCAAGACCAAGTATCTTATCCATATCCTCACTCTTTGCCGTTATCATTATAATCGGAACATCCGAAAACTCTCTCACCTGCTGGCACACAGTATAACCATCCATCTCAGGCAGCATGACATCAAGCAGAATAATATCGTAATTATTAGCCTTTATAAGGTCTAACGCCTCCCTTCCGTCATAAGCACACGATACCTCCATGCCATCCTGCTCCAGGCTGTATTTTATCCCCTTTACAATGAGCTTTTCATCATCGACTACCAATACCTTATCCGCCATTTTTCCCCTTTCAGCCACTCTTCAAGCAATGTATTTTAATTAACACAAATGTATTCTCTTATTTTGGAAAAAGCACTCTCCTTGATTCCGCCCACACACATAATATCCTCGATACATGTAAAAAAACCATTGGTATTACGGTAATCAATAATTGCCTCTGCGCGTGATTTTCCTATCCCCGGAAGTGTCATCAGAGCTTCCGCATCAGCGCTGTTTATATTGACCATTGAACTTCTATTATCTGAATTTTCCTGTTGATATGAAATACTTCCCTTGTCCTCATACTCCTCGTAATCAGGAATATACAGCTTCTGTCCGTCATATACATGCTCAGCAAGATTCACAGCCTCAAGACAGCCGTTGTCTGTGACACCGCCCGCCTTATCTATCAGCTCATATACTCTTGAATCCTCATAAGCCTCGTATACCCCCGGATTTACTACGTTTCCACATACATATACGAATATAGTCTTAAGTGTTTCCGCTATACATGTCTCCTCCGCATGAGTATCCGATGAGCCAGCCGAGGTTACTTCTTCATACTGTTCACTCTCCGTATGCTGCCCTATGGTATAGGTTTCACCCTTTTTTGATGTACATGAGTATAGAAAGCCACATGCCACAATAGAAAACACACCTGCCACATAAATAAAAACCTTATAAAATCTTTTTTTTGCCATCTTCTCTCCTTATGTCTGTCTCATAAGGTCCCTCTATTTCAGGAAAGATAACCTGCCTTTTTATTGTAACCAAAAAACCCGGCTATTGCAACCGGGTTTTCAACATTTCCAACTCTATTTTTCATCTATTGTTCTTCACTGCCGGACTCACTATCTGTTCCGCCGTCAGACTGCCAGTTCTTATAAAGGTAATCGCGCACATTAGAAAGGCTCTGCACATCCCCTGTCCCTTCCGCAAGCTGGTGCATTGTAATTTCAAGCAGCGCATAAAATTCATCGCTGTACATAAGCTTAAGCTTAGGAACAGACTTGTCATAGGATTCGTATATCCTGTCAAGATTCTCGTCCTCATTGTCTATTCTCCTGCATGAAGGCACACCCGCTGTCTCATATAATCTCCCTGCACCGGTATATGTGAGAAGCTTTGCAAAGCTCTCCACAACCGCTATATCATCAGAAAAAGGATTGACCGCCACCACAGTTGTAACAGACAGCGGTGCACTCTTTACCTCTTCACTCATATCCGGGAAAGCTGCCACTCCGACATTTAACCCATCCTGAACCTTCGCCCTCTGATACATCTGTACATCGCCGATGGTGAACACAATGGAACCCTGTTCAAAATCATTGATACATGAATAGTAGTCCACACTGTTAATATCAATGTAAAAATATTCAATAAGCTGCTTATATAATTCCGCCGCTTTTGTGAGGTCGGTTGTAATATTGAATATATTTGTCTTGTCGTCTCCAGCTTTTCCGCCTATATCAAGGTACGCTCCCAGATATCCATAATTATAAAAAATATCCTTAAGGTCACATGTAAAAACAGAACTTATGCTGCTGCCTGCCGGAACCTCAAGATTTTCCGCAAAAAGCTTGATTGCCTCAAAATTACTCATATCGGCATCCTGCACATAATCCCTGTTATAGATAAGAAAGCTCGTATCATAGCTTAATGGATATGCGATAAGCTTATCATTATATGTGCAGGCATTGAGCGCAGTCTGACTATAGTTATACACATTATATATGTCCGTAAGACGGTTTTCGGAGGCAATACCGGCAAGCTTTACCTGCTCTAAATTGTCATTGTCAACCAGGTACAAATCCACCTTTCCCGGTTTTACCGCTTCTGAGGTAAGTGTGGACATATAATCTGTCTCAGGTATATATTCAATATTGATATGGACATTTTTATTGGCATTCTCATACTGTGCGGCACACATACTCAGATAATCCGAATATATCTCATCGCTGTACCATAAATTGATGTCAACCTGCCTGTCCTCCTCCATACTCTCGGCAGCCGTCTCCTCCGATGCTGTCTCAT
>OGUO01002312.1_pt1 | contig 11647 bp, 6 predicted proteins | sample 1553641 | NCBI WGS metagenome assembly OGUO01 (sample SAMEA2579980, study PRJEB22360) | human gut metagenome | biome: human gut; feature: human-associated habitat; material: faeces | place: Denmark | collected 2008/2010 | reverse complement strand
TGCCCAGAAGCCCGAACGCTTTGCCGCCCTCTGCCGTGAAAGAAACACCCTTGAGAACTTCTTTCTCGCCAAAAGACTTATCTATATTGTTTAATTCAAGTATCATATATCTCATCCTCGCCGATTGTAATTTTATTCTTGCAGACTGGATTGATTTGGAAATGTTTTTATGATGTCATATTTATAATCAATCACGCGGCTTTTAACGTTACGATACGTTATGGATCAAGTCCGTTGTTCTTTTGTGATTCATTTCCTCGTCGTTACTTCCTTCAAAAATAACAAAAAAGCGCAAGGAAAAAGTCATTTCTCTGCGCTTGTAATCTTATTGTGTTTCATTGGCGGTTACCTCCCGTCGAGAGCTTTTGGTTTTAATAATTTGTCGGTTTTGTTCTGCCTCTTTATCTTGTTCTTGATATTTCAGTATCTCTGTACGGATACCATCAAACATATTATAGCACAAAATTTTTATTTTTTCAAGCTTTAACACGCCATGCTATACCAAAACCACGCTTCTAATGCATGGTTCAGTAAAAATTAAATAGTTGAGAAGAAAAAACTCCTTCCGGCAAGATAACAATTGAAAGTTCGCTTTTTTGTAAATCTTTTAAGGTTGTTTTCCGATCGGTTTTATGATATAATGTATTAAAGTGCATGTGATTGCGGGTGAGAAAATGAACACATACCGAATAGCCGTTTGTGACGACGATCCGGTCATGAGAGAACAATTGCATTCTTTCTGCAGGGAGCTCCTGGACGGAGAAAGTATTCCGTATGCGATAACAGCTTTTCCCTCTGCCGCGGAACTTGAGAAAAGGATGAATTCTGATGTCGAGAAACCGTTCAATCTGCTTATCTTGGATATTCAGATGAACGGCATGACGGGACTGGAGCTGGCGCGTTCTCTGCGAAGCAAGGACGACCGTATTTCAATTATATTTGTGACCGCATGCGACAATTATCTTTCCGAGGGCTATGATGTACAGCCCATTCATTTTCTTCTTAAACCGATTTGCCGGGAAGCACTGGCAAATGCAATCCGTACGGATCTTAAATTGAATTACTTACCCAAAGCAGTCACGCTTAGCATCGGTAATAAGATACTGCATTTCTCCGTGTCGGAAATACGTTATGTAGAAAGTTATAACCACAACATAATCATTCATCAAAGTTCCGGAAACAGCAACACCTATTATCTTTCTCTTACCGAGTTTGAAAAACAGCTTCCAAAAGGCCATTTTTCACGTTGTCATAACAGCTTTCTGGTGAATCTGAGCAGAGTAAAGGAAATCGGACGGACGGACCTAACGCTTCGAAATGGTGATATGCTTCCTGTGGGGCGTACATACTATAAAGCCTTTCAAAGCGCATTTATACGATATATAAATCAATAAAATCAGCGGGTGTCATTTTCAAATGAATGACACCCGCTGATTTTATTATTTTTTCGGAATTCTTAAAGCGGTCTGAACAGTAAAAACATTTTCATCCGAAATAAAAATATCCAGCATACTGTGATATTTCTCTGCGACAGCGTTCATAAGCTTTAATCCAAAGCCATGACTTTCCTTTTCATCCTTTGTAGAAATATACTGCCCGTTCTTATCTTGTTTTGGCTCTTCAATAAACGAATTCTCACATTTTACGGCGAGAAAACCGTTTCGTTCCTCTGCCTTGAATCGGATAAAGCTTTTTTCCGTGCAGCGCGAGGCCGCCTCTATAGCATTATCCAACATATTCATAAGCAGCCCGCACAGTTCATTTTCGGAAATCGGAATCTCTGCGGACACCGAAGCAGTGGCATCAAATGATATTCCCGCCCGTGCCGCTCTGTAGGCAGCATCCTGCAAAATAGCATTGACAACGAAATTTTTGGAAAAGTGTGTTTGCGCCAGGTGCTCGCACTGTCCTCTCATATCCTGCAGCATTTTGCCCAGAGTTTCATAGTCTCCCTTTTTGTAAGCCGACTCCAAGGCAACAATTCTGTGTCTTTCCTCATGCCTGATTGCCTCACTTGCCCTCATTTTGCTTTCGATGGCACGATATCCGTCCAGAATCAGCTGATTGTGCAGGCGGAGCGCCTGTGTTTCCGTTCGCTGCGTGACAAAGGCGCACATCACTGCATATGTAGAAATTACAGCACAAACAGCAGTCAGCCAAACGGTAATCCAATACAAAAGTTCCCCATAATGCCCAAGCTCAACTGTATCACGGAACATCTGCACGATATATCCTGCAAGATACCCATTTACGGCGGCAGATATTCCGAAAGCAATCAACAGTGTAGTAAAGCTGACCGCCGTAGTGATTCCAAAATACTTCCAAAATTTCCGCTGTCGGTTCATTGCAAGAAAGAGAATCAGTAACAGTATAAAGAAGAAGCCAACCTCCCGGCGGATAAGAAAATCGACCAACCGGTTATTCAGGAAGAAATAGCCCATTCCCTTTGTAATCCACTGTGCCGTAAGACCGGCAGCCGAAAGAAGCAGCGGAATCAGACTCCAGTCGGGCTTTTTGTGTGCAACTCCCAAAAGAAATATACCCGCCACAAGAAGTGAAATCGCTGCGGTTACGCCGGCGGGAATTCCGTAAAAATTAGCATATGCATAGCTCTCAGTCGCATCGTATTCTACTGGTACAAAGCGAGCAGCCGGAGGAAACACCAAGCTGGTTGTACTTTTAACTACACATGTCATTGTGACATGGCATTCTTCATTTCTCGGCATAGGAATTACTGCCTGTGTCTGTCCCGCTGCCCCTGCAGGGACAGCGGACGAGGAGTGCCATACCTCAACTCCGTTGATACAAACCGTAAGCTCCAACCCTGCCGTTTCAAACACCAGATTCCCGTTTTCCTCTGTCGGCGGAAAAACAGTTTCAAGCCGAAAACTCTCCCCTGTTTGAGGCACAACGGTATAATCCAACGAACTTTCAGAGCCGTCTGTCTCAATTTTGACAGAAGACTGCCAATCAATATAGCGAATCGACATGTCCGTCTTAATAAAAAACTGCAGAAAACACATTGTCCCCAAACAAAGCAGTATAAAAACGGCAGTACAAACAACCTGCAGGCAGCGTTTCATATTCGAAATTTCATTCCTTTCCATTCAACTTCATAACTCGGAGCGCCGAACTTTTCATCATTATTTTACTGGCTTTTTTCTCGTTTTGCAAGAGATATTTCACGTTTCACCCCGTTTACAGCGTAAACAACCGATATACAGCGTAAACGACACGACAAAGGCCGACATAATTTGATATAATGTAAGGGAGGAAGTATAACAGAATACTTTATGATTTGCTGCGTCAAATCCCCGCCCGAAAACAATCTTTCCCCCGTGAAAAGAAAAGGAGGACTCTCTATGTACAAAAAACTCATTCTGAAGCGCTCGCTATGCGCGCTGCTGTCGGTCATAATAATCGCAGCATGTCTGCCCCTGTCGGTCTTTGCCGCCGACCCGAGTGAGCCGCAGTTTTCATCGGATGCCGCTAATACTCTGATGAAAAACACAAAACCCGCTGGCTTTGACAATACAACCAACCCTTACGGGTATAATGTCGGCCGTCCCTTTGCAATGGTTGAAAAAAACGAACTGCTTTATTTTGAGACATACGGCACGTCCGCAACAGGCAAAATTGCGGATGTAGGAACCCCGGAGTCTCTCAAGAACTTTATTTCCAAAAAAGGAACCGCTTCCGATGCCTCTCTGCCCAATATGGACATCAGTGCGCTTCAGACGTACTATGCGTTTGTCCAGTCCGTTTCCTTTGACCCGTTCGGCTCAGGCAGGAGAGACCATGTTGCCTATGTAGGTCTTGATAAGTCGGATAAGCAGGTCTATCTTCATATATATGATACAAGAACGGGAGAATATAAAGGCAAACAGTGGGTCGGCGAAATGAACTGGATGTTTGACAACAAAGGCCTTATTCGTGCTCTAAACCTTGAAACCAACGCCTATCTGAACATTACCGCAGGCGACTTTGACGGAGACGGCAAGGACACGCTGATCATCTATGTTCCGCACACAAAACGCTCGACAGGTTTGATGCAGACTTTTGATTACGAACCTTTTGTCGGCTGCTTTCTGTATGAATATTCCTTTACCGGCAAAAACAGCTTTGTATTATTAAATAACACAAGCATTATGGGAGAAGGCAAAAAACTCGGCTTCGGCAATGATATGCTTCATGACTCCTACAAAAAATTATATCACACCACTGTTGGAAGTCCCACGGACCCAGGGGCAAATGGTGACAGCATGTACGGAAACTCTGGCCAAACCTTTGACAACCGATTTCATAAGCTGGGCGTAGACATGGTGGTGGGCGATTTTAACGGCGACCAAATCGATGACATCGCCGTGCTGTCCTATTTCTTCATAAACAATGTAAACAGTCGCAATTTGAATCTATATCGTCCTCAGGTAAAAATTAAATATGGAAAAGCCGGCGGTAGTTCTTCCGGTGGAGGCTCCTCGTTTGTGGACGGCGACGCCGATGAAAAATTCTATGTTTGCCCGGAGGGAGAAGTCCGAAATAATGTTGTTTTTAATAGTAACAGCATGAACGCCTGCAGCATCACGGCAGGAGACTTCAACAACGACGGATATGAAGATATCCTTGTTGCGGGCTTACGTGCCAGTGTCGCTGGTATCACTTGGTCTGTTGCATCGACTTCTTCATCCGAAACTGCATATACAACGCTCCTTAATAACGGAAACAGAGGCTTTGTACAATCCGAATATAAGGTGATGGCTTCCAACGGTTGGACGAAGGCCGGTTCCAGAACTAAAGAAGTTGTTTCGCCTTTAGCGGTAGAGGCTGTTGCTTTTAACGGTGCGAGCGCCGCAGATTTCGTCTTTATCAACGGCACGCTGTACAACTATAATGCCCAGACCGGAGAACTTTACAAGCTCACTTCAAACGAATATTCTTTCCGCACAAACTCAAACGGCAGCACAAACAACTTCTGGTTTGAGGGCGAGATCGGCGGTAAGACAGAATTCTTCCGCTCGGTTGCCGTCGGAAACTTTGACGGCAACAATGCAGGACGTGAGCAGATTGTGTTTGTAACCTCTGCCGAAACCGGTAACGAGGATAAATATTCCTTCAGCAAGGGTATGATTTCCGCAACCTATCCGGATACAAGCGACAGCTATGAGGCGGCAAACGGCTTTGACCTGACATTGTCATACTGGAGTCCGAACCAAGCGTACGGTGATTACTACGGCTGTACGGCTCAGGTACTTCTCACCGCCTGCGACAGAAACCAGGACGGTGTTATAGCCAAATATAAGGGCGTAAGCTATGCCTACAGCGACCCGGAGGTCAAGGCAGTCATACAGGCTGCGCCGTATTTCTCCGCGCTGAGTGACTCCGGCGAAAACGAAACCGCATATACAATCACAGAGAGTTTCGAGTTGGAGCAGTCCTCATCGAACAATGTTTCCTTCAGCGTCGGAATGTCTTACTCTTACGGAGGGCTTCTCGCCCCCGTTGAGGTGAACATCTCGGCAGGCTACTCGCTTGAATGGAGCAAAACCTATTCCACGGCTCTGCAGAAGGAATACTCCCTGACGGTTAAGGCACGGGCGTACAACACGGTGCTTGTGTCCAGAACGCCTGTATTTATCTACGCCTATGAGATACTGGACGAAAACGGCAAATGGTCGGGAGATACCGCCATAACGCTTTCCATTCCGCAGCAGCCGGTATATCAGCAGCTGAGCGTTGACGACTACAACGGCTTTGTTGATGAGTATAACGGTTATATGAATAACAAGAACTATCATGCCGTCATAAGGGAATCGGATAAAACAGACAAAGATAAAAAATACTATTATCCCTTGGTAAAAATAGATAAAGCGGCAAACTGGCTTGACGGAAACGAGGGCAACCCGTTTATGTACAATCAGCTCGGCTGGGGCGTTTACAGCCATTTGGGTGCAGAGCAGCTCAGTAAGCTCGCCATTCGACTCGGACATAACGGCGGTCTTAACGAGGTTTCGTGGGGAAAAAGCAATATAAAATCCGTTTCCGAAGAAATGTCGCACGGTTTTTATTTCAACTTCTCCATCAGCTTCGGTGTATTCGGCGATGGTATACTATTCTCGCATGATGTTGGTTTTGAAACCAGCCTGAGCTACAGCAACGGTTCGGGCGTATCCACCACAACGACATCGTCCGAAGGCTGTACCGGCGTGGTCAATGATATCGACGGTCCGGATCTTGCTTCAAACGGAATCCCTGCAAACGTATACACGCAATATACCTTTGACTGGACGCTCGGCCAGTGGTTCCGACACCTTTACGGCGATGAAAACAACAAGACCATCTTTATAGGCTATAACTTGACAAATCTCAGTGCTCCTTCACCGGCAGTGGTCGACCTTGAGGCAGAACTGCTTGACGAAGACGAGATACGCCTTACTTGGTCGCAGCCCGATAAAACTCCCGGCTGGCCGGATGCGGAGGGCTACTATCTTTATCAAGTTGAAAACGGTGAATATAACAGGATTTCAAATCTTATTCCTGTCGGCACGACCTCTTATGACATTTCCGGACTTAAAACCAATACAGAGTACGAATATGTGCTTACAACCGTTTGCAAGGTAGACGGAAAGGATAAGGAAAGTGCCTGGTCAAACTCTGCAACCATAACAACAGCAAAGAGAGACTATAAGGTCAACTATAAAATCGACAACGAGAAAGCCGCCGATATCAGTGTGCGGCACCTCGGCAATGTTAATATTAAATCGGGCGATGAGATCAATGAAAGCGATATTATTAAAATCAGAGTTTCGCCAAAGAACCGGCACTTTGAACTTGTGTCGCTGACGCTTGATAACGGCGGAGAAGAGACTGTATTCAGACCCGACCTCAACGGCAACATAGAGTGTGCGTTTGCACTGGGCGGCGAAGCTAACATATTCGTATCCACACGAAAAACATTCGATTCGGCTGAGGTCATCTTTGTCGGCGAATATAAGAACGGCGAAGACCTTCTCGGAACAGTTACCGCAAAGGTCGGTGAAACAGATCTGCCTGCTCCGGGCGGCACGGTGACCGGCGATGTAACATTTACCGCCGTTCCGCAAAACGGCTATACACTGAAGTCGTGGAAAATAACAGATGCCGAAAACAATACGGATATTGTTAACGCGGCAGGCTCAAATACCTACACGCTTACCCTTGGCTCAACAAGATACACCGTCGAAGCGGAATTTGAAAGAGTTTCCGAAACCGACAGACCCGTGAAGCTGACCTATTCCGTTGCAAGCGGCAACGAAACCGGTATGGCGGCAACAAAGCAGACCTATCAGTCCGGTACCGCTGTTCCCGTGGGAACGAAAATCAACTTCATCGCTCAGGCGGCAGAAGGCTATAGGGTGCAAAAGCTCGTTATCACCAAAAACGGAATTCCCGACACGGTAATAACAGATAACAGGCTTTACGATATGTACGAGTATGAGCTCACCGTTGATACCCAAACCGATATCAAGGTATACTTTACGGAGATCGAAAAATATACGGTCACAGTTGATATGCCGAATAAGAACGCCGAAATTACCGTTAAAAACGGGACATCGGATTTTGAAAGCGGTCAAAAGGTCAATTTCGGCGATGAAATCACCGTAACCGTCAAGCCGAAGGATGGATACCGTCTTGCCGACACAGAGAGCTGGTCCGATAACGGCGACGGGAGCTATACCTACAAGACCGGCAGAATCAAGATGGAAACGCATATCCGTGTGGCGGTAGAGGAAATTCCGGAATACACCGTCACCTTCCCGACAATGATTGAGGGCTGTGTGCTGACAGTGCGCAGCAAAAATGAAAAAATCACAAGCGGCAGTAAAATTCGTGAAGGCACAATTCTTGTTGCGAGTATCGTGCTTGAGCCGTCATATATCCTCAAAGGCTGGTACATCGGCGGCGAATTCAGTCCCGAAACCAACAAGACCGAAGTTTCCTTTACGGTGGACGGAGACACCCTTCTTTCCGTAATCGTTGAAAATGTAAAAGGCGACAAGGGTGATACCGGCATCGGAATCAAATCAGCAATTATTGACAAAAGCGGAAACCTCATTATTACTCTTACCGACGACACGGTGTTAAACCTCGGAAAGGTCACCGGAGATAACGGAAGTCAGGGCGAACAAGGTGTTCCCGGTGCCGCAGGAGTAGGAGTTAAATCCGTCACAATTGATGAAAACGGAAATCTGGTCATAACACTTACAGACAACAGCGTGCATAACCTCGGGAAAGTGATCGGAGATAAGGGTGCCCCAGGCGAAACAGGTGCTCCCGGTGCCGCAGGAGTAGGAGTTAAATCCGCTGTGATTGACAAAAACGGAAATCTGGTCATAACACTTACAGACAACAGCGTGCATAACCTCGGAAAGGTAGTCGGAGATAAAGGCGAACAGGGCGTGAATGGCGTTGGTGTTAAATCCGTTATGATTGATGAAAGCGGCAATTTGATTATCACTCTTACCGATGAGACCGTACACAATGCCGGACGGGTGACCGGAGATAAAGGTGACAAGGGCGATACGGGCAATGTCGGAGTCGGTGTAAAAACCACCGAAATCGATGAAAACGGCAATCTAATCATCACCCTTACCGACGACACTGTGCATAACCTCGGGAAAGTAGTCGGTGCAAAGGGCGAAGCCGGTACTGCAGGAACCAACGGCATTAACGGTACCGGAATCAAGTCCGCTCATATCGACGCAGACGGTAATCTTATCCTCACCTTTACCGACGGAGTTATAACCAATCTCGGAAAAATCGTCGGAACGGACGGGAAAGATGGTGTCAATGGTAAAGATGGTACCAATGGCAAAGATGGCAAGGACGGAAAAGACGGTCTCGGTATTAAAGGATGCCGCATTGACGACGGTGGAGACCTGATAATAACCCTGACCGACAACACAACGCTGAACGCCGGCAACATTTCCGCGATCAGCGATAAAGTCAGTGTTTCCAAGCCTCTTGCAACCGCAGCAGTTTCTCTTTCCGGAGTGTCTCTTCTTTGGAATATTGTTTCGCTTGTTGCGGCGATTGTAAGGAAGAAAAAACTAATTTAATTCGGATGATTGTTCGAATTTAAAAGGATGCAAGACCTCCGGCTAATCGGAGGTCTTGTGCTACGATCCGTACAAAAAATGTAATCCATAAAGCCAAGAAAGTGCCGCCGACCCGCAATAATGTATGAGTCGGCGGCACTCTTGGATTGTTCTTGGCTTTCAACAGTCGAAAGTCAGTTGTTTTCCGTATATACTTGCCTGCGTAATTTATCTCTGCTGTTATAAAAATATACGCACTATTCAAAAAGATGTGGTATAATTTTTTTGAAAAAGTTTGAGATTTGATGTAGTATTCGCCGCTAAAACCGTAGTATATAGGTGAAGCCGGAAAGGAGGCGGTGTGATGATAGACGATGAAAAAATCATAGAAATGTTTTTCGAGCGTTCAGAGCAGGGCATACGGGAACTGGACATAAAATACGGAAAAGTTTGCCACAATCTTTCCTACCATATCGTAGGGAGTCGGCGGGACGCGGAGGAATGTGTAAACGATGCCTATTTGGGTGCATGGAACGCCATTCCCCCGGCGCGCCCCAATCCACTGCTGACTTATATCTGTAAAATAGTTCGGAACATTTCATTGAAGGTTTATTACAGAAAGGAAGCAGCAAAACGAAGCAGCCATTACACGATTGCTATGGAGGAAATCGAAGCCTGCATAGCAGCCCCTAACACAGTAGAAGCAGAGATTAAGGCCAGAGAGTTAGCCCGTATCATTGAGGAATTTTTGAACACGCTGACGGCCGAAAACCGTGTTATCTTCATGCGCCGCTATTGGTTCTCTGACAGCTACAAGGATATAGCCGAGTTTGTAGGGCTTTCAGAGAAAAATATCTCTGTCCGGCTGACCCGTATCCGAGAGAAGATGAAACAATACTTGATTGAAAGAGAGGTATTCGTATGAACGCAAAGAAGTTTTCCGACGCTATGAGTGAACTTGATACGAAATATGTTGATGAAGCCCTTAACTACAAAAAGAAAGCAAAGAAACCCGGTTGGGTTAAGTGGGGAGCTATGGCGGCTTGCTTTGCAGTAATTGCTGTTTTAGGCGTAGGCGTATTTCAAAGTGGATTGTTCGGGAACAAAACTGACATTGCCACTTTGGACAACGGAAATGAAATCATCTTTGTAAAATCGGAAACTGCTGGCTCAAGCATTGACATTGACGGGACTATAACAACAAGGCAACTTACGGAAACGGAAGCTGCATCTCTTTTTCCAAACTTGACCGTTACAGCTCATGCAGTTTTTCGTGTTGATGATACTGTTTCCGACAGCAACAAAGAATTGATTGGTTTTGAGGGAAAAATCGAAAATGCCAAAGTGGTAATATCTACAACGGATATAGCACTACTTGATACGAAGATTGTAGGAAGTGAAGAAAGTAGCGAAGTAAATGGCACAAGCGTGACGGCAGGATATTTTGTAACAGACCGGAACAGCGTGGGAGAACAGAATGTAATTTACTATGCGACCTTTAAGTTGGGAGATAGCACCGTATATGTTGAAAATGCGGGTGCAAAAACTGAAAGCGAAAGTGTGAAAAACGATTTGGCTACCATTATCCAAGAGCTGATAAATAATGGTGCGCTTGACCTAAGTTCTTTCAACGGATAACCCCATGAAAATTTAATACTACCATCAGGACAGCCGAGCAAATCGACTGTCCTTTTTCTATGTCTACGGACAGAAAGGAGCGACCAGCCATGACGAAACCGAGCAGCGATACCGCAAGAAGGGCGGCAAGAGCAGTCTGCTGTTTCGGTTGAAAGCGGAGTGAAAAAAGCAAAACGCTCCGCCAAGGGGCAACTGTGCCTAATTGGTGACAGGTGCCACCTGTCATGGTGATAGGAGAAAGTGAACTACCCAACTGAAGATAGATTACAGCAGAAAGAAAAAGACACAGAGGTTTCTTTTTGAAAAAGCCAGAGATAACAAAGACATTTTTATTAGTACGGTTTTGATCGTTGAGGCCATCCGCTATTTTCTTTCTGCTGTAAGGACTTTTTTATGAGATCATATTGCAATTTGATTTTCCTCGATTTTTCTCGAACAGTTCTTGAATTCGTCACAATTCTATGTTATACTAATCGTAACCGAACGGTCGGTTCTTATAAAGAAGCGAAGCAATATGAAAACAACCGAGCAACAGCACAATGAGCGCAAACGCGAAATGATGGAAAAGTGCTTTGAATGTTATGCTGAAAACGGGCTGACGGGCACGGGGATCAAAGCGTTGGCCGACGCGTGCGGATGCACAAAGGCAAATCTTTATTCTTATTTTAAAAACCTTGATGAACTGATCATCGAATCAACGGCATACTGTATGGAAAAGGTCGAGGACGATTTTATGGAGATGGCGCCCACCGACCCCAAGGATGTTGTCCGATTTGTGAAGGAGGTGCCTTATTGGACGGCCAAAAAGCACGGCAAAAAATATCGGCTGATGTATCAGATCTATACGCACCCGAAGTATATCGAGCACGGAAAGAAGTTTTTTGAGGGCGTGAACGAGCGCTATACCGAGTATGCCAAGCGGCTGGAGCCGAAGA
>OGUO01002311.1_pt1 | contig 11648 bp, 8 predicted proteins | sample 1553641 | NCBI WGS metagenome assembly OGUO01 (sample SAMEA2579980, study PRJEB22360) | human gut metagenome | biome: human gut; feature: human-associated habitat; material: faeces | place: Denmark | collected 2008/2010 | reverse complement strand
CACAAAACACCGCAAAACTGAAGAGCCGGATGGCTAGAAAATATTCACTTTATTACAATAATGTGCTTTTGTGCTGAAAAGAACGGCCATAAATTCGTTTGGCCTGCCTTGTGCGCGGGGCAGTTTCATGGTATGATGCAGATAATGAATCTTATAAAAAGGAGTGTTGCCCTGTGCTGAAGACGTATATCACCACCGTGCCTTTGCAGGGAAAGCTGGACCCTATGCTGTACCAGCGGGAGCGGGCAGAGGCCCCCACGGCCACCTGCTTTCCCATCGTGCAGGTGATGCGGGATACCCTTGAACCCGGGGACACGGTGCAGCTGCTGGCAATCCGGCAGGAAAATGCCGACACCGCCCGCAATTATCAGCGCCTGTTGGAAGAGCTGGCGCAGCTGGGCATTGCAGAAAATCAGGTGCGTCAGCTCCACCTGCCCGAGGATCAGCACCCGGAAACACTGATCGGCCTGTGCCGGGATCTGGTGGATGCTCTGCCGCAGGTCACCCGGGTGTATGCATGCATCACCTACGGCTCCAAGAGCATCCCGGTGGTCACGTTGACGGCATTGACCTGCGCCGAAGCTACCCATACCGAGCTGGAAGTAGGCGGCGTGTATTATGGCGAGGTCAAACGGGAAAACGGACAGGTGCTCAGCGCACGGCTTTACGATATGGCGGCACTGTATCAGCTTGCCGGGCTGGTAGGCACCATGCGTGACAGCAAGACCGCCGAACAAGTGTTCCATCAGCTGATCTGGATGAACGAGCACCGGGAGGACTGAGCAGCGATGAATGATGTGAAAACATGGGCGGACATTGATGCTTCGCCGCTGCTGCAGCTGCCGCCGGAACAGCGCAAAAAGCTGCACGATGCCAATGATGAACGGTTCCGCGCTTTCTGGGCGGAATGCTTTCTGACCACACAGGCTCCCGGAAGGGGAGAGGAGGCATGGAACAGCGTGGATTTCTGTGATGCGTTTCTGGATGCGTTTGATTTTTGGGAAGCAAAGCCGGGGCAGACCTTCAGTATGTATCTGCGCGCCGCCGTCCGTCATGCACAGGCACACGACCAGCAGCAGGAAGAAATGGCTGTGACGGGTTTCGGACGCGAAACGAACCGCAAGATCAAAAAAGCGCTGGAGTACATGGAAAAGGACGGGATTACAGAGAGCATGCTCTGTCGTGACCCGGAAAAAGAACAGGTGATCGCCGATATTGTCGGGGTGGGTGTAAAGACCCTGCGGAAAGCACTGCGCAATAAGCAGTCGGTGCTCAGTCTGGACGACACTGGTGGAGAGGATTCGGCGCTGGGTGACCGGGTTGCTTCCCAAGAAAAAAGCGTGGAAGAGCAGGTGGAGCAGAGCCGGGAAATGCTGGCATGGCTGCACCGCGGCATAGGGCTGATGAACCTGCGGCAGAAGGAAAAATACGGCAAGACAGCTGGCCCGTTGTGGAGCAGCGTGCTGATGGGCTTTCTGCGCAACAATGATGCGCTGGACCCGGTAGAGGATGCGCCCGCGCGGCTGGCAAACTGCGATGATCTGCGTCCGCTGGAACAGGACAACTGCCTGTGGGATATCCTGCTGCTGCACCGGTATGTGGAGTTTACAGTTCAGCCACCCTATGCACCCAAGGCACTGGAATGCGCCGCCGTCCATGCGCTGCTGGAGCCGGGGCGCAACCCGGCGCAGGATAAGACCGTGGCAGAGTTTCTCGGGGTGAGCAAGGCGGCTGTATCGCAGCGGCGCAAAACATGGCAGCAGAGGCTGATGCAGATGCAGGCAGAACAGGAGGAGGTATAAGATGGAACGCAGTGTATTGCTTTTATATATGAGCCCCTTCGGCAAAAATCCGAACATTCATACCCAGACCAACGAAGCAGCGGTTTTGGAGCTGAAAAAGCATAAGGAAGGGCCGGACTGTATTCTGGCACTGTGCAGTGAGCTGGTGCGCACCAGCCCTACCGTGCATCTGCCGGACGGGAAAACCTGCACCACCGTGGAATATTTCCGGGATGTATTCCTGCCTTCGGCGGGCATTCCGGCAGAGCGGCTTGTGGTGATCCCGGTACCGGACAGCATGGACGACAAGGCGCAGTTCCGGGCTGTCTCTCTGCTGCTGGAAAAAATTGAAGCGGAAAATACCCTCTCCATTGATCTTTCCGGCGGCATGCGGGACACGGCGATGCTTCTGGTAACAGCAGCTCGCTGTATGCGTGACCTGCGCGGTGTGGAGACCCGCAGGGTGATCTACTCCGAACTGCTTCCGGATGGCACTTCCCGCATCCATGACAGCAGTCAGCTATACAGCCTGTTCGACCTCATCACGGCCATGGACGAGTTCTTTTCCACAGGTACTGCACAGAAGCTGAAAGGCTACCTGTGGAGTGAGGGCGAGAGCGACCCGGCTCTGCATACCCTGCTTGCCCGCATCAACCAGTTCTCGGATGATCTGGCGCTGTGCCGGGTGCAGGCGCTGAATGAAGACCTGAGCCAGATCGCACAGGCACTGCAGGCGCCGCCCAAGGAGAGCAAAAATCTGACCAGCCTGTTCTTCCACCTGTTGAATGACCGCTTCCGCACAGAATTTGAAGGTCTGCTGGCTTCCCCCAAAAACAATCTTCCTGCGCTGGTAAGCTGGTGCGCAGAACACGGCATGTATCAGCAGGCACTGACATTGCTGTGCGAGCAGATGCCGGCCTATGTCTGCCGTCATCTTTTTGTGCAGCCCACAGAAACCGGCTGGGCATATCTGGCAGCACAGAATCAGAATAAGGGCAAGGCGTGGGTATATCCGCTGTTCCACTTCCATTTCTGCCGTCTGACTTTGATGCAAAAGGAGTATCCCTATACAACGGATTTGCGCCTGACCCACAGCAAGGACGATGCAGACGGCAATATGCTGTTCGGCATAGCCAATTCTAAAGAAATGCACGCCTATATGGATACGATCCTCGCTTCCGGTCAGCTGGTGATCGACCCGGAGGTCCGGTGGCAGATCGAGGATGCGGCACTGTTTTACCAGCGCGTGATGCAGTACCGCAACCAGATCAACCATGCCAGTGATACGGCTTTTGGTCTGCAAAGCGACCGTATTCTTCCGTTGGACACAGCCCACATCGAACAGACTCTGCAGGATGTGGCCGATTATCTGCAGGAGATCCGCCCCATGAAGCCGGATGTTCCACAAGGTGTCAAGGCGCTGCCTGTTACAAAGACGATTCCGGCAGGCGCAGCTCCCAACCTGTAAAATAGAATATAAGAAAAAGCAAAGCACCTCCGCTGCTGGCAAACGTCAGTGGCAGAGGTGCTTTTTTGCCCCCTTGCGGGGATAAATTGCGATTGACCGAATAGGAAACAAGTTTACAGTGTGCTAGTTCTCGTCCCCTTGCGGGGATAAGTTACAACATCCGGCTTCTAATGCTTATATTCGTGGAAAGCTGTTTCCGTCCCCTTGCGGGGATAAATTGCAATGGTTTCACGGTAGCACACATCAAGACGGACTCCATGTTTTCGTCCCCTCGCGGGGAACTCATTGGATATCAAGAAGCATGGGCAGACTACCGATGGTTTCCGTCCCCTTACGGAGTATAACTTTACTATACCACACATTGAGTCAAAAGAAAAGAAACGTCCACAGGAGAAGCGCGAATGGAGTAGAAAAGATAAGCCATAAAGATCACCTCGATTCGGCAGAAGGGGCGTCAAAGCCCTGAATGGGCAGACCGAGGAAGTATTCCTCGATGCGGTCCCAGAGCTGCTCGCTGGAAAAGCCGCTGGTGAACAGCCAACTCATCAGCCGCACAGCATCGGTGTGGCGCTGGGCAATGCGCTCCAGCAGGTGGTTGCGGTAAAAGCCGCGGTCAGCCAGTTCCAGGGTCTGGGTCTGGTTGATATAGAGGTACAGGCGGCTGTTGGAGCCGCCCAGCAGGGCAAAGTGGAGCAGGTCCAGCTCCTCCAGCACGCCCAGAGCCGGGGTCAGACGCTCGCTGCTCTGTGCGGAATCGTTCACCGGCAGATAGCGGCAGGTCTCGCCGCTGTGCAGAACAGCAAAGCTCTGCTCCAGCCAGTGAAAAAACTCGCTGATGAACGGGTCCACGACACTGTACTCTGCGCCTTCCTGCGTGGTGCCGCGGCGCAGCACACGGGTGCGCTGCAGGCGGGGTGAATGCTGCTGCCAGGACTGCACAGCCGCCAGCACTACGCGCACTGCACTGGTGGCACGGGTGCTGCTCAGGCCTGTGGCCTGCACCAGCCGGGCGGCGGCATTCCGATCGTAGAGATACTGGCCGCTGCGGGCAGCCTCGAAGAAGATCTCCTTCAGGGCGCGCAGCAGAACGGAAAAACGGGCATCCGCATTGGCGTGCCACTCCAGCGTCAGCTGCATGGCGGGGGTCAGGCGCAGCTGGGCATTCAGCGGCAGCTTGTCGCTGTGGGTGTATAGCAGGTACTTGAACTGCGGGAAGGAAAAATCGTTCTGCCAGCGGCTGCTCCACAGGCGGGCAAGGTCTACGTCGTAGACTCCGGCGGCCTCATCCTGCAGGGTGGAAGCACCGGTACAGATGCGGTTGACTGCGGCGGCATCGGCGCTGTTGAGCAGGAAATACCCGTGGGTGAACAGAGGAGAGGGCCGCATGATGAAGGGCGCATAGCCGCGTGCTTCGCTGTCCTTCTGGATCAGCAGCATGGCGGTCTTGACCTTGGCCAGCGGGTCCTGCTGGTGCTCGCCGTTAGGGCTGGCAAAGATGTAGGCAAAGCTCTCGGCGTCCACCAGAAGCTCGTTGCGGTGCTTGGTGGCAGTGGCCGGCTGGCTGGCGCGGTGCTGGCGGTACAGCTGCAGCACCTTGCGCATCACCTGCACCAGCTGCCAGGGCTGAATGCTGGAAAGGCCGTGCAGGCGGTTGATGTGCTTGAAGTCGTTGGCCATGTGCTCATACACGGCACGGCCGTGGATCTCCGGGTCACGGGCGGCGCGGCCGATCTCCTGTGTGTAATCACACAGGTTGCCGGTGGGGGCAAAGTGCAGCACAAGGGCAATATCCGGGATGTCAATGCCCATGCCAAAGGCCTTGGTGGCCAGCATGACCCGGCGCTTGCCGCTGCGGAAATCCTCCAGATTCTCCGCTTTGGCTTCGCCGGAAAGCTGCGCGTGGTAGCGGGTCACAGCATTGCCCAGACGTTGTGCAAGGCAATGGGTGTAGAAGCGCTCCAGCAGACTGACGGTGGGAAAGTAGATCAGGGTCTTTTGCCCCTGCTCCAGCGCGGTGGTGATTTGCCCGGTCAGAGCCTGGAACTTGTCCAGCTCGTACTCCCGGCGGCCGGTCACGCGGGGAACCTCCCGGATGCACAGCTCGATGTTGCGGCGGCGCACGCAGCCAAGATAAACGATGGGGTCCGGCGACATGTGCAGGCTGCGCAGGGTCTCGCGGTACATGTCCTCCTCGCCGCCATAGGTGGCCGTGGCCGTAAAGGTGGCGGTGACAAAGGCATGCTGGTGCGGACCGTTCAGCTGCTGTTTGCGCAGCTTGTTCACGTAGTCACCCAGAAACCAGTAGTCCGGGCGGAACTGCTTGCCCCAGGTGGTCACAATATGGGCCTCGTCCACGATCAGCAGGCCGATGGCACGGTCGCCGATCAGGTCGGAGATATCGCTGCGGCTCAGCAGGGACTCCGGCGAAAGATACAGGATGTCGCAGCGGCCTTCCTGCACCTCCTGCGCAACGGTCTTCTTGACCATGGGCGGGATGTCGGAGTTGATGGTGCGGGCTTTGGCGTAGCGGTGCTTCTCCATGCCCTGTACCTGATCGTTCATCAGGCCGATCAGCGGCGAGATCACCAGCGTGACCATCCCGTACTTCTCGGCAAGGTCGATCGCCGGGATCTGGAACATCACGCTCTTGCCCGCACCGGTAGATGCGGTAACGAACAGGTCGCGGTAAGTCTGCCCCGCACGGCAAAGCTCTGCCTGCTGGATGAGGTCGTCGATGATGTCCTCTTGGGTGATGGTGCGCAGCTTCTTCTCGCCGCGATGCAGAGCGTCCAGGTCGTAGACATCCAGCGGGAGAAAGTCCGGGTAACCCCAGTGCTGCTGCAGAAGGGTGCGCGCCTCCGGGCAGACGGGGCGCTCCGGCTGCATCGTCTGCGCATGCGCTCTGGAAAGCTGACCGGGAAAAGCGCCGGCCAGTGCCGCAAGGCTGTCGGCAAGACCAGCCTCATCGCCGATGAAGCTGTCGGCTGAAACGCAGAGCGTTTTGCCGCGGCACAGCTGCTGCACGAGACAGAAATAATCGGCTTCCCCAGTAAGCGCAAAGGCAGAGCTGCTGGCGGTAGTTTCGGGAACCATATGCGGTGCTGCACCAAGCGATACGCGCTCGACCTGTGGGTACTGACGCAGCAGAGCGTCCAAAGGAATGCAGCAGGCAATGCCTTCCTCCGTATGCAGCAGGTTGGAGTAGACACGCAGGCAGGGTTCAATGCTGGGCAGCGGAGTATCCTGCGGCGTTTCCGGGTCAAAGTGGCTCAGAAGGCCGGACTGCATCTCCGGCGTAAGCGTCACAGACACGGGCAGCAGTGTGCGGTAGCAGGTGTTCTGCACCAGAATGATGTGCGGGAACTCCTGCGCAAGGGTATCGGCATGCAGGGCAAACTCCTCTGCGGTGATCACACAGGGGTTCTGCTGCAGCAGACTGCTCAGGTAGCGGGACAGGCGCTGCTGCAGCAAAGCATCCAGAGAAGGACGTGGAAGACCGGCGTCCTCCGGAGAAAAACCCCACAAGACAAACAGAGTATCCTCAGCAGCATGGGTGGAAAGATAAGAACGAAGCGATGTATTCATGGCAGAATCCTCCATCAGGTCAAAAATCAGGCAGCAAAAAGGGTGGATGAGGAGCGGCGCTTCAGCATCTCCCGCAGGTGGCGCTCGGCACGCACCTGAATCTGGCGGATACGTTCCCGCGTGACGCCCAGCTGCGCACCGATCTCGTCCAGCGTGCGGCAGCGGCCATCCGGGATACCGTAGCGCAGCCGGAGAACAGTGGACTCGCGTTCGGGGAGCTGAGAAAGAAGCAACCGGACTTCCTGAACGGTCTCGTTCTCGCTCACAGTGTCCACAGGATCGGGGCTGACGTCATCCGCCAGAAGCTCCGCAAGCTCGGTGTCGTGGCTCTCGCCGACCATAAGGTTCAGGCTGGTAACGTTGAGGTAAACGAGCATGTCGCTCAGGTAGCGGCGCGCCTGCTCCACCGTGCAGGGGTGACCGCTGCTGGCTTCGGCCTTGGCAATGGCATGCCAGAGATCCGGACCATCTAGCTGCATGCAGGTGGTGCAGACGACACGCACCCGGCAGAGCGTGTCAAAATAGTGTACCGGGATGCGTACCGTAAGGCCGGTGTTAATGGCTTCACGCAGGATGGACTGGCGGATCCAGTAGGCGGCGTAGGTCAGGAAGCTGTAGCCCTGCAGCGCATCGAACCGCTGGATCGCAGTAAACAGTCCTAGAATGCCGTTCTGGAAGTTATCCTCCTCTGTCAGGCAGCTATGGGCGAGCAGCTGCGGAACTCTGCGGGCCATCAGGTGGACAAAACCGGCGGTCTTGCGCACGAGGATCTCTTTGGCGCTTTCATCGCCCTGCTGTGCCAATACACAGAGCTGCTCGTTGGTCATGGACCAAAGCTGCTTGGAGGTAAAGTCGCTGCGGCAGAAAGAAGCGGCCTTTCTGCTGCTGGGTATAGCGGCGCTGGTATCCACTAGGATGCCAATCCCCGCCAGCTCGGCCAGCAGATGTTCTTGTTCCTGCTGAGAACAGGAGCCAAACAGCGCCTCAAAGCCTTGCGCAGACAGGTGATTGCCGTTCGTCAGCATCGGGCGTACACGATTCAAAACTGCATTATATTCCATGGTAAAACCCCGCTTTCACTTCCAACTGTAAGTGTCTTCGCTTAGTAGAAGCCCATGGATGCAGTAGAGTTAAGTCTTTTGAGAAAAAATTTATGGTTATTTTTTGGAAACGTCAGTCAAATAAAAAATCAATGAGTTCTCTTATAAAGGTATAGAATTAAGCAGCAAGGACAGAAAACCTTGCCAAAGAAACAAACTATACAGAGCTTTTTGCGTATGATATAATAAAATTATAAATCTTAATTGGGAATATCGTTTTAGGAGGCCACCATGGAGCCAATGAAAGCAACCAGTGTCAACAGCCGTGCGGAGGAGCTGTTTGTGCAGCTTTTCTGTGAGGCTTTTGGCCCGGAAAAGACCGAAAATTTGCAGGTCCAGTACCCCTGCGTGGACATCTATGGTCGGCATCGCTATATTGATTTTGCGCTGGAATCGCCTGAATCCAAAATTGCAATCGAAATTGACGGTGAGACCTACCACAACCCCAGCAAGGTGTCCGAGAACAAATATGCCGATGACCTCCTGAAGCAGAACAGCCTGATCTATGACAACTGGAAGGTATACCGTTGGATTTACAGCCAGTTGGAAAAGCAACCGGAAAAGGTCAAAGATGAGCTGATTACATTTCTGGGCACCAGCCCCATGTTCAAGGCTTTTGAAGCTGATCTGCCGGTGCAGATGGGACAGACCATCGAGCTTCGGGACTACCAGCAGGAAGCCACCGAGAACCTGCAGAAGATGCGTGAGGACGGCAAGACCATTGCGCTGCTGTACCATGCGACCGGCGTTGGAAAAACTATTACGGCTGCAACGGACGCAAAGGCAGTGGGTGGGCGCACGCTGTTTCTGGTCAATACCCTGAAACTGGCATCTCAGGCAAAAGAAACCTTTGCTAAGGTCTGGCCGGAAGCGACTTTGGGAGAGTACACCGGAAGTCAGAAGGATATGACCCAGACGGTCATTTTTGCAACGGTGCAGAGTATCTCCAAGGATCTGGAAAAGTTCTCGCCTACGGATTTTGACTGCCTGATCGTGGACGAATGCCACCATGCAGCAGCCAACACCTATCAGAAGATCTTCACCTACTTCCACCCGAAGTTCATTCTGGGTCTGACCGCCACTCCGGAACGCAGCGATGGTGAAGATATGCTGGAGCTGTTCCAGAATGTCGCCCACAAAATGGATCTTAAAACTGCTGTGGAGCGTGGCGTACTGGTTCCGATTCGCTGTGTCCGGGTCAAAACCAACATCGACCTGACCGATGTGCGGATCAACGGCATCAAATACAATTCGCAGAATCTGGAAAGCAAGCTGTTCATCCCGGAACGCAATCAGTTGATCGTTGACACCTATCTAAAGTACGTCAACGGAAAAAAGACAGTAATCTTCTGTGCCAGCGTAGACCATGCAGCCGAAATTGCAAAGTTGCTGCGAGATAGCGGCGTGAAGGCAGAAGCAGTTTCTGGGCGGGATCGTGTGGAGGTTCGGGAAAAGATTCTGAAGGACTATGAAACCGGCTCGACTAATGTTCTTTGTGCCTGTGACCTTCTGAACGAAGGTTGGGACAGCCCGCATACCACGGTGCTGTTCATGGCACGCCCGACTATGTCCAAAACGATTTATTTGCAGCAGCTTGGCCGTGGCACACGCCGCTGCCCGGGCAAAGAGGATCTGCTGGTGATTGACTTTGTGGACAACGCCAATATGTTCAATATGCCTTACAGCCTGCACCGGGTGCTGGACATTGCGAAATATCAGCCGATGGCGTATGTGCTGGCACCGGAGAACAAGCGCAAGCTGGATCAGGATATGCTGTTTCAGGGTGAAAAGCCGGAGGCGTGGCTGGATGTGCCAATCGATGTGTCCGACTATGAGATCATCGACCTCTTAGAACAGCGTCAAGGATATGATCTCGCAGATCGAGTTCGTCCGGATGGTGGATGTGCAGTCCGAGACGGTGGAGCGCTACATTAAGGACGGAAAAGTCAAACCGGACCTTTCGATTCCCTTTGGTGATAAGCGGATGTTCCACTATTTCCGGGAGGAAAGCATCCGCAACATTGCGAAACAGTATGGCTGGGATCTCATTACGCCGCAGAATATGGCGGACAAGTTCATGAAGTTTATTGAAACGATGGACATGAGCTATTCCTACAAGCCAGTGCTGCTCAAAGCAATCTATGAGTACATGGACAGCAGCGGCAGAGTCGCTCTGCCGGACGTGGTGGACTACTTCATCAACTTCTACGAGGACCGCAAGGCGCACGGGATGATTGCAGAGAAATCCACCAGCATCTACCAGAAGGGCGGTTATACCCGGAAGGATGTGGAGAAGAACATTCTCTCTAACCCCTTCAAGCGCTTTGAGGATATGCGATTCCTGATGCGCTGCAAAGACGTGGAGACCATCGAGGTGAACCCGATCATCTTCCGCAAGCTCACACGGGAAGATTGGCTACATATTGTGAATGTCTGCGATAAGAGCCTTGAAAAATACTATTTGCGGCTCAAAAAATGATGTGAACTCCGATAATTGACTGCGGATGACGTGCATGATAAAAATAGTGAGAAATATGATCCGGTGTAAAAAGTGCAGGGATGTTATTGAAAGTTGCACTGTACATGATTTCAAATTTTGTTCTTGCGAATCGTGTGCAGTCGAGGCGGGCATGAGTATCTCCGTAGGTGTGGAAACCCGGAAGACTGGGAAGAATTGTCTGAAACGAAGAGTGCAGATGATTGAAAATTAAGCTGAACACGATCTTTGGAGCAGAAGTTCAGCGGCGCGCAAAAGCTCTTGACCTTTAATAAAGAGGCCAAGAGCTTTTTTACATCTTGTTTTGGAACATAAAAGAAGGTACAATAGTAGAAAAGAGAACGTGCATCAGTCAAATAAGGTGGTGGAGGCGATGGGCAAGGCAACAGTCTACTGCATTATGCACACGGAAAGATGTGTGGCACAGGTGAGTACGGCTGGTGAGTGTAAAATTTATATTGAAGATTTCATGCCCTATGGTCTAGTGCTGAAAGAATCGAATGACTTTGATACTCGAATCAATAATGTGATTAGCTTCCATTCATGGTGTGCATCTCGGCTGATACCACGTGACCGCGCTTATGCAAAGGAAATCCTGAACAGCATTGGCGCATCCCAGAGTGTTACGGATCGGGAACGTGCACAGATTGCGCTTTCGTACCATTGCCTGTCACTGCTGGATGTGTTCTGGGTAAAAGGAGAAAAAGAGAATATCCTGTTTGAGGATATCAATCTCTACACACACTCTTTAAGCAATGCTCTTGTGGATATTGCACTGCGTGGGCATCAGATGGCTGTGACAAATGCCCATCTTTTGGCAAATGATTTGTCCACTGGTGGATGCTACCCTAAAGCGTGGGTGCGCAAGGATGATGGCTTCTATCTTTACAAAGATGGCGGACAAGATGCAGTCGAGCGTGAAGTGCTGGCAAGTAAAATCTGCCGATGCTTTGACTGCCATCAGGTTTTGTATGAGCAGGGAATGTTTGAAAACGAGCCTGTTTCCATCAGTAAGATTATGACCTCGCAGCGATATAGCCTTGTGACGTATGCAGCCTATGATGTCTACTGCACAAACCATGATTGGAATACACTGGATAAAATTCTGGAACTGGATGCTCACGGATACTATATGATGAACATTCTGGATTATCTGGTGGGCAACACCGACCGCCATTGGGAAAACTGGGGTCTGTTGGTGGACAATGAGACGAATC
>OGUO01002309.1_pt1 | contig 11653 bp, 10 predicted proteins | sample 1553641 | NCBI WGS metagenome assembly OGUO01 (sample SAMEA2579980, study PRJEB22360) | human gut metagenome | biome: human gut; feature: human-associated habitat; material: faeces | place: Denmark | collected 2008/2010 | reverse complement strand
GAGTGCTAATTTTCTATTGACTTTTAAATTTTGCTGTACTAGAATGTCCATTAGGCAAGCAAATATACTATCGATATCAGCGAAAAAGCTGATTGACAGCCGATATTAAAAGAAACGTAACTGAGCAGTTACGGATAGATTATAAATAAAAAGGAGTGCAGTAAAATGGCAGTTAAAAAAGGTACTTTATCAATTGACAGCGAAAACATTTTTCCTATTATCAAGAAATGGGTTTATTCCGATCATGATATCTTTGTACGTGAACTCGTATCCAACGGATGTGATGCGATCACTAAGTTGAAAAAGCTGGACATGATGGGAGAATATGAACTCCCGGAAGATTATAAACCGAAGATTGAAGTAATTGTCAATCCAGAAGAGAAGACGATGAAGTTTATCGATAACGGACTTGGTATGACAGCAGAAGAAGTAGAGGAGTATATCACTCAGATCGCATTTTCAGGTGCAACACAGTTCCTTGAGAAATATAAAGATAAGACAACAGACGATGAGATGATTGGACACTTCGGACTTGGATTCTATTCTGCATTCATGGTAGCAGACGAAGTTCAGATTGATACTCTTTCTTATAAAGAAGGCGCAAAGCCGGTACACTGGGCAAGTCAGGGCGGTACAGAGTATGAGATGCAGGAAGGAAATAAGACAACAGTTGGAAGTGAGATCACACTGTTCCTGAATGAGGATAGTCTTGAATTTGCAAACGAGTACCGTGCAAGAGAAGTGCTTGAGAGATATTGTTCTTTCATGCCGGTAGAGATCTTCCTCTCCAAGGCAAATGCAGAGCCGGAGTACGATACAATCGATGAGGCAGATGTTCTTGATACAGATACTGTAGTAGAGCATATTACAGAGGAACCAAAGGAAGGCGAAGAGGGCGAGCCGAAGCAGAAAGCGAAGATTGTAAGACGTCCGGTATCTATCAGTGATACACACCCACTTTGGACAAAGAATCCAAGTGAGTGCACAAAGGATGACTATATTGATTTTTACCGCAAGGTGTTCATGGATTACAAAGAGCCACTGTTCTGGATCCACCTGAACATGGATTATCCGTTTAACTTAAAGGGAATCCTTTACTTCCCGAAGATCAATACAGAGTATGATTCCATCGAAGGAAAGATTAAACTTTACAATAACCAGGTATTTATCGCAGATAATATTAAAGAAGTAATCCCAGAGTTCCTTATGGTACTTAAGGGAGTGATCGACTGTCCAGATCTGCCGTTGAACGTATCACGTAGTGCACTGCAGAACGACGGATTTGTAAATAAAGTTGCTGATTATATTTCCAAGAAGGTTGCTGACAAGTTGACCGGAATGTTCAAGACAGACCGTGAAAACTACGAGAAATATTGGGATGACATCAGTCCATTTATCAAGTTCGGCTGCCTGAAAGATGAGAAATTCGGCGAGAAAATGAAGAATTCTATGCTTTACAAGAATCTTGATCATAAATACATGACTCTCGAAGATATCATCAAAGAAGCCAAAGGCGAAGAAGCTGACGCAACCAAGACAGAGGAAACTAAGGAAGAAGAAACAAAAACAGACGCAGAAGAGTCTAAGGACACAGATGCGAAGGAAGAAGAGAAGACAAGAATCTTCTATGTGACAGACGAAGTGCAGCAGAGCCAGTATATCAACATGTTCAAGGCCCAGGGGCAGGATGCGATTATTCTGACACATAACATTGATTCTGCATTTATCACATACCTTGAGCAGAAACATCAGGAAGTTCAGTTCTTGAGAATTGATGCAGATGTACATGATTCTCTGAAGGATGAAGTTGCAGAAGATGAGAAGGAAGAATTCCAGAAGACAACAGACAGCCTTGTTGAAATCTTCCGCAAAGAGCTTGGCAATGAGAAGCTTGATGTTAAAGTTGAAAAGCTCAAAGATGAGAATGTGGCATCTATGGCAGTTCTTTCTGAGGAAAACAGAAGAATGCAGGAGATGATGAAGATGTATGGTATGGGAGGCATGGATGCATCCATGTTCGGAAGCCAGGCAACACTGGTACTCAATGCTAACCATCCACTTGTTCAGTTCCTTGTAACGAACAAAGACAGCGAGAACGTGTCAATCATCTGCAAACAGCTGTATGATCTTGCAATGCTTGCTCATAAGCCGTTAAACCCGGAAGAGATGACAGCATTCGTTAAGAGAAGCAATGATATTATGATGCTTCTGACAAAATAATAAAGTAAAATGATGAGAAACACGTTCCATGAGTTTCTCATCATTTATGGTAATAAGTTCAGCCGCTTCACGATTATTTGACCGTGAGGCGGCTGTTATTATGTGCGCCTTGCGGCACACATTGCTAATGGATTTTTAAATTTACATCAACTCAAATGCAATCTCTTTTTTTAAAAAGAACTTCTTTACCATCTCATCCCATTCGCATTCCAGGGTCTTATCCATCATAAAACTCTTGAAGGAAGTTCCTGTCACGCAGGTGAGATGAGTTCCATCGTAACGTATATTCAAATATAGTCCCTGCACGTCAGCAGGATTAAGTCCCAGTTCTTTCTGTTCAATCAGATGGGAAATATTCTTTGAATTCAGGCTGAAGATAAAATGAAAACCGAGCGGTGTTTTCTTTCCCTTAATTAAGGAAAAACAAAATTCACGCAGATTTTTCCAAAGAGAATATTCCGGAATCTCTTCTTCAGAATCAAAGAAATCTTTCTGCATATACCCGTCAATCCGAAAGGTATTAAACGTAATAATCTCTCCTTCAATAAAAGAGAAATTGTCAAATGTCTCTTTTAACAGAAGGTGAGACATGAAGTTTTTTACATTTGTTAAAGTCAGTGAAATCATATAAATCAGATACCTCCGCAGTATTAACAATTACTAGAACTTATAGATTGTAACAGTCTATTCATTATTGTACTAGAAGACAGAATAAGATACAAGTGTAGAATTAAACGCACAAGATGCATTTTCATTGACTTTTAAGTCTAAAAAAAGTATGATTATATCGGTATGCAAATTGATAAATATAATAAAAAACAAGCTTTTTGCAGGTACATTTTTAGATAAAAATCAGAAAGAATAGAATGTTATGAAGAAAAAAAACGATAGAAAAAGACAACGCAGTATCCGAGTGGGGATTGCAGGTGTTGCGATTGTAACAGCAGTACTTTTGACAGTACAGGGTGTCAGTCATTTGACGAAGAAATCAGTAGACACAAGTAAGGGGATTGAATATATTAAGAGCAAAGAATCTGCAGATGCGAAGACGATAGAACAGAAGATCAAACAGGCAGAGAGACAGGATTTTATCGTGGATGGAAAAGATACGAGAAGTCTGAAAGAACGTTTTTCCGGAGTGGTTGTGATGGGAGATTCTATCACGGAGGCATTTGAGGAGTATGATGTATTAAATTCTTCCAGTGTAGTGGCAAAAGTTGGAATTAACTTTAATGAAGTAGATGAACAGATTGAGCAGGCAAGGCAGCTTGATCCGCAAGTAATTTTCCTTAATTATGGAAATAATGATATAGAAGCAGATCAGGATACATTTATTAAAGAATACTCGTCTATAATCAAAAAGATACAGAAATCGATACCGGATGCACATATTTTTGTGAATGCGATGTTTCCAGTGCAGGATAAAGCACTTCAGAAAGAACCGGCATTTGCTAATATTGCGGAATACAATAAAGCAATTGAATCTTTGTGTGAAAAGCTGCAAGTAGGGTATCTTGACAGCTCCGATCTGGTGAAAGACGAGTATTACGAGCCGGATGGAATCCATTTTAAGGCGGAGTTCTATCCAATCTGGGCTGAGAAAATGTCGGAGGTAGCTACATTATGACAGATAAAAGACAGAAAATAATTGCCGGGATGAAGTATGTCATACTTGTGTTTATTATTTTCTATTTGATTATGCTGATGGTTTATGCAAGTGGAAGCAAGCGAGCTTTTTCAGAAGTAGAGAAGGCAGTTAGCAGTGTGTTGAATAGTGATGAATTGACAAAGATGGATGAACGGATGTTGAAAAAGAATTTCGGATTGAACAGCGCAGACTATCAGGGCGTGATGTACTATGCTTCTCCATCGAGTGTATCAGCAGCGGAAGTACTTCTGATACAGGTAAAAAATGAATCACAGACAGATGCTGTAACAGATGCGATCGAAAAGAGAAAAGCACAGCGGATGGAGGATTTCGAGGGGTATCTTCCAGAAGAGGTGAAGCTGTTAGAAGATGCACAGCTTAGTGTCAGAGGAAAATACATTTTTTATGCGGTATCATCAGATGCTTCTAAGTACAGAAACACTTTTGATAAAAGTTTATAGGGGGAAAGGAATACAAGATGTTATTCAGTAGTATTACATTTTTGTTTTTGTTTTTGCCAATTATGTTGGCGGTATATTATATTGCACCATTCCGGTTAAAGAATGGACTGCTTTTGATTGGAAGCTTGTTTTTCTATGCATGGGGAGAACCGGTTTATATTATATTAATGGTGTTGAGTATTCTGCTGAATTATTTTTGCGGAATGGATATCGAAAACAACAGTGAGAATGAGGCGAAAGCGAAGAGAAGTCTGATTTTTGCAGTTGTGGTAAATATTCTTTTACTGGTATTTTTTAAGTATTTTGGATTTTTTGTGGAAAGCATCAATGGTTTGTTCCGGGTTCATATTCCATATCGAGAACTTGCATTGCCGATAGGAATTTCATTTTACACATTTCAGGAACTTTCCTATATTATTGATGTTTACAGAGGAAAGGTAAAAGCACAGCATAGTCTTGTGGATTTTGCATTGTATGTATCTTTGTTTCCACAGTTGATCGCAGGACCAATCGTTTGTTATGAAGAAATCGAAGAACAGCTTTCATCCAGAAAAATATCTGCAAGGAAACTTGGAAACGGAGCAATGCTCTTTATTGTAGGGCTTGCAAAAAAAGTCATCCTTGCCAATACGATGGGAGAGATTTTTGAACAGATTACTTCCACAGCGACAAGTAATCTTACTGTTTTGATGGCATGGCTCGGATGTATTACCTATGCATTCCAGATTTATTTTGATTTCAGTGGTTACTCTGATATGGCAATCGGACTTGGAAGAATGTTTGGATTTGAATTCAGGAAGAATTTTGATATTCCGTATGTGTCAAAAAGTGTTACAGAATTCTGGAGAAGATGGCATATTTCTCTGAGCTCCTGGTTCCGCGAGTATGTGTACATTCCACTTGGAGGAAACCGTGTGACGATATCAAGAAATATTTTAAACTTGATGATTGTATGGGCACTGACAGGAATGTGGCATGGAGCAGCATGGAACTTTATCGTATGGGGATTATATTATGGAGTGATTCTTGTCTTTGAAAAATATGTATGGGGAGCAATTGTGGACAGCCTGCCGGCAGCATTACAACATGTGTATGCACTGGTTCTGATTTTGGTTGGCTGGGTGTTCTTTTTCAGTCCAAGTCTTGGAGCTGCAATCCGTTATCTGTTTGCAATGGTCGGCGGAGGCGCCGGGTTTGTGGATCGTGAAGTATTCTTTGTGATATTTACGCATTGGTTATTTTACTTATTGGCTGTCATTGCGTCTACAGCAGTTGGTGGAAAGGTGTTGAAGAAGATATTGAATTGTTCGAGAAAATCTTTTGTACGCACAGCAGTGACAATTGTTGTATTTTTTGGAATGTTGGCAGTTTCTGTCGCATATCTGATCACAAGTACATACAATCCATTTTTGTATTTTAGATTTTGATAAGAGAATTAAGGTGGAAGAATGAAAAATAAGAGAAACAGAAGTATGCGGGAAACCCTGATTGGAATTTTGTTCGTTTTGATCTTGTTTGTGTTCATGCTTGTGAACATAATCGTACCCGATAAGACAAAATCTGAAATGGAGAATCGTATGCTCACAACAAAGCCGAAGTTGCAATGGAGCAGTATCGTGAATGGCGATTATACAAAAAAGTTTGAAAATTATATGACAGATCAATTTGTTGGCAGGGACTTTTGGAGAAAGATGAAGGTTGCTGTGGATCAGATTGGCGGTGGACGTCAGGAAAATGGCGTTTTGAAAGGGAAAAAAGGACAGTTGATGGAACAAATCGAGGTGGCGGATAAAGAACATCTGGCAGCGAATCTAAAGGCAATCAAGTCTTTTGCAGAGAGTCAGAGTGATATTCCGGTAAAAATGATGCTTGTTCCAGATGCAGCGAATGTTTTGGAAAAAGATCTTCCGGCGTTCGCAAAAGTAGAAGATCAGACACAGATGTTCAGTATGGTGAAAAAGGATCTTGGAGATGCTGTTGAATGGATCGATGTAGCAACAGAATTGAGCAAGCACACAAATGAAAAGATTTATTACAAGACGGACCATCACTGGACAACACTTGGAGCATTTTATGCGTTTCAGGCAGCAGCCCCTTCTTTGGGAATAACAGATGATATGTCAGGAAAATACGTATCTTATGCAGTGACAGACAGTTTCAATGGTTCTTTGGCATCAAAAAGCGGAATGAATCTGAAAGAGAAGGAGCAGATTGATATCTATGTTCCGACAGAAGAAGATACAGATCTGATTGTAGACTATGTGGATGAAGGAAAACGTGTAACATCATTATATAATTCTTCTGCGCTGAAAGAAAAAGACAAGTATACAGTATTTTTGGGCGGCAATTATTCTTTACTTGATATTCGTACAGTTTCAACAAGCAAGGAGAAACTATTGATCGTGAAAGACTCCTTTGCGAATTCATTTATACCGTTCCTGACACCATACTACAGAGAAATCGTAGTTGTGGATCCGAGATATTACAGCGGAACGATCAATGATCTTATGGATTCCTACAGAATCTCAGAGGTTCTGTTTTTATACAGTGGAAATACATTTTTCAAAGACAATAATATAAGTGGAGTGTTTGCAGTTGAGTAATCGAATCAAAGAAGAATTTTTACAGAAGAGTGAGCCGGTAAGGCTGAATAAATATTTGAGCGAGGCGGGCGTGTGTTCCAGAAGGGAGGCAGACCGCCTCATTGAGACTGGACGCGTGACAGTTGATGGACAGCGTGCGCAGACCGGTATGCGTATCGTGCCGGGACAGGTTGTGAAAGTTGGAAATAAAGTTGTCTCAAAACAGGACGAGATGATCGTGCTGGCAGTAAATAAACCGCGTGGAATCGTTTGTACAGAAGAACGCAGAGAGAGGGACAGCATTGTCCGTTTCCTGAATTATCCGGTGCGTGTGACTTATATCGGACGACTTGATAAGGATTCTCACGGACTCCTTCTGATGACGAACAACGGTGATATCATCAATAAAATGATGCGTGCAGCCAATAAACATGAGAAAGAATATAAAGTAACTGTTGATAAAGAGATTACGGAAGAATTCTTAAAGAAGATGACAGCAGGAGTTCCGATTCTTGATACCGTAACACGTCCGTGTACAGTGAAAAAAATCGGTAAATATACATTTTCCATAATCCTGACACAGGGGTTGAACCGTCAGATCCGCAGAATGTGTGAGGCTCTTGGATATGAAGTGAAGGATCTTTTACGCGTCCGCGTGATGAATATCACACTGGATGGATTGAAGGATGGACAGTACAGAAAACTGACAGATCAGGAATTGAACGAATTATATGATCAGCTGAAAGATTCTTCTGCATTGCCCGGTGGAAAATATCAGGAACAGTGGGCAGCAACACAAGATAATAGAACGAGACATGGGAAAGGGAAGAAGTGATGATGGATGAGCAGAAAGAAATGAATCACATGCGAGAACTGGTGGAACTTCTGAACAGAGCGAGACGTTCTTATGAGCAGGAAAATACAGAGATTATGAGCAACTACGAGTATGACAAGCTCTATGATGAACTGCAGGAGTTGGAAGAGAAGCTTGGTACGAGAATGGCAAACAGTCCGACGGTAAATGTTGGATATGAAGTACTCAGTGAGCTCCCGAAAGAACGTCATGAGCGTCCGATGCTTTCTCTGGACAAAACGAAAGATGTAGAAAGGCTGAAGGAATTCCTAGGCGGACAAAAAGCATTAATCTCCTGGAAACTGGATGGACTTACTGTTGTTCTGACCTATCAGAACGGAGAACTTGCGAAGGCAGTCACCAGAGGAAACGGAGTGATCGGTGAGGTCATTACAAACAATGCGAAAGTATTTAAAAATGTACCGCTTAAGATTCCATATCAGGGAGAACTTGTACTGCGAGGAGAGGCAGTTATTTCCTATAAAGATTTCGAGAAGATCAATGAAGAGATTGAGGATGTAGATGCGAAATATAAGAATCCACGAAATCTTTGCAGCGGTTCTGTTCGTCAGCTGAATAATGAAATCACTGCAAAGAGAAATGTAAGGTTCTACGCATTTACACTCGTTCGTGCAGAAGGCGTGGACTTCCAGAATTCCAGAAAATATCAGATGCAGTGGCTTGAAAACCAGGGATTTGATGTTGTGGAGAACCATGAAGTGACAAGAGATACGATTGAAGAGGAAGTGGCATGGTTTGCCCGTGAGATTGAGCACAACGAAGTTCCATCGGACGGTCTTGTGCTTGTGTATGATGATATTGCTTACGGACAGTCACTTGGAACAACAGCGAAGTTCCCAAGAGATTCCTTTGCCTTCAAATGGGCAGATGAGATCCGCAACACAAAGTTGCTTGAGATTGAGTGGAGTCCGTCAAGAACAGGTCTGATCAATCCGGTGGCGGTTTTTGAGCCGGTAGAGCTTGAAGGAACGACAGTCAGCCGTGCAAGCGTCCATAATATCAGCATCATGGAAGAACTTGAACTTGGTGTTGGAGATGAGATCCAGGTATACAAGGCGAACATGATTATTCCGCAGATTGCGGAGAATCTGACAAGAAGTGGAGTGAAAGATATTCCAAAAGTTTGTCCGGTCTGTGGAGGTGAGACGAAAATCTCTATGGAAAATGAGACAAAGACGCTGTATTGTACCAATCCGAAGTGTCAGGCAAAGCATGTGAAGTCCTTTGCACTTTTTGCGAGCAGAGATGCGATGAATATTGAGGGTCTTTCAGAGGCAACACTGGAGAAATTCATTTTCCACGGCTATGTGAAAGACTTTACAGATCTCTTCCATCTTGATAACTACAGAGATGAGATCATGACAATGGATGGCTTTGGCGAAAAATCTTTCCTGAAACTGCAGAGCAGTATTGAAAAGGCAAGAAAGACAACACTTGCAAGACTGGTTTATGGTCTCGGAATTCCGGGAATCGGAAGTGCGAATGCTAAGGTAATCTGCCGGGCACTTGGAAATGATTCGCAACGCGTGCTTCAGGCAGAAGAGGCAGAACTGGTTGAGATCCAGGGTGTCGGAGCAGTCATGGCGAAAAGCTATGTAGATTATTTTAAAGAGGAAGAGCATCAGGAAATCTTTAAGCGACTTCTTAGCGAAGTGGAATTAGAAGAAGAGGAAGTAACAGAAGACAGCCAGAAATTCGCCGGAGTGAACTTTGTTATTACCGGAAGTGTTGAACATTTTGCAAATCGTGCAGAGGTAAAGGCTGAGATTGAAAAACGTGGCGGTAAGGTGACGGGAAGTGTCACATCAAAGACAAATTATTTGATCAACAATGACGTAAATTCAACATCTTCAAAAAATAAAAAGGCAAGAGATCTCGGAGTTCCGATTATTTCAGAAAAAGATTTTCTGGAAATGCTGTAGAGAAATTGTTGCCGGGAACAGGTACTTTGAATTGTAATATGAAATGACTGGGAGATGATAGCGTGAAGAAAAATAAATTCTATCCGTTGGGTGGAACCACGGTATTCCTTGTGGATCAATGGGCAAAGCACTATGTGGAAAAGAATCTCAAGATGGGTGAAAAGAGGAAACTGACAGAGAAACTGGAACTTCGACGTATTCATAATCCGGGAATCTGTCTGGGAGTATTTGCGAATAATCCAAAGAAAGTGAAAAAGCTTACAGAAGTGGGAACAGGTATTGTGACAGTGATACAGATGCTGACACTTCTAGGGAACAGCAATATTTTAAGAAAAACCGGAATCACACTTGCGGCAGCAGGTGCTTGGAGTAACTTAACGGACCGTTATCAGAAAGAGAAGGTTGTTGATTACATCGGAGTTAAGACAGGAAAGGAAAAGTTGGATCAAGTAACATATAACCTGGGAGACTTTGCAATCGGAGCAGGCGGAGTACTCTGGGTTCTTGGTTCTATGTTTAAGAAAGAAGGAACAGAATTATGATTCAGGATATACAGCCACATCAGTTTGATAACCAGTACAGACCATGCCCTCCGGATGCACAGAGCTATGCATTGTATTACGAAGGACAAAGTGCACTGCTGAAGAAAAGGAAAGATGGAATTGATTTTCCACGATTCCGTGACCTGGAACGGCTTAATGAAGAAATTTATGAAGAAGCAGTTTATCTGTTTACGATTGACGAGGAACGCTTTTATCTGGTACAGAATATTAGTCGTGAACGGTTGTCAGAGTTTACAATGGAGAATAAAGAATCTTTCCGTTATGCAGAACCGCAGTATCTTGCATTTGCCGGAATTACCGGTTATCAGTTGAACAACTGGTATCGTAATCGCAAGTTCTGTGGGCGTTGTGGACATCGGATGAGACACGATGAGAAAGAACGTATGATGCGTTGTGACCATTGCGGTAATATGGAATTTCCGAAAATCTGCCCGGCAGTTATCATAGGAGTAACTGATGGTGACAAGATTCTCATGTCAAAATATGCCGGAAGAGCATACAAAAAATATGCACTTCTTGCAGGATTTACCGAGATTGGAGAAACAATCGAGGAGACTGTTCAGCGTGAAGTAATGGAAGAAGTTGGGCTGAAAGTTAAAAATATTCGTTACTATAAAAGTCAGCCATGGTCTTTCAGTGATACGCTCCTGATGGGATTCTATTGTGATTTGGATGGTGAGGAAGAAATCACACTCGACCGCGAGGAACTGGCCTTGGCAGAATGGTTCCGAAGGGATGAGATTCCGGTGGAGCCGAGCAGAGACAGTTTGACGAATGAGATGATCATCAAGTTCAAAAACGGTGAAGTGTAAAACTTTTTTATAAATGTGAATAAATCCAATGAGAAAACGGAAAGATGTGAATATCTCTGAGAAATTCATGTCTTTCCGTTTTGATATACTTGTTTAATTGCGTGATATTGCAGTAATAACAGTTAAGCTTCAGGGCAGGTGATCTTTATAACCTGTTCGATCATGTGATGAAGCAGCTGAGCCTGATTCGTGTCAGCTGCTTTGTAGTAAACCTCTTTTCCTTCTCTGCGGCTGGTAATCAGTCCGTAAGATTTCAGCTGGCGGAGATGGTGAGAGACAGCCGGGCTACTCATGTCCATCATGGAAGAAATGTTGATCACACATTCTTCGCAGTGGCAGAGAAGCCAGAAAATGCGTACCCTGCTGTTATCTCCGAGGACCTTGAACAGGTCAGCAACAATCTGGAAATCCTCTGTCTTTGCAATATTATCTATAAGAAGTTCTGTATTCAGATGTTCACCATGATTATGTGGTAAAATATGGTCAGTCATAAACAATTCTCCTTTAAAAATATTATAGTAACTGTTCAGAGCCAACCTCCAAAATGCTACGCATTTCGTCGGTGTGGCGT
>OGUO01002306.1_pt1 | contig 11668 bp, 10 predicted proteins | sample 1553641 | NCBI WGS metagenome assembly OGUO01 (sample SAMEA2579980, study PRJEB22360) | human gut metagenome | biome: human gut; feature: human-associated habitat; material: faeces | place: Denmark | collected 2008/2010 | reverse complement strand
CGCCGTTCGGCTCTACCGATTAGCTAATAAACCTTCCCAAGACACTCAAAAGTTTTGCTCAAGATTTCTACTAAGCAAAAAAGCTGACAGTTTTTCGCTGTCAGCTTTTTCTATGGCATTTATTCGATTTTAGTTTGCTGTATAGGTCTTGCCTGATTCAAGAGGTAAGCCTGCTTCGTTTTGGGCTGGATACTGATTTTTTCCGTCTGTGAATATAATCAGCGGATTCTTCCAATTCTTAGTAAAGGTATAGCTATACTTTGAATTGCCCTCGTCCTTGCAAGCTGTTCCAGGCCATGCGGCTACTTGGTCGCCACCGTCATAGACATAAGCATAGATTGTATTTCCCCAGCTTGATGGCTTTGTGAAATAAACTGTTACACCCTCTGCATTTGTATCTGTATCAGTAGTTCCTGCTGTTCCTGTATCTGTTTTAGTTGATGCGGAATCTGTTGTATAGGTCTTTTCAGGTTCTACCAACATACCAGGCTCATTTGCCGCTGGAACTTGGTTTGTACCGTCTGAGAATATAATAAGTGCATTATCCCAAGCCTCAGTAAATGTATAGCTGTATTTAGAATCGCCCTCGTCCTTTAATTCAACGCCAGGCCATGCAGCAGCTTCCTTAACCTTGCTTCCTCTCTCGTCATAGATATAGGCATAAACCTTGTTGCCCCAGTTTGATGGCTTTGTGAAGTAAACCTTTGTGCCATTCTTAACGCTTCTATTCTCTTGAACTGTAAAGTAGTAGGACATAACTGTCGCACCGTTGCCAGCTGATGTATTAGCCTTAAGTGTAATCTTAACGGCTGTACCTGCCTTAGCGTCCTTGCCGATTTCGAGCTTATCACCGTTATTGTAGCTTGTTTCTGTTCCACCATCAATAGAATATGTTGCTGATGCGGCGTTTTCTGATTTAAGTGTTACAGTTTCGGTCGAACCTGCTGTGAGAACGAAATTATCTGCATCGAGTGATACCGATGCAATGCTTGGAACTTCAATATAGCCATCATTATAGAGAACGATTACTGCACCGGCCTTGAGTGTACCTGTAAGAACTCCGCCAGAAACTGTATATTGTGTTGTTCCGTCTGCTCTGTCTATATATGTACCATCTGCAAGAGAGGTTTTGACATTAAGCTTATAATCCTCATCACTGCCGTTTATAACAACTGCACCCTTTGTGCCTCTTTCAATAAGGAGAACCTTCTTTGTATCGTCAGGATTGAGAAGCTTTTCGTCCTGACCGACCATAGCATTTCTAAATCTGTTTACAGCAACAACGGCTGCATCTTTATAGAAAGGATTTCCAGCTGCACCGATTCTATTCATTGTACCCCACATATTGTCTGCTGTCGCACCGTAAGGTCTGTCATAGAAAAGTGGTGTACCGCTCTTTCTTGCACAAATAATTGCCCACGCCCTGATAACTTCGTTATCATCTACTGTCTTATAAGAGCTGTCGCTGCAGTAGTTATCGTGAGATTCTACCCATGTTACAGCAGTAGGATTATCTACATCAATTTGCAAATCTTCCATTTTTGAAGCAAGAAGATTACCAGAATTTATAGATGAACGGATTGTCGCACCATATGCACTTGCTGTTGTAGCACCAATCACCTTTTGGTATTCGTCTATTCTTTCGTTATCTCCTTGAAGAACTTCGCCATAGTTAAAGATTTTATCTGCGTTAGTAATCTCTGAGATAACACGGGGCCAAAAATTATTTTCTGTTGCCTTGCTGTCCTTAGGGTCATCAGGAAGTCCGATATGCTTTGCTGTATCATATCTGAAACCGTCTGCACCGCAAGCAATGCAATCATTAAGATACTTTATAAAGTAATCCTGAAAATTCTTGTTTTCAGTATTTACATCAGGAAGTCCACCCATCTGACCTGTTGTACACTCAAAGCGGTCGCCCCACTTTGTAATTTCCTTAAAGCCATTTGCGTGATAAAGATTTTCCTTGCCACCAACAGCATCAAGAAGATTTTTATTTACTTGGTCGACTTGAGTTGTTGTGTGGTTAGGCACTACATCGACGATAACCTTAATGCCATACTTATGAGCCTCATCACACATAGCCTTAAATTCATCTTTTGTGCCAAGCTGATAGTTACCGATTGTCCAGTCTGTTGGCTGATAATGATAATACCATTTGCCATCACCGCTTATCTGCATACCACCATCTGCACCTACAAAACACTCATTAATTGGTGAGGTTTGAATTGTAGAATAGCCTGCATAAGCTATATCCTGCATATTCTCCTTTACAGTATTAAATGACCAGCACCAAGCGTGGAGAATAGCACCATCTTTTATGCTATCTGTCAAGCCATAATTAACGCTTACTTTTTCTGTACTACTTTCTGTTACTGATTGTGTTGTGCCTGTGTTAGACTCATTATTATCAGTATTACCTTTACAGCCAACCGCTGAGCCTACAAGCATTGCCACAAGAATTAACGCAATACTCGATTTTAAAAAGCTTTTCTTTTTCATATTAACCTCCTATAAACTTTGGAAATAGTTTTATAGTAATTATGGCATATTTTTAAGTGAAATTCAATACCATACAACTTTGCAGTTTAAAAAATATAGCAGAATTAACAGTAAAAATATATAAATAAGGAGTAGTCATATTTCTGACTACTCCTATTAAGCTTATTTTTCTACAAAATCAGAGATAGTTGCTTCACTATTTTCAATATCCTTCTCAATCAAACCAAGAATATACTGCTTAATAGTAACATCTTCCATTACAGTTTTAATCTTAATCTTTTTATACAGCTCACTATCAATTTTAAAATTTATAGCTTTCTCCATAATCAACCATCCTTTAATAAGTATATTTAAAATAATATATAGCCAACAATCTAATAAGTTGCATATATAATTTTCTACAATTCAATGTAACTACTTTTCTCAAAATGAACTTTAAACATAGTTAAAAAGTATTTGTTATACCACTACAAATTGTAATACATTTTTACGATTTTGTCAACTGTATTTTTTACATTTTTAATGTTTTAAGTATAGTAAGCTTTTTGTAACATATATTATTTAATCTAAAAATCTTACAATTTGTATTGGAGGTGATAGTAATGGCAGAAAGCAAGCTGACAATTAAAAAACGCAATCCATTAAAGGGTGAGGACGGAAGCAAGGTTATTTCAGTTCGCATAAAAGATGAAACCATACATCGTCTTGACGAGCTTGCAAAAGAAACAAATCGCTCCAGAAACGAAATCATTGGAATTTTGCTTGAGTTTGGGCTTGATAATGTCGAGGTTGAATAATACAACCATATATTATAAAAAGGAACGGTTCTAATCCGTTCCTTTTTGTTTGAAGTTTATGTGTCTATAAATCAATATAACCAAAGAACATATAATCAAAATTATGCTTATCCATTGAGATGTAGATATTCCAAAGAGAAAACCTCTTATTTCATCGCCTCGGAAAAATTCCGTCGTCATTCTTAATGCTCCATACATAAGAAGATATAGCAGAAAAAGAGTTCCCTTTCTAAGGTTTTTATATGAAAGAAATAGCAATATCGCAAATATTATTAAATCTCCTGCACTTTCAACAAGCTGTATAGGCAATCTTGTTACACCGTTAGCCTCTGGGATATTCGGATTATTATAAACAACGCCCCAGCTGCTCTCTATTCCATAGCAACAGCCACCCAAAAAGCAGCCCACTCTGCCAAATGCGTGAAATAGTGGTATCGCAGGGGCATATATATCTGCATAAAACATTGTATCGAGCTTTTGCTTTTTGCAATAAATAGTGCCAAGAATAATTCCGCCTATAAGTCCGCCATAAAATACCATTCCGCCCCAAATATCGGTAGTATAAAACCAAAAATTTTCCCATGAGCTGAAAACTTTGTCAAGGTGCATTATACACCACCACAGCTTGTCTAAATGCGTTATTCCATAGAGAATATGAGCTCCTATAAACGCACCTATAAAAGCTACTGCTGGTATATTTATAAGCTGTGTGCGGTCTATATCTTTTCTCCGTCTTACCCTAAGCCATATATATATAACAGCTAAGGCTATTCCAAAAATAGCTGATATGCCATAGCTTGGAATATTCATTCCAAAAATGTTTATTGTAGGAAGCATAACTTAAAAACCTCTTAAAAAAGAAGCGAAGCGTTCATGAATAAGAACGCTTCACTTTGATTTTAATTTAGATTAATATAAATCCTTGTGTCATTTACAAACGAATATCCGCTTATCCTTACCATTTATAGTTATAAGAAACATAAGGAGCAGAATTTACTGCACTAAAAGCTGATATTGTGCATATAAGGCAACCAGCACCGCAAACAACTGCGATAATAGAGCATACAAGACCTGTTATTGCAAGGCCATTTTGCTTTAGGCCTACTTGTTTACTCTTATTGCCTGACATAATGGCAAGAACTATACCTACAATACCAAGAACCGCACCAACGCCCCAGCACCAGCCTGTGCAAAGTCCAATAATACCAAGAACCATAGAAGCTATACCCATACCCCTACCTGGGTCTTCTGGAGCTGGATATTGTGGCTGTGGCTGATACTGTGGCTGTTGATATGGTGGCTGCTGATAAGACTGCTGTGGATACTGTTGGTACTGTGGTTGCTGATATTGCTGAGGGTTTTGCTGATTTTGTGGGTCTTGTGGATAATTATTCATAATAATAACTCCTCAATATTATATTTATATATATAACAATAGCACAATTTATCTATTTTTGTCAACTCTATTTTTAAATTTATTATTTTTTATATGATACATAAAAAGAACGGCTTCAAGCCGTCCCTTTGATTGATTATTTATCTTTTTCAAGCTCTAATAGCAAACGATTTATTCTATCCATATCAACACCATCTGTTGTTGGTGTATATGAAGACTTACTTGGCTCTGGAATGGTTTCACTTGTTATATCAGGATTGCTGTCTGTTAATGTAATATCATCTGCTATATGATTTCCTGTAACAATAGGCTCAGGCTCTGGTTGTATCTCCTCAACCTCTTGCTGCGGTTCTACCTCTGCCGGAGTTTGTTTTTCTTCCTGTTCAAAATTACTTTGAAGTATGCTGTGAAGTGCATCTGCATGAGATGCAACCTCTGGTTCTTCTTGCTTAGGCTCTATACTTGCAGCAGGCTCAGAAAGAATTGTTTCTCTGCGAATATGTGGTGCAGACTTTCCGAAAGAAGCTATATCCTCAAAGGAGCTATAAGCTGGCTCTTCTTGGGCATCAGATTTTTCATCAAGCTCTGCCTTTTCTGCTTCTTCAAGCTCCTCAGCTTGCTTATGAAGGTACTGCTTACCAGCCTTGCTTGTAATCTCTGCAAGAAGTGAAATTGTATAAAAGCAAAGCAATATGTCTGAAATCTCCATAATCAGCTTATCATTTATCTTAAACTCACCCGAAAGAACAGCAGAAACTATAATGTCAGCTCCATATGCAAGGCAAGCACAAATCATTGGTATACCAAAGAAAAACAGAGATTTTATACAGCTTTTCTTCAAGCCTGCAAACATAACTGCGTGATAATATATAAATAATGCTGCAAGAGCAACTGCAACTATATCAAACATCTCTGAGCTTTGAACAGAAACCTTTGTATAATCAAAGAAAAGATTTATAAGTCTTAGTGCGAACATTACTGGAACTATAACTGTAAGTAACGGTTTGGTCTTTAAGAAATTTTTGCCAACAAGTGATGAAACTGATTCCATAAGGAACACTCCCCCAGCCAAAATCTCAAAAAGATTTGTTATGATATAGAAAAGTGCATTAGTATCTTCTGGAATATTTGAGATTGACATAAATCCAAGTATGCCATTAGTAATAAAGCAAATTGAAATCAGCAAGCCAAAAAAACCCGCAAAGAAATTCTTGCCAATATCATAATTTTGCGGAGTTTCTCTATCGAGAAGGGTAAGAATTGCTCCTATGATAAAGCCTGAAGCTATCAAACCAAAAATAACTATCGAATACATAGACTTATCAAGAAAAAACTCTCCACCAGTATTAATAACAACAGAACGCCATACACCTAAACCAAGAGATGCGACCGCCGTTATTATAAGGACAATCCAATTATATTTAATTTTCATTCAATTAGCACTCCTTTTTAAATTTGTACGGTAAATGCACCAGTGATATTCTTATATTTTATACCAAACCGCCGATAATTGCAATGTTACACACAACAAAAAAAGGATTTTTTACTAATTGTTTAAATTTAATATCATAATATTAGTCTGCTGTACGCTCATCAAGAGGAACATAGCCTGTAGATTTAACCATAGAACGATATGCCGGACGAATAATTCTTCCACCATATGTAATCTCCTCAATTCTATGGGCGCACCAGCCCGCAATCCTCGAAACAGCAAAGAGTGGAGTAAAGAGGTCGCTTTCAATCCCCAGCATATCATATACAAAGCCGGAATAGAAATCGACATTTGCACAGATAACCTTCTTACTGCCCTTTACATTTTCAAAAACACTTGGAACAAGCTTTTCTACTCTCTTATAGAACTCATAAATATCAGTCATACCCTTTTCTGCAGAAAGCTTTTTAGCATTTTTCTTGAGGATTTTTGCTCTTGGGTCAGAAAGTGTATAAATTGCGTGACCAAAACCATAGATAAGACCCGAACCGTCACCAGCGTCCTTAGTAATAATCTTGCCGAGATAATCTGCAATTTCTTCCTCGTCTGTCAAATCCTTGATGTTAGCAAGAAGTTCGTCCATCATATGCTTAACCTTGATGTTAGCTCCACCATGACGAGGACCTTTAAGCGAACCGATAGCCGCTGAAATAGCAGAATAGGTATCTGTGCCTGAAGATGAAAGAACTCTTGTTGTAAAGGTAGAGTTATTACCACCGCCATGCTCTGCGTGAAGTATCATACATAGGTCAAGGAGCTTTGCCTCAGAGTCTGTAAAATGACAATCAGGGCGCAAGGCGTGAAGAATAGACTCGCTTGTAGAAAGGCTCTTATCAATCGGGTGGAAATACATACTCTTATTCTCAAAATGTCTGCGTTTAACCTGATAAGCATAGGTCATAATTGTAGGCAGACAGGCTATGAGAGAAATAGATTGACGAACTATATTTTCAAGGGAGTTATCATCTGGGTTATCATCAAATGAATACATAGCAAGCACAGAGCGGGCAAGCTTATTCATAATATCCCTTGATGGTGCTTTAAGAATCATATCCTCAGCAAAATTTTCTGGCAAATCTCTTGCCTCCGCAAGGAAGTATTTGAGCATTTCAAGCTGTTCCCTTGTTGGCAATTTACCAAACATTAAAAGCCAGGCTGTTTCCTCATAGCCAAATCTGTTTTCTGCTATGCAGGCATCTATAATATCATTAACATCTATCCCACGATATGTGAGCTTTCCCTCATCAGGAATCTTAACACCATCATCAACAAGAAAGCCATGAACAATTTTGCTGAGCCATAACCATTAAAAATTCTCGTAAGCCCTGCCATAACGCCTGTGCCATCGGGATTTCTAAGACCTCTCTTAACATTATAGGTAGTATAATCTTCATGAGTAAACCCGTTATTCTGACGATATTCTTCGCATAATTGTGATAATCTATTAGTGAAGTCAGTGCTTGCAAGTGTCATAAAACAACGCCTCCGATTTATATTCTTAAAAAGTACTGTCGATACTTTGTCGGCAATATGCCATAAATTATATTTTATTCTAATTACTTTATGCTGTCAAGAAAGTAAGAGCATACGAAAAAATATTCATTACTTTACATAATTAGCCATAGCGGAATTTATAATTTATTGTCAGTTTTTTGCAAGAAATCGTTAATTAAAATTCAAAATAAAATCTTTATAAACGATTTATTCGGAATATGCCCTATCGTTATTGAAACTATTATAATAAATTCTTTCATTTATATACCAAAAGGGAGGAAATTATGAAAATTAAGCGTGAATTTTTAATCTGCACAGCTATTTTTGTTTTAATGGCAAGCTTGCCACTTTTTGCGATTGGTGCTTCATACGGATTAGAAGAGCCTGTAAACACTGATACATCTGGTGTTTTATCAAAGGTTGAAAGCTCCAAGTCTGAAAGTAAAACAGAAAAAGCCCCTTCTAAAACCGAAAGCAAGGCTACATCATCAGAAGCCAAGGCTTCCGAAAGCTCGCAAGAAAGCCTTATTGAAGTAAGCAATAGCGATAAAATATCCGCCGACGGAAGGTTTAAAATTCTCGACACCTCTACAAATGAAGTTCTCACCCTTACAGACGAGGAATTTTTAATCGGGGCAGTCGCCGCAGAAATGCCTCCAAGCTATGAAACAGAGGCTTTAAAAGCTCAATGCGTTGCTGCATACACTTGTTATGCTAAAAAAAGAGCTGATGAGAGAGACAATCCTCACCAAGAATTGAACGGTGCGGATTTTTCGGCGGATTTATCAAAAAAACAAATTTATCTCACGCCAGACCGAATGAAAGAGGATTGCGGAGAAAGCTATGATGAAATTTATTCAAAATATAAAAGCATTGTTGAAGCTGTAAAGGGTGAGGTTTTAACCTATAAAGGCGAGCTTATCACCTGCACATATTTTGCGATTTCCAGCGGAAAAACTGACAGCTTTAAGGATATTTTCGGCAAGGATTTACCTTATCTCACGGCGGTTTCAAGCCCTTATGATGCCTTTGCTCCAAATTATAAATCAGAAAAAGCTATTTCTGCGGAGGATTTCAAAAAAGCTTTCGAGGAAAATTCAAATACTGTCAATTTTTCAGAAAGTGCTGATAAATGGATTAGCGATATTAAATTAACCGATTCAGGAAGTGTTAAGAGCATTAAAATCGGGGGTGTTGAATTTAGCGGCAGCAAAGTGAGGGAAATTTTGGGATTAAGGAGTGCTTGCTTTAGCGTTAAATACGACAAGGAATTTCGGTTTGAAGTCAAAGGCTATGGGCATAATGTGGGAATGAGCCAATATGGAGCAAATGAGATGGCTAAAGAGGGCATCGGATATAAAGGCATATTAGAGCATTATTATAATGTAAAAATATAATCTTAAAGCTCTTTCTTTCGCTTTACAATATTTAATTACTATCCTACAAAAAATTTCAATTTTCCTCTTGTATTTTTTGCATAAATAATTTATAATATGTTATAAATTATTATGCAACAATCTTTGTGAAATCTCTTAGATTTTTGCCCACCTACGAAAGGAGAATTAAACTCGTATGAAACAATATAATGCAAAAAATATCCTTAACATCGCTATTGCTGGTCATAGCGGTTCTGGTAAAACCTCTCTCGCTGAAGCTATTATCTATACCTGTGGTGGTTCGGAACGCCTCGGCAAGGTATCTGAGGGTAATACCATACTTGACTGCGACCCTGAAGAAATTAAGAGAAAAAGCTCTGTTGTAGCGGCTACTGCTCCAGTAGAGTGGAAAAATCATAAAATAAATCTTATAGATACCCCAGGATTATTCGACTTTGAGGGAGGTCTTTATGAGGGCGTTCGTGCCGCTGATTCAGTTCTTATTACTGTTTCTGGCAAAAGCGGTGTTTGTGTCGGCACTGAAAAGGCTGTTGCCGCCGCTGATAAGCGTGGTTTGACAGAGATTTTCTTTGTAAACGGTCTTTGCGATGAGAGTGCAAGATTCTATCGTGTATTTGAAAATCTTAAAGCCTCTTTCGGTCCGTCCGTCTGCCCTGTTGTCGTTCCTTATATAGTTGACGGTCAGGCAGATTGCTATGTCAATCTTCTTGAGTATAAAGCATATAAATATGAGAATGGAAAAATCACAACTGTTCCACTTCCTGATATGGGAAATCGTCTTGAAGGTCTTAGAACCGCTATTTGTGAGGCTGTCGCTGAAACAAGTGACGAAATGTTCGAGAAATATTTTTCAGGCGAGGACTTCACCCCTGAAGAAATCATTGTCGGCGTAAGTAAGGGCGTTAAAGAGGGAAAAATCAGTCCTGTATTCTGCGGTGACGCACTTCTTACATACGGTATTGAACAGCTTTTGAACGGTCTTATCTGGCTTGCTCCATCTGCTGAGGATAAATCAGAAGAGCTTGCACTTGATACCGAGGGCAATCCTGTTGAGCTTTCTGTAAATGAAAATGCTCTGCCCGCTGCAATCGTTTTCAAAACTGTTGCAGACCCATTTGTCGGCAAGCTGTCTTACTTTAAGGTTATTTCAGGCAAAATCTCCCCTGAAACTCCAATTATGAATATGCGTACAGGTACGATTGAGCGTTTGACCAAGGTTATGACTATCTGTGGCAAAAAGCTCATAGATACTCCATATATTACCGCTGGCGATATAGGTGCGGCGGCAAAATTACAATCTACCAATACAGGCGATACTCTTTGCGCTCCTGCGAGAAAGGTTATCCTTGAGGGCATTGAATATCCTCAACCTTCCTATTCTAAGGCAGTTTATCCCAAGAATAAGGGTGATGAGGAAAAGGTCGCTCAAGGCTTATTAAGACTTTCTGAGGAAGACCCAACAATTCGCTTTAAAACAAATAACGAAACTCACGAAATGATTCTTACTGCTCTCGGCGAACAGCATATTGATGTTATCGTATCCAAGCTAAAGAGTAAATTTGGTGTTGAGGTAACACTCAGCACACCTAAGGTAGCTTATCGTGAAACTATCCGCAAAAAGGTTAAGGCACAAGGCAAGCACAAGAAACAAACTGGCGGTCACGGACAATTTGGTGATGTCTGGATAGAATTTGAGCCATTTGACGGCGATTTTGAGTTTGATGAAAGAGTTGTCGGCGGTGCCGTACCTAAGGGCTTTTTCCCTGCTGTTGAAAAAGGCTTGCGTGAGTGTATGCAGAAAGGTCCTATTGCTGGCTATCCTGTTGTTGGTGTTAAGGCTACTCTTTACGACGGCTCTTATCACCCTGTTGATTCCTCCGAAATGTCCTTTAAAATGGCTGCGGCTATTGCATTCAAGACGGCTATGGAAAGTGCAGACCCAATTCTCCTTGAACCAATCGGCACATTAAAGGCTACTGTGCCTGATTCCGCAATGGGCGATGTTATGGGCGAAATCAATAAACGCCGAGGTCGTGTTTACGGTATGAATCCTGCTGGAAATGGCTATCAGACAATCGAGGCAGAAATTCCTATGGCAGAAACGAGCGACTTCTCAACCTTTATCCGACAGGCAACCCAAGGCAGAGGTCATCATACAATAGAATTTCTCCGCTATGACCCCGCAGTTAATCAAAAATAATTTATAGAGTGTAAGAATATATTTATATTCCTCCCATACAAAAACCGCACGAAGTATTTAACTTTCGTGCGGTTTGGTTCTTAGAAAAAATCAAGTTCTTATAGATTGACATATATTTTCTTATGTTATATAATATAAATAAGGATAGAGCGTATCACAAAACGGTCGCTCCCAAAGATGTTTAGTTATGAAATAACCGCCTTATTGGGAAGTGGGGCGGTTATTTCCTTTTATTATCACTGAAAAGCTTGATAATAGCAATTATCAATATGCCAAGCTGAATTAAATCAGACCAAGTAACATAACTTTCCATATGTAACACCCCCATTTCTGGGAGCAGGATTGACCGCCTATCGTTGTGATACGCTCTATGTATAATTATATTAACAT
>OGUO01002299.1_pt1 | contig 11706 bp, 10 predicted proteins | sample 1553641 | NCBI WGS metagenome assembly OGUO01 (sample SAMEA2579980, study PRJEB22360) | human gut metagenome | biome: human gut; feature: human-associated habitat; material: faeces | place: Denmark | collected 2008/2010 | reverse complement strand
TGTAAGGATGGTTGACGGAGTTAATACTTAGTTATAATATCAGTTGACTCTTTCTGTGTTGTAACTGTAGTTTTGTATGCAACTGTAGTTTTGGCGGGCCGCAATCAGGTTTCCGTCAGGCTGCGGTCAGCGTCTTGTCCGCCGGCAGGTTCTGTTTTGTTCGTCCGGTTTCCGGGTTCTGTGTGTCTGTATTCTCTTCCTTTCCCCGGTGTGTGGTCATCCTCCGCTTCCTGTTTATTCTCCTTTCTCTCTTCGTTTTGGGATAAAAAAGAGGTAAAAGTGGTGGCAGCAGGCCTTTTTGTCGTATAAAAAAAGGTGCTGCCACCACCATCCGGATTGCCCTGCTCATGGTGGTTCCGGTAGAAAGGGTGGTAGCAGTGGCAGCACTTTTGCAAAACTCTGTTGTAAGTTTTGCGTAAATCGTCCGGTGTGCATGGGATGCTCCGGATATGATGCCATTCTTAGGGAGGAATTATCATAGAAGGCTCTGCCGGAACGATGAACTGACATTCGATCCGGCAAAGGAAATGGCTAAAGTATGGCTATAGATGAAGGATAAAATATTCACTGTTTTTGTGGATGTTTTGCGGAAAAGCATTATCTTTGCAACACAATAAAACGGATATATGTATATTGAGTTCGATAAAGACTATTTGCGTGAACTGTTTGAACAAGGCTGCACAAGTGACAAGAAGCACCGCTACCAGCCGGAAGTGATGAAGGGCTATTATAAGTGTGTGATGTTTCTCAAACGTGCTGAAAATGTAGAACAGCTTTATCGCATACACTCCTTGAACTACGAAGTACTGCAAGGCGACAAGAAAGGTGTTTCATCCGTGCGCATCAATATTCAATACCGCCTTGAATTTACAGTTAGGGAAGTTCTCGGCGAACAGATAATAACCGTATGCCGTTTGTTGGACATCAGTAACCATTATAAATAAGCGCGATATGGAAGCAACAGCAAAAAAAATCTACGCTCCCGACGAGTTGGTTTGTGCGGTGGCTATACATCCGGGAGAAATGCTCAAGGATGAATTGCAGGCACGTGGAATGTCGCAAAGAAAATTTGCCGGGATAATCGGTATGCCTTATACGGCATTCAATGAGATTGTCAACGGAAAACGCTCGATAACCACTGATACGGCGTTAAAAATCGAGGCTGCGACAGGGATTGCCGCAACAATATGGCTCGGTTTGCAGACTGACTATAATATGCAGACTGCCCGACGTGACAACAAACTTTCTGCCATTCTGGAGAACATACGCAAGTCGGTTGCGGTTCTCTGAAAGACGATATGGTTTGCATGTTCATTTGAACTTTTCACCAATACTATTTGAGCCTCACAGCCATTGCGTTGTGGGGCTTTTGTTTTACTTTGCATCCGTAATCAAGTACCATACTTTCTAAAACCATGAAATTTCGTGAGTGTTCAATCCCAATGAAAACATCATAAGATGATGATTGGGGAAAATTCAAACAGGAACGAAGTTTGCAACTGCATGGGTGAACCGGTATGGAGTAAAGCAGCATAAACCTCTTTTTCCCGAAAACTACTTCCTCCTCCGGTTAAAGAAATATCGCAAAGAACCGGGATACATCCGTGTGGCTTCGGACGAAATGTTAAAAGTAAATTCCAGTGCGAACTATTGTTTTGATTTATCGAAAAACAGGAAGGTAAAGTGTTGTATTAGAAATTGTTATGTGGTATGTACGTGGATTTTAACTATTGTGTGTGAATGTAAAAAAGCGTTCCGTCACTTTATAGGTGACGGAACGCTTTCGTACCTTTTTGGTGAAATTAAAATCGGACCAATAGTTAAATATTGCCTATCTCCTAAATTTTCACTAAAATTATTTGCATTTAAAAATTAAAATGCCTATATTTGAGCCTGATTTAACGAAAGCGTTCCGTCACCTATAAAGTGACGGAATATAGAAAGAGATCCGTTTGTCGGATTTTATATACGTCGTTTGACGATAAGACACTACTTTGTACATATATAATAAAAATAAAAAGATGAAATTAAAAAGTCTTTTTCTAGCGGTTCTTCTCTTGGCACCGCTGGCTTCCGTAGCTCAGGATTCTGCGGCTTCGGGTCTCTCACTCCCTAAGTGGGCGTTGAAGACAAATGTGGCCTACTGGGGGACTGCTACGCCGAACCTCGGAATAGAAGTGGGGCTGAGTCGTAAACTTACTCTTGATGTGGAAAGCGGATACAATATGTTCTCTTTCAGCAAGGGCAAAAAATGGCGCCACTGGATGGTGACTCCGGAACTCAGATGGTGGATGTGCGACCGTTTCAACGGTCATTTCTTCGGTGCTCACGCCATCGGCGGAGAATATAATGTGAACCGTCTCGGGTTCAATGATCATACTAAAAAAAATCGTTATGAGGGCTATATGCTGGGTGGCGGACTTTCCTACGGATACCACTGGGTGTTCCGCAAGCGCTGGGCGGTGGAGGCCGAGCTGGGAGTGGGATACCTGCACCTGGACTATGACCGCTACGATTGCAGGAAATGTGGCAACTATGCCAGCCACGAAATACGTAACCTGTTTACTGTCACCCGTTTGGGAATCAACGTAATCTACTTGTTGAAATAAAAAAACGCGCTCATGAAATACCTTGTTATACTCCTTTTAATAGGATTGCTGCCGGGCACGCGGCTTGTCGCACAACCCCGGGATGCACGTTCCGGCATCACCGTCACGCCACGGGACATCACCCGTACGGGAGATTCGCTGCTGGTACGCCTTGATATCCGCTTTCGGGGAACCGTGGTGGAAAGCAACCGTTCCCTCTCTCTGACCTTCTATATGGAGGATGCCGCCGGAAACCTGGCCGCCATGCCCGAAGTGCTGGTGAACGGAAAACAGCGCCAGCGCTATTACGAGCGCCAGTACACCCTGAGCGGAGGAGCTGTGGCCGAGGAATACTATGCGGTGGTGGCTCAGGAAAAGGCGCTGGATTTCACGCTGGACTACCGGTGCGCGCTGCCCTACCGGAACTGGATGGCGGATGCCGTGCTGAACATGAAGCAGGACTTCTGCAACTGTGGCGGACACGAGCGGCAGGTGTATGTGGAACGCCTGCTGGACAAGTTGCCCGTTCCCCCTCCCGCCCCCGTGGTGATAGAGAAAGAACCGGTGGTGCATCATACCAAATGCGACGTGTTCCTGCAATTTGAAGTGGGAGCGGCGGACATACGTCCGGATTTCCGTAACAACCGTGCCGAGCTGTCCCGGCTGCAAAGCTTTATACGCCAGGTACGCAGCGACCGCAACATCAGTGTGGAGGAGATTGTCATTACCGGTTACGCCTCCCCCGAAGGGAACGCCTGGCAGAACGAGGAGCTGGCCGGCCGCCGTGCCGAGGCGTTGAAGACCTATATGGAAGGGCTGGACACCGGCGGCGGATTGCGTTTCCGCACCGGAGCCGGAGGCGAGGACTGGGGAGGACTGGCCGAGCGCCTGGAACTTTCGTCCATCTACCTGAAAGACGAGGCCATGCAGGTGGTATGCGGTGACATAGAGGATTTCGACCGTCGCGAGGAAGCCCTCCGGGCACTGGACGGAGGTCGTCCCTACCGTGAAATCTTTCACGAAATCTATCCTGACCTGCGCCGTGTGGAATGCAGAATAGACTATACGATCATAGAAAAATAAAGAAAGATATGCGATTAAAGAAATGTAATCAAGCCTTCTGGCTGCTGGCGGCGCTGATGCTGCCCGGCTTGCAGGGATGCGTGAAGGACGACCTGTCCGGATGTCCCGTCACGGGCACGCTGGATTTGACGCTCAGCTATACGTATCACAATAAAGGGGAAGCGGACCTGCTGCCCGAAGAGATAAAGAAAGTGGATTTCTTCGTGTTCGACGAGGCGGGGACGTTTGTCTCCCGGGTGACGGATGCCACAGGACCCTTTGTCAAAGGATATCACAAGTCACTGGAACTGCCGGGTGGAAACTACAAGGTGGTGGTATGGGGGAACCTGGAGAATGAACAGCACCGGCTGTCCGGACTGGAAACGGGGCAGGTGTGCCTGGACAAGGCATGGCTGGGGCTGCATACCTATACCGGCAAGGATGGCAACGAGTATGTGCAGACGCAGCCCACGGATTTGTTCTATACCCTTGCCGCGGGGCGGGTGCGGAACGGCGAGGTGAGCCGTGACACGCTGACCTTCACCAAGAATACGAAGCACATCACGCTGAATATCCGCTGGAGGGATCAGTATGGCTTCTATTGCATCGACCCGAGCCATGCCAAAGAGACCCATTGCTATATCACGGGCCAGAATGGCGACGCGTACTTCAAGGACAACGGGCTACCCCGCAGCCGCTGGGTGGTGTTCCGTCCGGACTATGTGGTGCAGCGCAGCGCGGGCGATGCCGGGGCTTCTCCCGTCCGGACTCCGAATGTGCAGGGTCGTGTGGTGGTAGATCGTCCGCTTCCTCCGGGAGGTGAGGCATTGGTCAGTGCCCGCATCAACGTGATGCGCCTCATGACTTATCCCAACATAGAGTCCAACGACCGCATCATTGTCACCAAGACGCTGGGCAACGGCGTGGAGCAGGTGGTCTATGAGCGCAGCCTGGTGGAACTGATTAACAAGACCGCCCAATATGGCACGCAGGAGAGTCTGGACCGCGAGGATACGTATGTGGTGGATTTGGATTTCCGCTGCAACGACCCTTGGCACGATACGGGAGACACCTGGTTCACCTGTGGCATCACCATCAACGGATGGACGGTGGTGGAGATGGCTCCGGAGGTGTAGCTTCCGGCAGGTATAAAATAGAGAAACGGAATAGCATAAAATTTATTAATTAAAACTTTTATCATTATGAAATTTAACAAGTATTATTTGATGTCGGCGGTATTCTGCATGGCACTGGCTTCTTGTAGTGATGACATGACCGAAGAACAGGGCGGAAACCCGGATAACACCGAACAGACGGAAGGGGAGGCTACGTATGCCACTTTCAGTTTTGATTTCAATAAAGGGGGACTGGCCAGAGCGTCAGTGGGTGACGTTGGCACTACTGAAGAACAGGAAGTCAAGAACTTCACTTTGCTGATTTTCAAGAACGATCAGGCTCATGAAGAGTTGAGTACACTGGAGGTGGTGAAGACTGTTTCAGTTTCCAATTTTGACACTGATAAGACAATTACTATGCTGGTAACCAGCGGTCCGAAAAAAGTCTATATCCTGGCCAATGCCACTAAGTTGCTGGCACAGATAAATGATCCCGATGCGTTGACCTTGAACAAGACTTTGTTGTCGGATTTTGAGAAACAAGTTTTTGAAATCGCTTATGATGGAACTGAAAACAAGGACGGTGTGCTGGGTGATGTTGGTGGCGGATTGTTGATGACCGGTGTGGCAAGTGCCGATTTGGCATCGGGTATAAAAGTGGAGGACTTTACTTCCAATGGCAGTGGCCCTACTGATGCTGCAAGACCCAATGTGGTGAATGTGTCCATCGACCGTGCTTCTTCTAAAATCAGTATGGGAGTGAATGAGGTAGCAAGCTCCGGTGATAAGACCTTTACGGTAGTTGCTTCCGGCTCTACGGCTCAAATGGTTTGGCTGGACAATGCGATAAGTGAAAACTTGGGTACTTTGCCTCTGGCTAATGATGCTATGAGATTCGCTATCTACAATCAGAATACGCAAGAAAACGTGATTGCGAATATGGGAGCTGCCAATGATGGAAACAACATTATACAGGATCCGAACTATACGGTGACTGAAAATGGTAATTATAGCATGTATTTCAATTGGACTAATGCTGGCCAGACCGATTTCTATATACAATATGGTAAGGATAATAATGGTAGCGAAACCAAGGGTCTTGGAGTAGTAAATGCGAAAAGTAATGATGGCTCCGCAAAATCGTTCTATGTTCCGGAAAACACCAACCAATGGGCTACAAAGGGTAACACCACGTATGCCATGATAGAAGGTACTTTTGTGCCGGATCAAACTCGTACAGTGGATGCTTCTGCTCCTGAAAAAGCTTTCCAAGCTGCCAGCGTTAGTGGAAATTTCTTGTTCAAGGCAAAAGAAGATGCAGCTATCGCTGCCGGTATCGGTTTTATCTATTGCGAGGATTATGACGCTTTCTTCACTGCTGACAATGGTGGTACTGCTTTGGCAAGAAAAACAGAGATTACAACTGCCATCACTAATTTGAATGCTATCAAATACATTGCAGCCAAAATGATTAGTGACGCCAACCAAAGTGCAACCGGTAAGGAGGATGCCATGCAGGCTAAATTGATTGGTGGAAAGAATAGTGATGTTGAGGGTCATGCATTAACTACTGTTACAGTAAGTGCTGAAGATCCTAGCAATTTCACAGGTAATCAATGGTATGCCATTGTTACAGCGGACGCTACTCGCAATGTAGGTATTAAGGATGGTAAAAATGATAATGCCCAGTATTTCACTATCGAAGTAAAACGTGCTAGTTCAGATGGTCAGAGTTTGCTTGACGCAACTGATAATCCCGACCAGCCCGACCCAAAAAAGGCTTATATTCCAACTCAGACAGTGACTATCGCTGTTTATCCTCAAGGCAAGTGCTACTATCGTGTAAACATAGAAGATCCTGCTTATTCTAATACCGTTACTCCGTTCCGCTATGCGGTAATCCGTAACTACTGGTATCAGATTGATTTAGCCAAGTTCACTGCTCTGGGTTATCCTAATCCGGCTATCGCGGCAGGTGAAGCAGCTGATGCACTGGGCGCTGATACTAATGTGAAGACTACTATCACTGTAAAAGCTTGGTCAGTGAAGAATATGAAACCCGAAGTAGGTTTGTAATAGAAACAAATCCCACTCTGCATCGCAAGTCTTTCGTTTCGCGCTTGCGGTGCAGGGTAATAATCCCAGGATTCCCGTTCGGAGGTCTGTATTAACGAATCAGGTTTTTATCATGCCGGGCCGGCCGTCATCCGCTTCATCAAGGAGCGGACGGGAACTAACAAAAAGAAGAACGATTATGACACTAAGAAAAGTACAGGCATATTGTCTCATAGCTATGGTTATCCTGTTGTCCGGCTCATGTCAGGATAAGGAATATATACAGTTGCCCGAAGGCGAAGTTCCCGTGGAGGTAGTGATGACGGCCCGGGCGGCAGCGATAGGCTCTACAGCAAATACAGGACGGGAGGGCATAAAAAGTATCCGCATCGTTGTGTTCAAACACAATGCGCTGGTTATGCCCGGCATACCCTCGTGGTCATGCGAGTTCAATGGACGTATAGACAATAACGGCAGCGGTACTTGGGATGTTCCTAATACTAATCCGGGTGATCCGTTGGAGTATAAGAAAGGAGCGTTTCAATTAGGCAAGCTGGTTACCACCGGTGAGAAAAAGATATATGTCATAGCCAATGAGGATTGCTATTATCCTTCGGGGATGTTCACCACAGTCAGTAATTTGTCCGATTTTATAGAGACCGCTGAAACGACTACGGCAGATTTACTAGACGTTTCTCATACGGATTCTCCGGTTTTAATGTCCGGAGGCATTTCTACCATCGTCACTGCTCAGAAGTTTGATGGAAGCGAGATCTTTCAATCTACGATAGAACTGGTACGTACCTGTGCCAAGATAGATGCCGACATTATCCGTGCAGAAGGCTATGCTGCAGAATGGATTGTAAGTGAGGTCACAATGACTTCCTGCGCCAATAAGGTTGCCTTGTTTCAAGGAATGACTGTCGGTCCTTCCTCTTATTTTGAGGATGGTGGGCAACAAAAATCTTACAACCTTTATACGGAAGGTGGAGACGTTCCGGCTTATGACGCCAGCGCACTCTCTCTCTTTTCCGAAAAATATGTCTATGAAAATATAGTGGCTTCACAGGATAATGCCACTCGGATTACTGTTACCTTAACTGAAAAAAACGGTAACGGTGCCTCAAAGACAGTCACGATTTATATAGGTAATGAAGAGGTGTCGGTCTCCGAGGTACCGACTACTATTTCCACTTCCGCTGTCACTGATTATAGTATCTACCGGAACTATCACTATCAGTTGCATATCAAACTGAAAGAGGCAGTGGGGGCACGTGGCCATTCTGTATCCGGTGATGTGGATGTGGACGTGACCATCACCCGTACCGCAGAATGAAAGTCACCCCCTTTCACGGTTTTTTCTTCTGAGAGGCTGCCTTGAGGCCTTTTGGCTGTCCGGGTGAATTGAATCCGCCCGGACTTATTGTCACTACCCTCAGCGTAATCCCTTTGTAAGGGACAGGATAATAGTGTTTACAGCTTATCAGGGAGCACTTGTCATACTTCCTTTTATGCGGATTTCTCTTTTCTGCAAAATCACCGGATATTTAAGGATATTACTCTCCCGTCTCAAGCCTTTTTATAGATTTACGGAAAATAAAAAGATAAAAATGGGCTTTCACCAACCATAATGCCGATAAAATTGTTTAAGTTTGCAGAAATATGATGTCTTGTGGAAAAAAAGAACATTATATTTAGAATTATAGAAAATATTATTCTAATTTTGAAAACAGATAATCAATATAAACCAATGCTTGCAGATTTTGACTATATAGAAGATTTACATAATCCTGACATCATTCAATCAATTTGGGAAAAAGGGATTGTAGTGGACGGGTATAATGAAAATTTATACAGACAAGATGCGGGAGGAGCATGGATTTCTCGTGAAGCATACAATGCTGTAGATAGAGATATGGGGTGGGAAATAGACCATATTTATCCTGTTTGTAAAGGGGGACAAAATCATTTTGTGAATCTTCGTCCCATGAATTGTAAAAATAATCGTAGTAAGTCTGATCATTATCCGAAATATACAGCTGCGGTGACTTCTAAAGAGAATAGAAATATTTTGCAAGATACAGTATGTGAAGTCGCACCTATATTGCAGGAGAAATTAAAAAAACTTTATAACTTATGATTTCACGGATAGTTATTGAAAAATTGCATAATTTATATGATTATGACATTCAAATTCCGGATGAGCAACGGGTAAGCATCATTACAGGCCCTAACGGATATGGTAAAACGACTCTTTTGAAAATCATCAGTTATTTATTAGCTTGCAAGTTCTGGTTTTTCTATTTCTTGAAATTCAAAAGTATTACAATCTATTTTCAAAATGGAATCTATATTCTTCTTAAAAAGGATATAGATAGAGCGGAGGATAAAAGTCCGATGGTCTTATCTGAAATTGTCAATACGAAAGAACAGATATGTGTTGAGTTTTATTTGAATGGAGCTGTGGTAGATTCTTTGGTACTGGGCAGTACTTATATGGCTAGATTGGTTAGAAAATATGCGATGGGGATTTCCAGCCGTTTCAAGGAGGATTTTGACTTGGAGAATGCTTTGGAAAATGACTACTTAGTAGAAAATGACACCTATTTGTCGGATAATGGAAAGAGTATTTGTATGTTTTTACAAGAACAGTCTTGCCGTTTTGTAAAAGAGCAACGTTTGCTGGCTGATAATTCTTTTCGTGTCCAACATGGATTGCATCGGGCGACGAATAACAATAATGAGTTTGAGATAAATATCATAGCCGAACGGTTACAGAAACTATTTGCTGAAAATCAGATGGAGTTCGCTATGAAAAGTCAGGAAATTGATGCGACTTTTATAAGACGTCTGATACATGAGGAACATAGCCAATATGAGGAAGAGGTCTTTAGAAAGAAATTGGATGTGTTAAAGCGTAAGATGACCGACTATCGTAAATATGGGCTGGCTCCACAGACAGACATTCTGGAAGAATATCCCGACAGATTGCAACATGTGCTGTCTTTGTATATAGATGATATGGAAGCAAAATTGTCCATATTCGATGACTTTTATAAGAAACTGTCCCTTTTTGACCTTTTTGTGTCAGGTAAATCTCTTTCCAATAAAAGAATTGAGTTTAATGACAAAAAAGGAATCAGTGTATATAATGAGAATAACGAAGAGATTCCTCTGAATAAATTATCCGGTGGAGAGCAAAACCTTATCATATTATATTATCAATTAGTGTTCACAACAAACAGTAATTCTTTATTGTTGATTGACGAACCGGAAAATTCGCTCCACATGGCATGGCTTAGTTTGATGTTGAAAGATTATCAGCGAATGGCGGATGATTTGAAATGCCAGATAATTATAGCTACTCATTCTCCTGTGTTTATTGATAGCCAGTGGGATATAACATTCGATTTATTTTTGAACGACAGTACTAAAAAAGAACAATTTGATCATGGTGACTTCTTTGCAGGCAACACGGAATGCGGAAACAAAAGTAAATGAATTTATCCAGGAATGGCGGGTTCCTGCAAATATAAACAAAGTGTTGGTGCTTGTGGAAGGAAAAGATGATAGAATCTTTTATTTTAAATTTTTTAGAGGTGAGGCGACAGCTATAAAAGATTGTGGCGGTTGTGGAAAAATGAAGGATATATACCCGTTATTAGATGCGACTTCTATTTGCCATATTGCGATAAAAGATAGTGATTTTGCCCGTTTGAACAGCATAATGCCTATAGATGATAATTTTTTTTATGCTGATGCTCATGACTACGAAATGATGTGCCTGAATAATGAAAATGCATGTGTGGAACTATTTGAGAATCTGGGTATAAAATATGAGGAGAGCTTGCTTGAAAAGGTCTTTCGTGAATTGAACTATTTGTCATTTTTTAAATGGTTTAATTATACGTATCATTCCAATTATAATTTTGCCCCTTTTTCGGTAGAAGGATTAACAGACGGACAATTGGCAAGTTATAGTTTTATCCATGGTAAAGTGTCTCTTGTATCTCCTCGGTGTGTGCCAATACGGGAAAATGAATTAAATGAATTTATAAGCAGCCATGCTTCATGTGATAAATATGAACTGACCAACGGACACGATTTTATAAAGCGTCTGTGTCATCATATTAAAACTGGTTATACAGAACATAATAAGTTGAATGAGGAAAGACTGAGGAATGTGCTGCATCCTTGTTTTCGTTTGGACGCTTTTGTGCAAACTGTTCTTTATCGGGATATAAACGTATGGGAAAATAATAGAGGGAAAGATATCCTGAAGAAAATCTGTAACTGAATTTTGGATCTTTTTATAAGAGAACGGTGATAAAAGCATCGTTCTCTCAACCATTATGCCGATAAAATTGTTTAAATTTGCAGGAATACTTGTACAGACACTCAATGAAGAAGAAATATGTTCGTTGGACATTGTGGACGATAGCATCTCCGTTCATTCTGTTCATCATTTTATGTATATTGATTTACCTGCCACCTATTCAGAATTTTCTGGTGGACAAAGCTGCTGTATATGCCTCGGAGGCTACCGGTATGAACATCTCCGTAGGGCGTATCTCTTTGTCATTTCCGCTGAATCTGGTGGTGACCGATGTAGATGCCGCTTCTCCGCATAATGATACGTTGCTCAGCGTACGCCGCCTCCAAGTGAATGTGCAGTTGCTCCCACTGCTGAAAAAGCAAGTGGAAGTGGATGGCATATCCCTGCAGGGAGCCACGGTAAATTCCAATGACCTGATACATGGCATGAAACTGAACGGTACCTTGGGGGAATTGTTCATCTCCAGCCATGGCGTGGCGCTGGATCCCGAAACCGCTATCGTCAACAAAGTCTTGCTGAAAGATACGGATTTGTCCCTCTGCCTGAATGA
>OGUO01002293.1_pt1 | contig 11718 bp, 8 predicted proteins | sample 1553641 | NCBI WGS metagenome assembly OGUO01 (sample SAMEA2579980, study PRJEB22360) | human gut metagenome | biome: human gut; feature: human-associated habitat; material: faeces | place: Denmark | collected 2008/2010 | reverse complement strand
CCCCGCCGTTAAATCTGTTTCCTCTGTTACTTACAAATGAAATCGATACATTATCGGTATATGTCTGTATAAAGGCCGTGTTTTTCAATACCGGAAATTCCGTTTCTCCTTTTATTTCCTTATGCCTTACAATTACCTTGGCATAATTCTTATTATTAACGGTCACACGCCTTATGTGGAAAAGTTTTGCAACTGCTGCGGCATTATCCTTATTAATCATGTCAGGTTTAAGTAAATCCCTATATATGACCACAAGATTGTCATTAATATTCCCTGCCATAAGCTGTTCTTTTAAGAATAATTCCATCTGGGGCAGATATGTCCTGTAGGTCTGTGGATTATCCGTTTTGTTATTAATTATATCCGCATATAGATATGATTTCTTTATGTAATCAAGATCATTATTATATCCAAAATACATTGTGACCATTTTAGGCAGAGGCGACATATCCGTCTGGTTTCTGCTTGCCATATAATATTCAAAAAGCTGTGTGATTTTTATATCGGCTTCTATTCCGGCTTTATATATCGGAAGATACTTTTCTCCCACATAATTGTTTCTTACAAGTGTCCTGCAAAGACATTCAAGCACCTGGTTTGAAGTATCATTCTCCCATATAAGAAGCATTAGTTTTACAATTTGCGGAGTCTTATTACGGATAGCCGTTACAAGTGATAAAACCCGGTCCGTAAGTTTATCCTCAAGGAACTTATTCTTTGCCCCAAATAATAATACGTTCACTTCAAAATTGTTTAAAACCCTTAAAAGTCCCGGATTCTGGTTAAATGTCCTGCACGCTTCAAGATACATCACAGGACTTTTACAATCCCTGTTAAACTGTTCTTTCATTCTGAGTAATTTAAGGCTTGCATTGCTCTCCAGTTCTTCATCGATAAACAAAAGAGTCCATAATATTCTCCAGTCATCATATTTATCGTAACATTCTTTTATCATTGAAGATGCTCTTTTTGAATATGCCCAGTCCCTGTTATACAGAGTATTTACATAAATAAAATAGCAGTAAAGTATGTATTCTTTTTCATTTTCAGCCGCAATATCGTCTTTGACGCTATCTATTATTGCTTTTGCTTTATCATCCTTTTTCTCTGCAATATATAATTGTGCCTTTGCAAGTTTATAAAATACATTGTCCTCATCTATTGAAAGTAAGGCTTCTATTACAATACCTGATTCGCGGATCCACTCACTCACATGAACAGCCCTTGTCCTGAATCTTATGTAAAGGGTAATAAGGTCATATATAAGTTTATGCTCTTTGGCTCTTGTTCTAGGCTTTGTAAACGGCTTTGATGCCACAATTGTAAGTGTCATGGATTTATTGATTGTCTCAAAGGTTATTCTGCCGTAATTATTACCCCCGTGAAGTTTTGATGCATCAATGACATAAGAAAATTCATATTTGCTGCCTGTAAATACATCGGATTCAATATTTTTTCTTTCAATCCTTATAAACGGAGCATCAACATTCACTTTAACGTTGGTATATCCCCATGTATCCTTTTCAATGACAACGGTATCCTTAAAATTCTCTTCTATATCCCTGTATTCCCTGTTATAACATGATAGTGTAATATCCGGTCTTTTTTTCTTACCTGCTGCTATAAGAAACTCTTCTATGTTATTTCTTACATCAATGCCTTTTTCAAAGTTATCATAAACACAACAAAGAGACAGATCTTTCATAAGAAATATATCTCTGAAATCATCTGCCTCAAACAGTGTTATTGCTTCCTCATTATCATCCTGTGCCAGTCTTGCAAACTGGTCAAGATTTCTGATTTCAAAATCTCCTGCTTCGTAACATCCGGCTTCTATCCTGAATGAATATGGTATTGTAAGTTCACCGCCGTTACTTACAATATAAAAGCAGTTATCAATTACTTCGCCGTCATCCGAGTCCGCACTTTCAACACAATAGTCAATATTAACCCTGCTTCCGATAAATGAACACTCAGCTATCCTTACCCTGTCGTCGCCACTGTATACCAGGCCTTTAAGTTCCCTTCCTTTTTCCTCGTAAATGCAGAAAGTTCCCTTGAATTCTTTATTTTTATCAACTATTGCAAATATATTATTTTCATCTGTAACAACCTTCTGGGGATCAAACTCAAATACCCCTCTGGCGTATCTGTTGATTTTCTCTTTCATGCGTACCCACCACTAAAATATAATCCATTATATTATACATTAAACAAGTGTTTTATACAATTATAAAATAATTCAAATACCATTTTCCGTCATGTTTTTTGAAGATAAGTCTGTAATTAAATGTCTCTTCTCCGGATTCTGACTTGCCTTCTTCATACTTATATATTTTTCCATAATAACTGCACGAGAACAGATTGTCGCCGTATGCAACATAATCCGTCACGCTCTGTTCCAGTATGTCAACGGTATCAGGAGTCCATCCCCATATAACAGATGCGAGAACATCTTTTATAAGCCTGTATGCGTCCGAATCGTACTCAATGTATGTTGCTGTTTCGTCAAATGACTTATGGTTATATATTGTAAGAATATATGAATCAATGGTATCAAAAACCCTCTGTTCTATGTCTTCCGGTGCTTTTGTGCCCTTTGAGCCTGTAAAATCATATGTGTTTCCCTCAACAAAAGCCGTATAGGAATTTCCGTTACTATCTGTTGCTGTTATATTCCTGCTGCCGAAAGTATCTTTTATGACATAAGTCTCAACAGCCGGAACACTTGCTCCAAGTGCCCTTGCCTTAGCTCTTATCGCATCATTATCCGTTGAATCAATTTTGTATTCGTCACCTACTGCCTGTCCGTTATATTTAAGCACCATACCCTTGTTTACGGTCACGGTGGCTGTCTTATAATCTATTTCATTGGTGTCAAATGCCATATCTCTTATTTTCCAGTCATGAAATCCGAAACTGTCGCTTTTGCCATCAGCCTTGAGTGATAAAACCGCAATTCTTGTATCTCCGGCATATACATCATACACCGGCATAACCGATGTATATTTATCATTTTTATCATACTTTGCACCGTCCGCCGCAACGCAGGCTGCAAAATATGCCGCATGATTTTCTTTCGGATTAATTCCTGTTTCAACATTAATTCCGTAATTCTTCACATATCCCAAAATTTTTTCATAATCAAGATTATCTACAAATTCATTCATAAATTTGTCAGGACTGTGCTTTGATTTTGAATTATCATAGCTTTCCTGATAATTTTTGAGCCTGCCCCAGACTATAATGCATACAACAATAGTTGCAATACCAAGTATTGAAGCATATATACGAAGAAATCTTCTGAATTTTCTTTTTCCTGCACTTATTTTTTTCTTTTTGCCTGTACTCATATTATATTATGCCTCCGAATCCGGTTACTTTACTACTATGGCTGTAGGTACTCCTCTTGCACCGTATATGGAAGAAATCTTGTTTTTGATTTCTCCGTCATAATAAAGCACTGTGGAACCGCCGCCGTCAAGATTAGCCGCATTAACCGCACCAAAATCCAGCATTACGTTTATAAGGTCATTCATTGATGCACCAAGGCTGTGAGTCTGTCTTCCGTCAATTATGAGCAGTAACACAGCACCATCGGCTCTCTGTCCTATTGCTGTTCGCGGATTAAGTCCGCCGCCCATTCCCGATACCTCAAGGGGTGTTCCGTTAAGGATAAGAAACGGTCCAAAAGAAACAGCATCCCTTATACCGCGGTCAATTGCCTGTTGTCCGGTCATCTGTCCTATTACAAACACATTGTTGTTATCAAATCCTATAAGGTCATAACTTGAATTGACATTTCCGTATTTTAGCTGTCCTTCAGACATAACAATTCCAAGAGGTGTTCCTCCGTTTCCCACACCGCCTATATCTTCAAAACCACCTGCATTAATGGCAAGTGTTGCTCCATATTTATCGCATATGGCAGGCACATTAATTCCTGCTTCTCCTTTATAATCTCCGGAAGTTCCCACAAATACTCTTGACGGATCGGTAACTACTACCATTGTTCCCGCAAATGTAGAGCCCGATACTTCATAAAAAAGCAGTCCGTCTTTTTCAAGATATGGGGTATGTCCGCTTTTATCAAGGTCATCCGTAACATCATCCTGGTTATTTTTATTATCAAAAACAATGAGCGACGTATCTGTTGTATCGGTTGTATCTGCCACTTTATTCCCTTCTTCAATTTTTCTTATGGTCGATTTGCTGACAACCATATTAGCTAAAAAACCGCCTGCGCTTGATTCTCTTACAGACAATACAAATAAATCCCTTGCTACTTTGGAAGGTCCATGGGTACACACTACCATTATAAGATATATGCATAAAATCATCATTCCCAGAGTTGTTCCTATAACAGCAAATATTCTACCTATTATAGTTCTGACTTTTTTTGCTGTACCTGTTTTCTTTTTCTTTTTTCTAACAATGCTTTCTTCCATTCTTATTCCTCATTATCTTCCTCTGCTTCTTTTCTAATCCTGTATAGGTGTTTTTTAATTGTTTCTTCATATCCGTTATCAGACGGATAATAAAAAGTATTTCCCACAACCTCATCGGGAAGATACTGCTGCTTTACATAATGGTTTTTATAATCATGAGCATACAGATAACCTGTCCCCCTGTCAAGTTTTGCCGCATCTTTATAGTGGGCATCCTGCAGATACGGAGGAACCTGTGCAGTCCTATGTTTTGCCACATAATCCATTGCAAGGTCAATTCCGCGATATGCCGTATTGCTCTTGGGTGCTGTTGCAACATAGGTACATGCCTGTGCCAGTATTATCTGTGACTCAGGCATTCCTATTCTTTCCACCGCCAGAAATGCGGATACCGCCACCTGTATCGCACAAGGATCGGCATTGCCCACATCTTCACTGGCACATATACATATTCTTCTTGCTATAAACTTAGGGTCTTCTCCTGCATAAATCATTCTGGCAAGATAATAAAGTGCCGCATCCGGGTCCGACCCTCTCATACTTTTAATAAATGCAGATATGGTATCATAATGATTATCTCCGTCTTTATCATATCTTAAGACTCTTTTTTGTATACATTGCGATGCCACATCCAGAGTTATATGGATAATGCCGTCATTTCCCGCATCTGTTGTCATTATTCCGAGTTCAACGGCATTAAGTGCATTTCTTGCATCTCCATTTGACATATCAGCAAGAAATTCAGCCGCATCATCATCAATTACCGCATTGTAATTACCCATACCTCTTTTGGTATCATAAACGGCTGTTTTGATAATTGACAATATATCTTCTTTTTCTAACGGCTTAAGCTCAAAAACAACAGACCTTGATATCAAAGCCTTATTGACTTCAAAATAAGGATTTTCCGTAGTTGCTCCGATAAGTATAATTGTTCCGTCTTCCACATAAGGAAGAAGGTAATCCTGCTGTCCTTTATTAAAACGGTGTATCTCATCCACAAACAATATGGTCCTCTGACCCATGGAAGCCATGATGTCCTTTGCTCCGTTTACCACATCTTCCATATCCTTTTTTCCTGCAACCGTGGCATTTATCTGCCTGAAACTTGCGCTTGTGGTATTCGCAATAACCTTTGCAAGCGTTGTCTTTCCGGTTCCCGGAGGTCCATAAAATATTATGGAACTTAATTTATCAGCCTTAATGGCTCTGTATAACAGTTTATCTTTTCCGATAATATGCTTCTGGCCCATAACCTCATCAAGCGTTTTAGGTCTCATCCTTGACGCAAGAGGTTCTTCCTTTGTCATATTATTTTCTCTCATATAATCAAACAAATCCATTTTTGTTCACCTCAACACTTAATTATATCATGAAATTAATATTTCATCCACAGTTACAAAAACAAATCCTTTATCCTTAAGCCTGTCAATAATTTCAAGTGCAGCCGCCACAGACGTATCGTATATGTCATGTAAAAGTATAATATCTCCGGATCTTACATTCTTAACTACATCCTCAACTATTCCGCCTACGTCTTTTCTTTTCCAGTCAAGCGGATCAACATTCCAGAAAACCGGCTGCAAATCCACTTGAAAAAACATATCATTATTCCACTCGCCGCATGGCGGTCTTATATATTTTACCTTTTCACCCGTTATTTCCTCTATAATTTTATTGGTATTGTATATCTCCTCCAGTGCTTTTTCCTGTGGAATCTTTGTTAGAATAACATGGGTATATGTATGATTCCCTATAATGTGGCCCTCATCATGCATCCTTTTAACAATGTCTTCGTGTCCCTTAATATTTTCACCTACAAGAAAAAAAGCAGCCCTTACATTCCTTTCTTTAAGGCCGTCCAGAAGCATCATTGTGCTTTCTGCTCCCGGTCCGTCATCAAATGTAACAGCTACTGTTTTTTCATCATATACCGAAACGGATTTCATTTTAGTTTCCGTTTCTTTATCAATGGTCCCACATACAAAAAGAAATGCTATAAGACACGCAAGTATAAGCAATACCATACAGAATTTTTTCATAATAACCAAAAAATACTTTTTATTAATTTATATGCCGCCTTTTCTGTCATGAGACTTAAAAACTTTCAAAATATCCTCATCATCCAGTGTGTCAACTTCCACATCGTCATCTTCTTTTTCACATTCAAATCGTGCTTTGCGTAGTTCTTCCTCTTCTTCACGTTCCTTTTTAAGTATCTCATCTATCCGGTTTTCCCTGTTATCCTTCTTTTCAAACTTCTTATACAATATGAATTTGAGGATAAAAAGCAGTACCCCGGCAGCAAGAAATATGTAATGGAACGGTTCTTTATAAATTCCCACATTAATTACAAATATGTACATAGCCATATATGATGCCGCATCCGTAATCGCATATGCCATATATCTGTACATCTGTCTTCCTGAAAACTCTTCAAATGTCCTGTTAATCATAGGTTCAACAAAATCGCTTAAAACCACAGCTAAAAGGATCCATATTCCAAGTATCAGCTTATAATAAATTTCATTATTATGTCCCGATAGCGATTGGACAATGGCATATATTACAGCCACAATCATCATTGAATATACTATTATATCAAAAGAAACTTTCTTGTTTTTATCCATATCTTTACCTCCGGCTCCCTGAATTATAACATACAGACTTGTAAAAAAAAAGCCGGAATGATACATTATTATAAAACACAATGTTAAGGAGAATTGCAGATGAGTCTTCCGGAAGATCCAATCATATTATTAAGCTATATTAATACCAAACTTCGTGACGAATGCAAAAGCCTTGACGACTTCTGTGATAAATACGAAGTCGACAAGGCTTTAATCACTTCAAAACTTAAATCAGCCGGTTATATATATAACAAGGCCATTAATCAGTTTGTCTGACAGCCGTCAGTCCGTTTCCCGTATCATCGATGAGAATTGTATCTCCCGGTGCTATGGAATTCGCAAGAATTAATTTAGCGCAAAGGGTTTCTACTGTCTTTTGCAGATAACGTTTAAGAGGTCTTGCTCCGTATACAGGGTCATAACCTCCCGCTATTATTCCTGCTTTGGCACTGTCAGAAAGTTTTACTGTTATTTCTTTATCTTCAAGACGTGCATTAAGTTCTTTCATAAGAAGATTAATAATGTTACCTATATTGTCTTTTGTCAATGGCTTAAACATTATTATTTCATCAAGCCTGTTAAGGAATTCCGGTCTGAATGATGCTCTTAAATCATTCATAACAAGTTTTTCACATTCAGGCTTAATCTCACCGTTTTCACCAATACCATCAAGGAGGTACTGTGAACCTAAGTTAGATGTCAGGATAATAATGGTATTCTTAAAATCTACGGTACGTCCTTTTGAATCGGTTACACGTCCGTCATCAAGTACCTGTAAAAGTACGTTGAATACATCAGGATGTGCTTTTTCAATTTCATCAAAAAGAACAACTGAGTAAGGTTTTCTTCTTACTGCTTCCGTAAGCTGGCCGCCTTCCTCATAGCCTACATATCCCGGAGGCGCACCGATGAGTCTTGACACTGAATATTTCTCCATGTACTCACTCATATCAATTCTGACAATATTATTTTCATCATCAAAAAGGCTGGCTGCAAGCGTCTTTGCAAGTTCTGTTTTACCTACACCGGTAGGTCCGAGGAACAGGAATGAACCGATTGGCTTGCCAGGATCCTTAATTCCCGCTTTGGACCTCATAATAGCTTCCGTAACTTTTCTTACAGCCTCATCCTGTCCAACAACTCTCTTATGGAGTTCATTTCCCAGATTAAGAGTCTTATTACGTTCGCTTTCATTAAGTCTTGTAACAGGAATTCCTGTCCATTTTGATACAATCTTACCGATTTCATCTTCAGTTACACACTCATGCACAAGAGTAAGTTCTCTTTCTTTGACAATCTTTTCTTCCTCTGCCAGTTGTTTCTGTAAAGCAGGGAGTTTGCCATACTGGAGTTCTGCAGCTTTTTCAAGATTATATTCTCTCTGTGCCTGCTGAATCTGTCCGTTGACACTTTCAATCTCTTCACGGATCTTGCTCAACTTATCAACAGATGACTTCTCGCTTTCCCATTTTGCCTTGCCTGCATCAAGTTTTTCTTTATTTTCGGCAAGTTCTTCCTGTAACTCAAGAAGTCTCTTTTTACTTATTTCATCTGTTTCTTTCTTTAGTGCTGCCTCTTCAATTTCAAGCTGCATTACCTTTCTTGATAATTCATCAAGTTCGGCAGGCATGGAATCAAGCTCTGTTTTAATAAGTGCACATGCTTCATCAACAAGGTCAATAGCTTTATCAGGCAGGAATCTGTCAGAAATATATCTGTGTGAAAGTACAGCCGCTGCCACAAGTGCATTATCGGCTATCTTTACACCATGATATACCTCATACCTTTCCTTGATACCTCTTAAGATTGATATAGTATCTTCTACTGTTGGTTCGTCAACCGTTACAGGCTGGAAACGTCTTTCAAGTGCAGGGGCTTTTTCTATATACATCCTGTATTCGTCAAGTGTTGTAGCACCTATACAATGAAGCTCACCTCTTGCAAGCATTGGCTTAAGCATATTGCCCGCATCCATTGCACCGTCTGTCTTACCTGCACCGACTATTGTATGAAGTTCATCTATAAACAGGATTATCTGACCGTCACTCTTCTTTACTTCATCAAGAACGGATTTAAGCCTTTCCTCAAATTCACCTCTATACTTGGCACCTGCAACAAGTGCTCCCATATCAAGGGAAAATACGGTCTTGTCTTTAAGTCCGTCCGGAACATCGCCTCTTACAATTCGCTGTGCAAGGCCTTCAACAACGGCTGTTTTACCTACACCGGGTTCACCTATAAGTACAGGATTATTCTTAGTCTTTCGAGAAAGAATTCTTATCACATTTCTAATCTCATTATCACGGCCTATTACAGGATCCATTTCCTGTTTTTTTGCCTTTTCCACAAGGTCCACACCGTATTTTTCAAGGGTTTCATAAGTTGCTTCCGGATTATCCGTTGTTACTGACTTATCGCCTCTTATACCCTGTAAAACCTGAAGCACACGCTCTCTTGTAATATTATATTTTGCAAATAAACGGGCTACCTCATTATTAGGATACTTAATCAAAGTAAGGAAAAGGTGTTCTACAGATACGAAATTGTCACCCATTGCCTTAGCTTCGTCTTCCGCGCAAAGGAGAACCTTATTAAGAGCCTGACTTATCCTTATCTGGACATCTCCTGATACCTTAGGCTTCTTATCTACAATCTTTTCACAATCTGCAATATACGCTTTCTCATCTATATCCATTTTACGGATCAGACTAAGTATAAGACTATCTTCAATTCTGACAAGGGCATATGCAAGATGTTCGTTGTCTATCTCTGAATTAGAAAATTCATACGCAAGCTTCTCACATTCCTGTACTGCTTCAACTGATTTCTGAGTAAATTTCTGAATATTCATAACAACACTTCCTTTCTAGTGTTCTATATGTTGTAGAACAATTTCTATGTTGGTATAGTATCACGTTTAATTAGCACTGTCAATAGGTGAGTGCTAATTTTTTTATTTTTAATTTAACACCCTGTTTATACCAGCATATATTATACTAAAAAATCTTAAGGAGCATTCCATGCCTATATTTTACAACTAGGCTACGTTAACCTACAACAATAAAACAGCAAATTCCAATGTTGTAACCGGAGAGCTGCTTGAAGTCCTTACAATTACCAAAACTGCATTAAATTCCAACTACGAACCGGGAGACAACGTAACCTATGTTATCAATATAGTTAATTCCGGCACAGCAGCATTGACGGGGCTTACTCTTAAAGATGACCTTGGTGCTTATACCCTTGATGCCAATACACACGTTCCGCTGACATACGTTGAAGATACCATCCAGTATTTTATCAATGGGGTGAGTCAGGCTTCCCCTGTTGTTACAATCGCAGGAGGCTTATCTGTTACAGGTCTTTCCGTACCTGCAGGAGGCAACACAACCCTGTTATACGAAACAAAGGTAAATGATTATGCAAATCCTACGGCATTGAGTACAATAACCAATACTGCAAATCTTTCGGGAGATTCCTTATATAACGATTTATCTGCTTCTGCCACAATTACTGCTGCAGCTACAACCAATTTAAGCATCTCCAAGTCAGTATGCCCCGACAGTGTTGTTGAAAATGGTCAGCTGACTTATACTTTTGTAATCCAGAATACCGGCTCTTTAGCAGCACAGGCCAGTGATAACGTTGTAATCAGTGATACATTTGATCCTATCCTTAACCCTATTACCGTAACATTTGATAATGTTACGTGGACGGTAGGAACAAATTACAGCTATGACACTACAACCGGTGTATTTAACACCATAGCCGGTCAGATAACCGTTCCTGCCGCAACCTATACACAAAATCCTGCTACAGGAATATGGACTCTTACTCCGGGTGTAAGCGTTCTTAAAGTCACGGGAACTGTATAAAAAATTGAGCTATGGTACCCATCATAACGTACCATAGCTCTTATTCTTTACTTTGTATTAAACTGTCAGAACCTTTCTGAAATCATTTCGCTGATTTTTGTCTTATCAACATCAAGTGCAAAAGCAAGTTCGCCAAAAAGCTGTTCTTCTGCCTGACGGAAATATTTCTCATCAACAACAGTAACTTTCTTTCCTTCACTTATTCTCTTACATTTTCTGTTATATATGGTCTTAATCATTGAAGCAAGCTCTTCACAATTACATCCTAACAAAGTCTGCTTATAGCAGTTTTCCCTGTCTCTTTCATTTGCTACAACAGTCTCTTCAAGATCAGGAAATATATCTATCAGTTCCTTTGCATCTTCTCTGGAGATAACCTCTCTCATTACTATCCTGCCGTTTTCAACAGGGGCATATATTATTTCCTCTTTATTGTAAACGGGTACCAATGTATAATATATCCTGTCATTATTTATAAGTGACAAAGTTCCTATCCCTTTAACCGAACATACACCATTCTTACCATATACAACCAAATCATTAATTTGAAACATATCATTCACTTCCTATTTATATTAATAATACCCATTTTTCAAAAAAATTTCCAGTCATTTTAATTATTAACATAAATTTTCGTGATTATAACTAAAAACACCCATTATAATTTTTGTGCATTTTAACTGTTCTTATTATTTAATTTATCAACATATTTCTTAGTCTCAAATGCCGCAACCGAACTTAATGCTACCAATGCTATCAGATTCG